>ENA-OFCD01001245-OFCD01001245.1-metagenomes-genome-assembly--contig:-NODE-1245-length-13396-cov-3.767559_pt1 | contig 13396 bp, 12 predicted proteins | sample MGYA00153392_OFCD01 | MGnify analysis MGYA00153392 | reverse complement strand
GTCGTGGACTTGCCCGACCCGGTGGGCCCGGTGACCAGCACCATGCCGCGCGGGGTCATGGCCAACTCCGAAAAAATCTTCGGGCAGTTAAGTTCCTCAAGCGATAAAATTTTTGACGGAATCGTCCGCATCACCGCACCCGAACCGCGCTGATGGTTGAACGCATTGACACGGAAACGTGCCAGATTCGGAATCTCGAATGAAAAATCACACTCAAGATTTTCTTCATACATCTTGCGCTGTCCGTCGTTCATGATGTCATAAACCATGCCGTGAACGTCGTCGTGCGTCAGGGCCGGCACGTTGATGCGCCGCACATCGCCGTGAACCCGAATCATGGGAGGCAAGCCTGCGGAGAGGTGCAAGTCAGAGGCTTTGTTTTTTACGCCGAAGGCTAAGAGTTCTGCGATTTCCATTTATACTTTCCTTGGTGAGCTTGAATTTTTGATGCGCTATGTATTTTTGTTTCAAACGGGAAGATGCAAATTCTGCGGTTCGTAATTTCCGATTCGTATTTTCCGCTTTATATTCTCTGTTGGTATTGTCTCTCAATATGCCTTGAGGTGACTTAAGTTAACTTAACGTGCCGCATTCATGCTTTTGCCAAGGCAAATTATGGTTCTTTTAAAGCGTGCGCAACAGTAGCGAATGATTATGTCCCCAATCGAATCGAACTTGCAACAGATACGCCTTGCGAGAGATGCCGCGATTGCGGGACTGCCGCCGGAGCGTCGTCAAAACGTCACATTGGTGGCGGTATCCAAGACCCAGCCGGGGGCGGCCTTGCGTGAAGCGTTTCGGGCGGGGCAGCGAGATTTTGGGGAAAATTATGTGCAGGAAGGCATCGCCAAAATAGCCGAACTGGCAGATTTGCATGCGTCGGGCGAGCCGCGAATAATGTGGCACTTTATTGGCCCGTTGCAGAGCAATAAAGCGAAGCTGGTGGCGCAGCATTTTGATTGGGTACATGGAGTGGATCGTCTGAAAATCGCGCAGGCACTATCACGGGCTCGTGAGGATGGTGCTGCAGGCCATACGGGCCGTGTGTTTGCACCCAACGGCCAGCCGCTGAACATTTGTGTGCAGGTCAATGTGAGCGGCGAAGCCAGCAAAGGGGGAATCATGCCGGACGATATAATGAGTTTCGCCCAACAGGTTGCGGTGTTGCCGGGTCTAAAGCTCAGGGGACTTATGGCCATTATTGAAAATACCCCGGACATGGCTACCCAGCGCGCACAATTCAGGCAAATGCAGCAATATCAGCTTCAACTTAAAAAGGCTGGCCTTCCGGTCGATACCTTGTCGATGGGTATGTCGCAGGATTTTAAAGTCGCCATTGAAGAAGGCGCTACGATGATACGAATAGGCAGCGCAATTTTTGGGCGGCGCGATGTTGAGTCAGCAGGCGCGAAACATTAAAGTGGAATCCTAACAATGGCATCAAATGCGATAGTCGGTGCCACTGTGCCGACTACAAAAATAGCTTTTATTGGTGGCGGCAATATGAGTCAGGCCATCTTGGGTGGACTACTCGCCAGAGGGCAATCACCGAATGATTGTTTTGTGATTGACCCCGACGAGGCCGCACGCGCCAAGTTGGCCGAATGGGGAATCGCGGCAACCGCTGTTTTTGATGAGCGGTTACTGTTGGCAGACAGCATTGTGCTCGCCGTGAAGCCGCAAATGATGAAAGCGGCACTGGCTCCGCTGGCGGGAAGGCTGACTATTCAGCTTGTGATCAGCATCGCGGCGGGTGTCAGTGTTGATTCCATGGCTTATTGGCTCGGTGCTTCCGGCGGGTCGGAACGAAAAAAATATGAACATATTATTCGCACCATGCCTAATACCCCGGCGCTCATTCATGCGGGCATTACGGGCCTTTATGCGCCTCCTGGCGTGAGCCTGAGTGAACGTGCGGCAGCCGAAAATTTGCTGACGGCGGTGGGCAAAACCGTTTGGTTTGAAAGCGAAGATATGTTGAATGCCGTCACGGCGGTGTCAGGCAGTGGCCCGGCGTATGTTTTTTATTTGATTGAAGCGCTCGAAACGGCGGCTATTGAAATGGGTTTTTCGCCAAACGATGCACGTTTGTTTGCGGTGGAAACTTTTTTAGGGGGCGCAAAATTGGCAGCGTTAAGTGCGGAGTCTCCTGCCGAGCTGCGTGTAAAGGTAACATCCCGGAATGGCACTACCGAGCGGGCGATTAAATATTTCGAGTCGGTCGCGCTGAAGTCTGCCTTTATTGATGGCGTCAAAGCCGCATGTGCCCGCTCACGCGAGCTGGGTGAAGAACTGGGGAAAGATTAAAAATGAGCTGGTACAGTCTTGCAATCAGATGCATGACGGGGCGCAAGTCATGTTGATGCAGACCGTTATTTATGTATTAACCACCATCGTTGAGCTATTTGTTTTGGCGGTGCTGCTGCGCTTCTATGCGCAGGTATTTCGCGCCTCGTTCCGTAATCCGATTGCACAATTTGCGGTGGCCTTAACCGACTGGATCGTGAAGCCATTGCGCCGTTTGGTGCCATCGATCAAGGGGCTTGATAGCGCGTCTTTTCTGACGGCCTGGATTGCGCAAATGATTCTGTGGGGTGTTGTGTTGGCGCTCCGCAATGAAGCAGCTTACGATAATCCTGTTTTCTGGCCGGTTTTGGCCGCGCTTGCGCTGGTGATGGTTCTCAAACTGTCCATTTATTTATTGATCGGTGTTGTGATCGTTCAGGCGGTATTGTCGTGGGTTAATCCGTATCATCCGATTCGGCCGTTTTTTGATTCACTCTGCCGGGTATTTTTGCGTCCGCTCCAGCGCATCATCCCGTTAGTAGGCGGGGTTGATCTTTCGCCACTGGTATTGCTGATTGTGCTTCAGGTTTTATTGATGTTGCCTATCGCTTTACTGCAACATCAGGTGTTGGCTATGCTGCAGCAATTGCCGCGCTAATCTGCAACGGCTGGCCTGAGGGAATCAGCAACGCTGGCGAGCCGTAGCAAGATTCAGGCAACACGGCAAGGTAAATGAAGCGGCGTGAAACAGCAAGAAACAGCAAGAAACAGCGCCGCAGCATACTCGACAGGCGTGCGGTATAGTTCGTTTTATAATTCGGTTATATTTTTGGCTTCCCTTTATTTCATGACAGACCGTGGTTTAGCAGTTGCTCATCTGATAGGGTAATAAAAATCCGTGAACGTAACCTCTCAATTCGAATCCGAAATCGCCCGCTATCATGAATGGCGCACTGCCTTATCACGATCAGTGCATGAATATCATGATTGGCTGGAGCAGACCAACCAGCTTGATGTGCAGCAATCCATTCGTTTCTATGATTTGCTGGAGACCCTTAACAAGGGTCATATGCTGCTTGCGTTTTTGGCGGAGTTTTCGCGCGGCAAATCAGAGCTGATTAATGCTTTGTTTTTTTCAAGCTTTAAAGAACGGTTGTTGCCGTCAGATGTGGGCCGCACGACGATGTGCCCCACTGAAATATTTCACGATCCAAATGAAGAGCCCTATCTAAAGTTACTGTCAGTCGAGACTCGCTATCGTGATGAGTCTATCTCGCAGCTCAAAAATATGCCGGTGGAATGGTCAAAAATCCGCTTGAATGTAGATGACGCCAAGCAAATGAAACAAGCCATGTCGGCGCTGGCCGACACCAAGCGCGTATATGCGCTTGATGCCCGCATGATGGGCCTGATCCCTATGTTTGATGAGTCGGGCTCAGCGCCCAATGAAGACGATGTGGTTGAAGTGCCCGCATGGCGCTACGCGATTATTAACTATCCTCATCCGCTGCTGACCAGTGGGCTCTCGGTGCTGGATACGCCCGGCTTGAATGCGCTGGGTCTGGAGCCTGAACTTACTTTGTCAACCGTGCCGAGCGCGCACGCGGTGCTTTTTTTGCTGGGTATTGATACCGGTGTTACGAAAAGTGATTTAGAAATTTGGGATCGTTACGTGAAAGCCGCGTTGCCCGCCAAGATTGCGGTTTTAAACAAGATTGATCTGATGTGGGACGAGCTTAAATCCGCGCCGGAAATCAAGCTTGGCATTGACCGCATGATTGAAACCACCTGCCAGCAATTGAATTTGACCCAAGATAAAGTGTTCGCATTATCAGCACAAAAAGCGCTGGTAGGTCGTATTAAAGAAGACCAGGATATGGTGGAGCGTTCAGGTATTGAGCGGCTCGAAACCTATTTGGCAGCCAAGATTATTCCCATCAAGCGCCAAATTTTGGCTAAAGCGGTTACCAATGAAATTGGCACGATGATGATCGCCAGTCATCGGAGCTGCGCACAGAAGCTTGAGGCAAACCTGGTCCAGCTGAACGAGCTGAATCAGCTCGCCGGAAAAAGCCGTGATCTGACCATGAAGATGTGGCAAAAGGTCAGTGCGGAAAAAGAAAGCTATAACGCCGCCTTGGCGGAATATAAGGTGCAGCGCGGCAGCTTCAATCAAAAACGCAACGCGGTGATTGATGTGTTCAACCCGACCAAGCTGGATATTTTGTGCTCGCAGAGTTTGCAGGCCATCAGTGATTCGTGGACTACGCCTGGTCTCACGCGCGGCATGCGTGAGTTGATCAAGCGGGTCAGTGGCGAATTCAGCAGCGTGACCCTCGCGGGCGAAGATGTGCTGCGGCTAATGGAGGGTGTTTACAATACTTTCCATGAACGCTTTCAGTTCGCCACGATGGAAATGCCCTCGCTTGATTTTGAAGGGCCGCGCAACAAGTTGCAATTACTGGTTTACGAAACAGAGCAATTCTGTAAAGACCCGGTCAATGTGGTGATGACGGCTAAGCAGTTTATGGTGCGGCGCTTCTGGCGCATGCTGGTTGAGCAGGCGCGCAAAATTTTTAACGAGGCGCGCACTGACACCGAGCGTTGGCTGGCAGCGGTGCCCCTACCGCTTGAAACCCAGATTCGTGATCACAAGGCTCAGCTGGAATCGCGACTGGCATCGCTGGCTAAAGTCAATGAACGCAGTGGCGCGATTAAAGAAGAAGTTGCCAAGCTGGAAGCGGAGCGCAAGAAGATTCAAAATCAGGTGAATTTAATCACTGGGCTGATTCTGAAGGTGCGTGATGTGGGCCCGGCGCCTGATACGGTTGTGGCATCCGCGCCTGAAGCGTTAAATAAATTGGCCCCGATGATGCCGACGCTGTTTGCAGCTTCGTCAGCGTCCTCGACAGCTTCTGCGCCACCCGCACCCATGTTGAGCGATAACGACTTCGCGCAGACCACGCGGTTTGCCGCCTTGCCTCAGCAGACGGAGCATTTGGATACAGTGAAATTTGCCGCGCCCGTTTAAAGCTAATCTGGCGCGACCGTGCAAGCCGTGGTTGGTTTAATTGTAGTGGTGGCAATGTTCATGCATTGCTATGAACTACCACCAATTGATCAAACCAAAATAACATCGTACTGCTCTTGGGTGTATGAGGTTTCGACTGACAATGAAATCGGTTTCTTGATGAAGTCTTCAAGCATCGTAATGCCCTGAGATTCTTCATCCAGAAAACGGTCAATCACACTTTGCGACGCCAAAATACGAAATTCTTTTGCGTCAAATTGACGCGCCGAGCGCATGATTTCACGCAGCACTTCATAGCAGACGGTTTGTGCTGTTTTAATTTCTCCGCGACCTGAGCAAGTGGGGCATGATTCGCACAACACATGCGCCAGGCTCTCGCGGGTGCGCTTTCGGGTCATCTCTACCAGGCCCAGTTGTGTAAATCCGTTTACGGTTATGCGGGTGCGGTCATGCAGGATTGCTTTATTAAATTCTGCCAGCACCGCAGCCTGGTGTTCATCATTATCCATATCAATAAAATCAACAATAATGATGCCGCCCAAATTGCGTAATCTGAGTTGTCGTGCAATCGCCTGTGTTGCTTCAAGATTGGTTTTGAAAATAGTGTCATCAAAACTGCGGCCCGATACAAACGCACCCGTGTTCACGTCCACCGTGGTTAGCGCTTCAGTTTGGTCGATGATGACATAGCCGCCTGATTTCAGGTCGACTCGGCGCTTCAGTGCGCGTTCAATTTCATCCTCGATCCCGAACAAATCAAACAGCGGCCGTTCGCCGGTGTAATGCTCCAGTACACCTAATGATTTACGCGTGTAGTTTTCGGCAAAGTGCAGCATTTTAAGGTGCGTGTCGCGGGAATCCACGATGATGCGTTCGGTGTCGCTGGTCACCAGATCACGCAATACCCTCAAGGTGAGATCAAGGTCTTGATAGAGCAACGCTTGCGGGGCGGCGGTCTTGGATTTTTCCAGAATGCCGCGCCATAGCTTGATCAAATATTCTATATCTGCCGTGAGCTCTTCGTCGGTTGCGGTTTCAGCGACGGTGCGCACAATGAATCCACCCGTTTCGCCGGCGGGCATGAGTGCATGCACTTTTTCCCTTAAATGCTCGCGCTCAGCTTCATCTTCGATGCGTTGCGAAATGCCGATATGCTGGTCTTGTGGCAGATAGACCAGAAGGCGTCCGGCAAATGAAATTTGCATAGAAAGCCGTGCGCCTTTGCTGCCAATCGGATCTTTGATCACCTGCACAACAATGCTCTGACCGTCATGCAATAGTTTTTCAATCGGCTTTTGTTCCGCGCTTTTATTGCCAGACCAAACCTCAGCCACATGTAAAAAAGCCGCGCGTGCGAGGCCGATTTCGATAAACGCCGATTGCATACCCGGTAACACCCGCCCGACGCGGCCCAGATACACATTGCCAACCAGACCGCGATTGGAGCCGCGCTCGACATGCAGCTCCTGCACGGCACCCTGCTCCATGATCGCCACCCGCGATTCCTGCGGCGTAACATTGATTAAAATTTGTTCGTTCAAGGCATGCCTCATTTATTTTTTGGTTGGATGAAGTGTACCTGATGCTCCTCTTGCAACCGATTCTCTTTAAGCCCGACAGGCGGTAAGCTGCCGTATGAGAAAGCAGCGATGCTAACCGCACAAACCTGGCAGGCAACGTCTGATCCTGGGGCGAAATGTTGCCTAAATTGTAAATCCCGCCTTGCGCAAGAGCTCGGCGGTCTCAAATAAGGGCAATCCCATTACACCGGTATAACTGCCCGAAATTTTGCTGATAAATTTTGCGGCATGACCCTGAATGCCATAAGCGCCCGCTTTATCCATCGGCTCGCCCGTTTCAATATAGCGTTTGATATCGGCGTCACTCAGCAGTGCGAAGCTAACAAAGCTGACAGAAAGCGCAAAGTCCGTATCGCCCTGTGCGGATACCGCAATCGCGGTCATGACCTGATGGGTTTGGCCAGACAGGCGTTTCAAAATACGCGTTGCATCAGCGGCATCCCGTGGCTTGCCTAAAATTTCTTCACCCATGGCGACCGTGGTGTCAGCAGTCAAAATAGGGCGAGGGGAAAGTTTTCGCGAACGCATAATGCGATGCGCAGTCTCTGCTTTTAAACGCACCACACGCTCCACATAGTGGCGCGGCAGCTCACCTTCGCGCGGCGACTCATCAACATCCATGGTGACGCCATCTTCACGCGGCGCCTGTTGCTGCGCTTCACGCATGATCAATAATTCATAGGGCACGCCAATTTGTTTAAGCAGCTCGCGGCGACGCGGACTTTTCGACGCGAGATATATGATCCTTGATTGGCTGTGTTGTAGGCTCATGCGTCCTGATTTCCCTGAATACACATCGGTCGTCTATTCCCGATGATAAGGGTGATTCTGCGTAATCGACCATGCGCGATAAAGCTGTTCCGCCAGCATCACTCTGACCATGCCGTGGGGGAGGGTGCAGCCCGATAACGCCATGGTTTTATCAGCGCCAGTCTTGATCGACGGAGCCAAGCCGTCGGCACTACCAATCATGAAGCAAGGGCTTACGCCGTCGGCCATCCACGCACGCAGCCAGTCAGCGAGTTGAGTGGTTTTTACCGCCACACCGCGCTCATCGAGCACAATGCGCACAGCACCTTTTGGAATGGCGGACTCAATGCGCAAGGCTTCCTGTTCCAGCACTTTAGGAACCAGTTTACTGGCACGATCTTCCGGTTTTAACTCAATTAAATCGATCCGCGCCTCAGGCGGCATGCGCTTGCTGTATTCCTCAAAGCCCGCTTGTATCCATGCGGGCATTTTATGACCGACAGCAAGAATCGATAGCTTCACGAGTCAGATTTGCGAGTCGCAGGTTTCTTTGCGACCGGTTTTTTGGCAGCCGGTTTCTTTGCTGCCGGTTTTTTGGCCACTGGTTTCTTTACGACGGGTGCTTTTGCCGCGGGTTTTTTAGCGGCTGGTTTTTTTACGGCGGGTTTTTTAGTAACTGGCTTTTTGGCCGCTGGTTTTTTCGTGACCGGTTTTTTAGCAACAGGCTTTTTAGCAGCTGGTTTTTTAACGACAGTGTCAGCGGGCGCGGTTTTTTTCACCACTTTCGGTTTGGGAAATTCAACCTTGCCTTCGCGCCATAGCTCTTCCAGTTTGTAGTATTCACGTACTGCGGGTTGCATGATGTGCACCACGATATCACCGCAATCTACCAGCACCCATTCACCGGTGCCTTCGCCCTCGGTACCAATAATATGAAAGCCCGCCGCCTTCACTTTTTCGATAACGTTGTTGGCGAGCGCTTTGGTCTGCCGTGTGGAGTCAGCGCTGGCGATCGCGATGTAATCAAAGACGGACGTAATTTTCATGACATTGACGAGCTGAATATCGCGCGCTTTAATATCTTCAAGCGCATCGATAACGATTGCGGATAGTGTTTTCTGGGTAGCCATCTTGGGGTGTTTCTCCTGGAAGTAGGTTCTGCGACGTGGGTCGTTAGTGATAGATGTGGTGTTAGGCGTTATTTAAATAAAGCTTATGTTGCTCAATATAGTCGCAAACGGCGGCGGGCACCAAACCGTTTATGGATTCGCCATTTTGGCACCTGTCCCGAATCTGCGTTGATGAAATTTCTGGCGGCATCAACGCTAAATAAACGATGCTGCCAGCGGGCTGGCAATTGAGTTCTGATGCGGTTGCGACGCGATGTTCTATCGCAGTCTTGAGGTTCGCACTTACGGTTGCTTCAAGCTGCCTTTCACCGGGCCGCATTACCACCGCAAAATGCGTCAGCCCGAATAAATCCTGCCAGCGATGCCAGGTGTCGAGTTTCGAAAAAGCATCCGAGCCGATCAGCCAGATCAGCTGTATTTCGTCACCTAATTCTTTGCGCAGCTCTTGCAGCGTATCCACGGTATAGGTCGGCCCGGTGCGATTCAACTCGCGCCGGTCAATCACTACTTTAATCGAGCCAAGTCCTATTCCTGCCACCAGCATCGCCACTCGATCAGCGCCGCTGGCGAACGGCAGGCGGGCCCGCTGATACGGATTGCCCGCAGGCAGCACGATCATTTTCTCCGGGCTAAAAATATGCGCTGCCCCTTCGGCAATCGCCACATGTCCGTTATGCACCGGATCGAACGTGCCCCCCAAAAGAACAATAGGTTTCAAGCTGGGCTATCGACGAATTTGTCCATCGCCAAACACGATCCACTTTTGCGAGGTCAATCCTTCCAGGCCCACCGGCCCTCGCGCGTGGAGTTTGTCGGTAGAAATTCCAATCTCGGCACCGAGACCATATTCAAAGCCGTCGGCAAAACGGGTTGATGCGTTGATCATCACGGATGCTGAATCGACTTCGCGCAAAAACCGCATCGCGTGAGTATGATTTTCGGTGACGATGGCATCGGTATGTTGCGAGCCATATTGCGCAATATGCGCCATGGCCTCATCCAGATCGGCCACGATACGAATCGCCACAATCGGCGCCAGATACTCGGCTGCCCAATCATCGGCGGTTGCTTCTGTCAGAGGAGCAATGCCTGAAGAGGCAAGCAGGGCGCGGCTTTCGGGGCAGCAGCGCATTTCAACCTGTTTGGCCGCATAAATTTTTGCAATCGGTATGAGGGTCTCGCGGGCGATGGATCGCGCTACTAACAAGGTTTCCATGGTGTTGCAGGGTGAGTAGCGCTGCGTTTTGGCGTTGTCTGCAATCGCGATGGCTTTTTCGACATCCGCCGCATCATCAATATAAACATGGCAAACACCGTCAAGATGCTTGATCACCGGCACCTTGGCCTCATCGGCAATTTTGGCGGTAAGGCTTTTGCCGCCACGTGGGATGATCACATCAATCACGCCGCGCATGCCGAGCATTTCGGTGACGGCAGCACGATCCGTGGTGGCGATGAGCTGCACACAATCTACCGGCAAATGGGCAGCTTGCAACCCGAGCATGATGCAGGCGTGAATGGCCTGATTGCTGTCCAGCGCTTCCGAGCCGCCGCGCAAAATACAGGCGTTGCCCGATTTTAAACAAAGCGCTGCCGCATCCGCGGTGACGTTGGGCCGAGATTCGTAAATCATGCCGATCACGCCCAGCGGCACCCGCATCTTGCCCACCTGAATGCCGGATGGACGGAATTTCAGCTCGGACATTTCACCAATCGGGTCAGCCAAAGCCACCACTTCGCGCATCCCGTCGGCCATCGCGCCAATACTTTCTTCGGTCAGGGTCAAACGATCAATGAAGGCTTGATCATGTCCGCTGGCCGTGGTTCGAGTCGTATCACGTGCATTGGCGGCGAGTATCTGTGGTGCGGCCGCGATGATGGCATCGGCTATCGCCAGTAGCGCCGCATTTTTTTGTGCCGTGGTGGCGCGTGCGAGTATCCGTGCGCTCGCTCTGGCACGTACCCCTATGTCGCGCATCATCAAGGCAATGTCTTGGGGTTTAGTGAGGGCGGAATGTTGAGTGTCGGTCATTTTCATATCTTTATATTCCAGCTCGCTAGGCGGCACGACGGGCCGCCGACATCGGCGCCCGCACCCCGCCAATACCGCAGGCAAGCTGTGCTAATGCATCCCAGGGGTCATTGTTATCGAGGCCCTTGATCATGCGATCGACTTTTGCGGCTTGAAGATTCAGTGCGGTCAGGCTCGCTTGGTTATGTTTGCGCGAGATACGCTCCAGTTCGCGCGCTTTGGAAGGGTGCGGCGGACGACCGCCCCGGGTGAAGCCGCGCAGCCGCATCAGCATGCGCAATTCATTGGTCAGCACCCATAAAATAAGCGGCGGCGCTTCGCCCTCGGCTTTCATGCCATCCAGCATGCGAAACAGGCGGGCGGCTTTGGCGGCATCGGCGTTCGCGCCCGCATCGCTTTGTTCATACATCGCCGCGACAAGCTGAAACGGGTTGAAGCGCGATACATTGGTTACGTTATCTTCGATTACCTTTAACGAGATTTCGCCTGGCGGACAGAGCAGGCCCAGCTTTTTGATTTCCTGCTGAGCGGCCAGCAGATTGCCTTCTACGCGATCAGCCAAAAATTCCAATGCGCCCGCATTGGCACTTTGATGCTGACGCGATAGCCGCTGCGCCAGCCAGCGCGGCAAATGCTGGCGATCAATGGGCATGGCTTCAATCAAAGTCGCGGCGGCCTCAAGGGCCGAAAACCATTTGGTTTGCTTGCCCTGCCAATCCATTTCGGGCAACAAAAAAAGGGTGATGGTGTCGTCCGGCAAACGCTGGCAGTAAGACTCAATCGCGGCTGAGCCTTCTTTGCCCGGCTTACCCGTAGCGATGCGCACCTCGATCAAACGCTGGGTCGCGAACAGCGAGAGCGCGTTGCTGGCGCCGATTAAACGGCCCCAGTCAAAACCTGGTTCTGCGGTAAATACCTCGCGCTCAACATAGCCAGTCTTGCGTGCAATGTCCCGCAAACTATCAGCGGCCTCAAGCGACGCCAACGGCTCTGCACCGTGAATCACATAAAGAGGACTCAGTATCTTTGAGGGACGTTCAAGAAACTGTTCAGCGGTTAAGCGCATAAGGGCGGCAGATTGGTGTCGGCGTTCGCGTGGTTATCAAGAAATGCGTGCGCGGTTAGGTTTGACGGCTACCATACGACGCAAAATTTGGCCTACGGCGTCTTTTTCCATATCGGCATAGAGCATTGCTTCTTCTTGTTGTTTGGCGATAATTTTGCTGTCGTCATAAGCCAAAATGCGCGAGAGCCGGATCTCACTGACCGGGATGATAGTGGCTCCGTTGCCATCAACCAATTGATAGCGCACGACCATTTTCAGTTCGTATTCCCGCACCCGGCCAGCACCTGAAAGCGAAAGAATTTGTCGATCACGGCGCTCTTCCAGAATATTTAATTGTGCGTCAGCTTCTTTTGCTGAGGGCAATACCCGGGTTGCACCGCCAGTCAATTCGCGGCGAATATTGCTCGCCACCGATGATGCACTGGGTGCCGAAACGAATACACCTTGATATGGTAATTCATACGAGCCGCGTAGTTGAAAGCCGCAACCGGTGAGGCACAGAAATGTGGATGCAGCAGCAATGAAGCGCAAATAATTAGATGACGACATTAATGAGCTTTCCAGGCACCACGATCACTTTTTTGATCGGCTTGCCTTCAGTATGTTTAGCCACACCCGCGTCGGCCAAGGCGAGCTGTTCAATCGCTTCTTTGCCAGCTGCGGCAGGCACCGTAATCTGGCCACGCAACTTGCCATTTACCTGCACCATGATTTGCACTTCATCCTGCACGAGCGCCGCCTCATCCACTGTTGGCCATGCGGCATCAATGATTTCGCCTTCCGTTGCCGCGAATCCCAGCGTATCCCATAAATGAAAATTCAGATGGGGGGCAATTGGATAAAGCATACGGATCAGGATGGCAACCGCTTCTTTTTTGACAGAAGCGGAAACCAAATCCATCGGCATTTTCATGTCTTCGAGCGTGTTCAACATTTTCATCGCCGCTGAAACCACGGTGTTGTATTGCAGCCGTTGATAATCATGAGTGGCCTGCTTGAGAATCGTATGAATGCTGTGGCGGAATGATTTTAATTCGCGCGATAACCCGGCGGCATTAAATTTTGTATCCGCCGCCATCACGCTATCGCGATGTGCATGACCGTAAGTGTACAAGCGGCGCATGAAGCGAAACACGCCTTCAGCCCCCGAGTCTGACCATGCCGCACTTTGATCAGGCGGCCCCGCAAACATCACATAGGCGCGCGCGGTGTCGGCGCCGAATTTCGCAATAATGTCTTTAGGCTCTACCACATTGTTTTTCGACTTCGACATTTTTTCCATGCCGCCCAGCATGACCGCTGCGCCATCCTCAATCGAAGTGGCACCGATCGGGCGGCCTTTGTCGTCAAACTGTACTGCCACCTCATCGGGGTAGTACCAGCGTTTTTTCCCGTTGGCTTCATCGCGATAAAAACATTCGGCAGATAACATACCCTGGGTAAACAAATTGGTGAAGGGCTCATCAAATTTAACCAGACCAAAATCACGCATCACCTTCGTCCAAAAACGTGCGTAGAGCA
>ENA-OFCD01001243-OFCD01001243.1-metagenomes-genome-assembly--contig:-NODE-1243-length-13412-cov-13.065434_pt1 | contig 13412 bp, 12 predicted proteins | sample MGYA00153392_OFCD01 | MGnify analysis MGYA00153392 | reverse complement strand
AATTCGGACCATTGCACAAATGTTCGTTTATGCAACGATGAGCACCTCTAATGATTAAGTGGTAGTAGCCGTTAACTCAGGGTACAGGGCGAAAGTGCTGAAAGGATCTATTTGCAATGCTTTAAGGCACTATCAGATAAGATTTGAGAACGCTTAAGTGCATTTACCGTTCCGTTGCTCCCCAGACCCCTTGTCCGTTAAAGCGAGGTTTGATTACCAACACACACACCTCTAGAACACACCTCGGCGCTTGTCTCAAATTGAGATTTGCTGTCTCAAAAGCGGTCTGGGCTAAACTCGGACTGAATTCTATTCTTGTAGTACGCTGTAACCTCGAAAACTCGTGAGACTGATGAACGATCGCACAGAGCCAGGAAATGACTGATCTGCTTGACTCCGCAACGCTTGCCGTTCAGTCTCATTTCCTGGGACTTCTGCAACCTCCGCAGTTAACCAATGCTTTGCTAATCAGAAGTGGCTTTGCCCGAGACCAACAATTAGCAGTACTTTCGAGCCTTCGTAGCATAAAATCATACTACCTCTGCTCAATTCCGTGTGGGTGTGGTAGGTAGCTAATATTGAGCTGGGATTGACCTCGGTGCGGGGAGTGATGCTACTAGTCGAGCATAGCGTTGGGGCAAGAACCCCCTCAGTAGAGGTGTTAGAGTTGGACGCTGATGCCTTTGCTCGGACCGAAGAGGCGAGGAGAAGCAATTCTGAGCTAAAGAAAGGCATCAACCTTAGCGGAAAGAATTCTGTTATCTACTTGTGCAAGACTAATGACTGAAACACAGACCAAGACCCGGAACGGCAGATCCAAGGCTGATGCTAACGGCGGCACCGAGAAATCGATGGAGTCGTGGATTTGGGCTGCGGCTTGTTCGATTCGGGGCGCACAGGAAGCCGCGAAGTATAAGGACTTCATTCTGCCGCTGATATTCGTGAAGCGCCTTTGTGATGTGTTTGACGATGAGCTGAACCGGATTGCCAAGAAGGTGAAGACCCGTGAAAAGGCGTTCCGCATGGTCAAGGCGGATAAGAAGTTGGTGCGGTTTTATTTGCCGCTTCAACCGGAAGAACCGGAGCAGCCCGTGTGGTCAGTGATTCGTCAGCTTACAGACAAAATCGGGGAGTAGTGGTCTAGACATGGGAATGGGTTGCCCAGAAGGCTTTGTCGGACTGAATCCTGCGATTCAAATCCCCATGTCTAGCGCACCACCCTTTCGAGGTCGTCCCCCCAAGTGGCCTCTAGCCCGTGCTGCCTGGTTTCCAATGCAATCCTTTACTGGAATACCATCAAAATCAATGAAATCGTTGAAAGCCTGAGAGCACAAAAGGAGATGATTGAGGATGAAACCCTATCTCACATTTCTCTGCTGCCCTTCAGGCATGTAGTTCCCAATGGAACCTATTTCATTGATGATCTATAGCTGAAAGCACTACACAATAGGGCTTTCACTATCGGCTCAATTCATAACCGTAGGTTTCTGTTCAAATGCGCGCACTGGTCCCAATAGCGCGTAATCGTCGGACGCACAATCTTGAGAATATCTTCTTCAGACGTGAAATGAATCCCGTGAGCATGACGTTCGCTACTGTTGCTTTTGCCGATCGCCGACTCAAAGATGTTGCCAAAAATCGACGGACGCACCTTTTTCGGGGTTGAGCCGACATACGACCCATTTAGTGCAACAAAGGGCTGAAAGCGTGATTTTTCCGTTGAGAAATGAAGCTTTCAGCCCTATTTGATGTTTGATCTAGAAACCTTACATAGCAAGACTCATAGACCCATCTTGCACTTTTTTGAGCTTATGTCGGCTTGACCCCAATACGGTCGTACAAGACCTGGTTAAATCCGCTATATTATTTCAGTCACGGCTAGAAAGGTTTTTATGTTTTTAGCGAGAATCTGACCAAGGTTGCAGAAAACCTTCCTTCATCCGGTTCGCTTGCCCTCGAAGTTGTGGCACTTGGCTCTTTGGATAATTGTTTGGAATAGAGGGCAAAAGCGGTTGAAAAGCATCAGCGACATTCAGCTGTAGTGTACTAATCAGATCACCATGATCCATTTGGAAATCATCGGCATTGATTGTGTCTAGCAGTGCCTTTGTGAGCAGACCATGTCCATTTATTTCGTAGGAGAGTTCCCAGAATCGACAGCCGGAAATAAGGGTCATCTTAGCCAGATCCACAAAGATTTGGCTTGGATCCTCCTCGCACATGAGATGTCCACCTTCTACCACCTGAACTTCGCTGACGTTATTGCTACAGATATCTGTATTCGATGGAACCGAAATTCCAACTGGAATCCAGGTATTCATAAAGTTCTGAATTCGTTGGGTTAAATCATTGCCCAGTGCTAGAGACTTGTACTTTGAAACAGCATCGGTTTCTTGATCCATACCACCGGAATGGCACGAATCTGAAATAACAGTGAAGTTTACAGCAGATTGTTCTAGCTGATTTGCAATTGAGAAAAGGTCTTTATCAGTCAAAAACGGTCGTGTTGCTGTACACATTGATTCGTAAAAACGTTCACAACTTGGGTTAGTTGGATCATCTGCTTCGAGCGAACCATGTCCTGAGAAGTAGAAACAAGCAACATCACCGGGTTCACTATCGTTTACCATACCCTTCAATGCTGCCATCACGCCTGAGCGTGTTGCCGCTTTATCTGTCAGCAGTACAATGTTCGAAGCATCGAAGCCTAGAGATGGTATCAGATCAACAACACTCTTTGCATCTGCGACACAGCAGTTTAGATTAGAGTTACCCGTCGCATCAATTCCTGTGTAATTATTGATGCCGACAACAACAGCACGTTTAGTCATTGTATTTTCTTCCTAATTAAATTCTGGGGACACTTCTATGGGTGGGGATTGGGAGGCAGTTCAGGCATTTTTTGCAAGAGCCAACCAATGATCTGTAGCCCTGGATGAGAAAGCTTGTTGGTGACGATTTGTGCGTCTACTTTGAAGGGGCCGAAATTAGTTGCAGCAGAAGCATTGGTCAAATCTTCACTTTCCCAATTCGCTTCAATGTTTAGATTTTGGAGCGCCACGAACCCGATCGGCAGTAGAGGCAAGCTACCAGCTATTCCTTGCGCCGACATTTGACCTTTTGAGACATTTGGGAGACACCAGGTTCTTTCATTAATAAAAGCATCCACATACCAGGGACGGCGAATATGAACTAGGCAATAGTCGAAGGCAATTGATACGCTACTGGTCTTGACGGTTTGTGTGGGAGCTTCCTGTCCTAGATATTGACCAACAATCAGCCGTTGGCTCACATCAAGCTGGTGATATTGCTGAAGGTAAGTATTGTGCAAAGCCACACCGCTCAATTCATCGGTGCTTACCTGGTTAGCAAGAGGCGAGGTGACCCGTGCTACTTGCTCCAAATTAATGCGGCTGATTTGGTTGGGAAAAAGCGGTGCGGCCCGTGCAATTTGCCCAATGTCAACCCGACTGACGTGATCGGAAACAGGTAAGTCAACCCGTCGCACTTGTCCCAAATCAACCCGGTTGACCTGATCGACAACCGAATTCGCTTTGATTTTGAGAACGCGATCAGCGACATCTACCTTCGAGTCTTCAGTCCCTGCTTCAGATAACTGGAGCACTTTTCGCATCGTGACATCACTCAGTTTCAACCGCCATAATGGTTCAGACGAGCCGGGATTTATTTCTGAACTCGTTTCTGTGACTTGGAAAGAGTGGCTTGTCCAGACTTCATTCTTCGATCGGTCATACCAATCCTCTGGGGTTGCTAACGATGGCTTGTACTGAAGCATTAAACCCGATAATGATTCAGCTTTTACATTCCCCCAGATCTTTAGAGATTCTGCCTTCAACGCACTGAAGGAACTAATCATCTCCTGCTTTGTGGCATCATCCATCTCATTGGGAAGATAGGGAAGGGATGCCGAGAGGAGACGAAAGAAGTAGGCTTGATCGATCGAGTCATCGGACAACAGGACGTTCAACCCATTGCTACTCTCAATCGGGATGTGATTTACAAGGTCAGAAACCTTCTCTATCGCTAAACCTGGTAAATAGCCAAGCTCAGGGTTAGCTGGGTTGAGAAAATCTTGATCAGACAGGACAGAGCCATATTGATCAAAGCGGAACAGAATTGGACTTCCAGCCTCTGTTTGAAATTGACTCAAGAAGAAATCCGTCAAGGGCTGGTGAATCGATGCGAGTGAGATCGTCACTGGTTTCTGCCTCCTAATAGGCTGATACTGAGTTGCATGGGAGGTTGCCTGGACGCTTGCAACCTCCCGTCGATCGATTACTGGGTCGGTTTGGTCAAAAACTCAGATGAATCATGTCCAGGAGATGCAGGATTGATCGTAGAGACATAGCCGAGTAATTGAATTCCAGGAGACCTCAGGCCTTCCCCATCAGCATCCGCTTCAAAGTTCCGCTGCTCATCATGGTGATCGTAATGTCCTCGAACCGCGAAAGGTCCCCAACCCACCGAGGTAGATGCGGAGGTTGTTTCAGAATGAGCATCCCAGTCTGCTTGAAAGGTACTCCATTTAATCGATAGGTCTTTGATCAAGATCAGACTCGTGACGATCGAAGGTAGAAACGTCGGTTCAATGGCATTTTGAGGAAGCTCTTGTGCCATTGTTCCAGTCGAGATGCAATTCTTCTTGTAGTCTCCCATGAGGAACCAATTATGCAGGTTTAACAAGGAAGTATCCAACCACGGACGCTTAATGTCTACTGCACAATACTTAAATGAGACTTCTAAATCATTGGACTGAATATCCAACGAGCTTTGCTGCTCAGCATGATTAAACGATGCGTTAGCAGACCAGAAGCCCACATTAAAGCCGCCACCGCCGCCATATGAAGTTGAAGAGGATTGGTAATGGCTCTCACTGTGGGCGTCGGAGCTAGTGTACTCCGTCCAACCATCGTCGTTATCTCGGTCATACCAGGTATTGGGCAGCATGATGGTGTATGGGATTTCGCCAACACTCTGAAATTCGTTGAGGCTGTTAATGAATCGTTTCTTCGCCCGTCCAATCAAGGCGATCGCAGGATCAGTTCCTTGCGCGGCTAGGGTTGCGATCGCGTTTTCAATTTCCTCTTTAAAGCCAAAGCCAACCCAGCGATCCATTGCTTCGTCTGCGTCGTCATGAAAAGACGTACCTTCAATGGGCCAGTTTTGAAGCTTCATGGGATCGGTGAAGACAGCCGCGTAAGCCCTGTGCCAAGCTTTGATCTTGCTCTTATATTCGTCTTCGTATCGCATGTAGGCTTCAAAGTGCGGGGTTGGGTTGCCATCTTTATCCATCATTGTTGCCCGCGCTGCTTCGTATGCGGCTTTCAGTTCAGGCTTCAAAACTGAATCAGTCGGGATACCATTTGCGCCGGTGATGATCGCCCACCAAGAGTCACTCAATTTGCTTGACCCCGGCATGACAGAATACTGAGGGTTCATTCTAAGCTTGTCGTCCACAAGCAGAAAAGTATTCAGGTAGGACTGCATCGATTTTGCGATATTGGCAACAAAAATGCTCTTCTCGTCCATCGATCCGCTAGCCGTTTTCGGAGCATCTTTTGGATCAGACGGGTCTTTCTGCGGAATATTCTGCTGGAGGTTGGTACCGAGGGGTGACCAAGGATTCGCAAAATCCTCTTTATGAATTGGCAAACCAACCGGGCGGAAAGAGGCGAAGTAGCCTTCCTGCATTTTGTTAGTTTGTGGATCGAGACTGACAACTCTGAGTTCTAAATCTTTGAGGATTTTAAAAACGTCTGGCATGATTTGATTCTCCTTAGGGGTGGTTGAATAGACTATCGACGCTGGTAACTTCGTTTTTAGAAGTTCGGTTTAACGCCTAATTTAGGCGTTAGAATCTAGGGCTGATAGAGTTGCGATCGCAGTTTCAATTTCCTGCTTGAACCCTAAGCTCACCCAACGATCCATTGCTTGATTAATGTCGTCTCCGTAGGACTTTCCTGCGATCGGCCAGTTCTGGAACTTCATTGGATCCTTTAAGGCATCAGCGTAGGCATCATCCCGTGCTTTAACTCTGTTCTTGTACTCGTTCTCAAAACGGATATAGGCTTGGTGGTGCGGGGTTGGATTACCATCTTGATCCATTAATTTTGCCTGCGCTGCTGTGTACGTCTGCTGTGCAATCGAGTCAGATGACATAGAGCCGCTCCTATCTTTCTCTAAGTGATTCAATCGGATAGCAACTCAAAGAACTTCTTCTCCCAAAGTAGAATGCTTGAGCAGGCTTCGGTGGTACCCGTGAGGGTAGTATTGTCCTAAGTACAGGACAAAAAATGGAAAACGGGAGGACGAACTCTGCTAAAACGCAAATGCAGCAAAGTTCACATTGACTTCCGTGTCATAGAGCACGTTCAGTGGGGGCAAGCTTTGGCTGTCAGCATACTCAAAGAGACGCTGGCGGCGGGCAACAAGATCCGTGCGGTCGGTAGCCAGCCATTTGTAATGCCACGCCGCTAAAAGTGCGCTGGAGATTGCGACATCAAGCGCAGCCCACACCCAAGCTTGTCGAGGTGGTGACCAGTCCTTCACACGAATCAATCCGTTGAGTGCATGTCGATGAGCTAATCCTGGCGTTTCCCCTTCAAAATAGCGGGCAAGTTCCCGTCCAGTTTGTACGAGAGGCTCGTCGAGACGAATTGTTCTGACTACGGCACCTAACGGCGGCGGCGCGAACTTAATCGTTTTAGAAGAGATCGTCAAGTCCCCGCCAGTGAGAAATACGCTCATCGGCTTGCGCTCGCGCCCGGGGGGTCCACCGACTAACGCATTCGCATCGCCCCGTAATGATTCTAACTCGCGTAGTTCTGCGATTTCGGCATCTATAATCGCTTGACCCTCTGGCGTACCAGAATCAGGGTAGGGGGGAAAGAAGTTAGGACTGTTAGGATCATCAGTTCCCGCCTCCCTGAGGTCGTCTAGCGAAACAATGCGTGGTTGAGAACACCGATTCCAAAAACTTGCTTTAGGTTCAACTTGTGGTCCAGATAACTTATACTCGGCAACCATTGCTTTCTCCTTGTATGGGGGAATTCCAGACTTGCTTCTTCCAATAGAAGCACTCACACTCACGCCGCACTGTCCCTGCAAGTGCAAGGCTCACGGTACTGGACTGCTAATGAATGAGGCAACCAGTAAACCCGTTTGTGGGCAGCCATTTTAGAGATTCGAGCTTTGATTACCTGAAATCTCCGTCTGGCAAAGGTCTCAGGACATGGTTCAAATGACTTGTTTCTCTACTGATGCACTGAATTCAATATATTTCGGGGGAATTCCCCGATGCAAAGGTTAGCGCTGGGGTTTGGAAAGATTGTAGGAGCAGGTGTATGAGTAATTAAGGGAATTTGCTAGAGTTAGGGGATTCCCCTAACTTTCTTAAGACTTTGGGTGACCTCTATGGCAAGGGCAAGTTATGGACCGCAAGCGCAAAAGCAGGCTAGTTGTTTGCTAGCGGCACTGTTGACGTATGCTAATGACGAATTAGAGGATCGCTATCATCTCAAAATTGAATGCAACTGGCAGCTAAAGAACCAACTCATTGTTAAGACAACAGTGAGATATTTAGAGTCTCTGGTCAGTCAAGTTTTTAAAGGCGAAAAATTAACAAGTGAACAAATTAAAGAATCACTCAAGCGGTATAAGGAGTTCTTGGAGATTCTCGATGATCACCGCATGAAAACTCAAGGCTCCGATGACTGGCACTTCACCCTGAAATTGTGGTTTGGACGGCATGAAAAGGCTGCAAATCTTCAACGTTTTGCTGAAGAGTGGGAGCGCTGTCGATCAGAAAAGCTCGGACAAGTGACAGAGGAAGCTGCTAAATTCCAGCCAGGGACAGAACCACTGAGGGAGGCTTCAGAGCTTGAGCGCCTAGTCCAGTCAATCCGGAAGAAAGTTTACGATAATCTCCAAGTTCGCTGTGGCACCATGCGCGTATTGGATATGTCTCAGCCGATTAGATTAGATGCGATTTACACCACAGTCAGTATCTATGAGTCCATTAGTGCAAGGCAAAGACGGGGATTAACAGATTTATTGCAACAATTTAGCATTGAAGATTTCAGTTGCTTGAACCAACAGGAAACGCGGATTTCGGGCTTGACGGCTGTAGAGCAGTACTCGAAATTGATGATTCTTGGGAAGCCTGGCGCTGGCAAGACAGTGTTTCTCAAGTGGCTCGCTATCCAGTGCAACAGCGGGCATCTGTGGGCAGATTTAATTCCAGTGTTCATTACTGTGAAGGCTTTTGCCGAAGCTAAAGGTCAACCGGGTTTATTTGGTTACATTCATCAGTATTGGGACGATAGCGGAGTGCTCCTTATGCAAGTAGAAACACTACTAAAACAGGGTCGAGCCTTGATTCTTCTCGATGGACTGGATGAGGTTAGAGAGATAGACTATAACCGGGTCTTACAGGAGATCCGTGAGTTCTCTACCCAATTTCATACCTGTCGGTTTGTCATGACCTGCCGCATTGCTGCCCAAGAGTACACGTTTGAGCAATTTACAGAGGTCGAGATTGCTGACTTTGACAATCAGCAGATGACTGCTTTTGTGGCTCAGTGGTTTGAAGCCAAGAACATCCCCGAGAAGGCGGCGCGCTTCCTGGAGAAGTTACACAACAACCAACGCATTCAGGACCTAGCGACGAATCCGTTGCTGTTAACCCTCTTGTGTCTGGTGTTTCAAGCGTCTGCTGATTTTCCCTCCAATCGTTCCGAGATTTACCGCGAAGGGTTGAAAGTACTGCTTAGGACGTGGGATGCCAGACGCAATATCGAACGGGATGGATGCCATCAACGGCGTGAACCTCATCTAGATATGTCGCCTCAGCGCCAAGAAGCCTTGCTGAGTCAAATCGCCTTTACGACCTTTGAACGCGGTGATTATTTCTTTAAACAACAAGCTGTTGAACAGTACATTGCTGAATTCCTTCGCACCCTAACTACTCTTGATGACAAGCAAAAACCTTTGGAAATAGACAGCGAAGCTGTATTGAAGTCGATTGAAGCTCAGAATGGTCTCTTAGTAGAACGGGCCCGAGGCATTTACTCTTTCGCTCACCTCACCTTTCACGAATACTTCACCGCTAGAAAGATTACTAGCAGCTCTGCACCTCAGTTGGAAGAGGCACTGCATGCTTTAGCAAAACACGTCACTGAGAAGGAGTGGCACGAGGTCTTTCTATTAACTGTAAGCATGTTGCAAAGTGCAGACGCTTTGCTACATACGATGAAAGCTCAAATTGACGGACTCTTGTCTTCTGATGCAGAACTTCAGCAGTTTCTCATTTGGCTAAACGGAAGAGCTATCTCCGCAGCGAATAATCCTACAAAAGATGGACTCAACTACAAGCCCGCTATAGTCAGGGCCTATCACTCCTTCTTGGTTATTGATAGCGTCAGCATCAAAGAGAGTGCGATTGCCATTGCCAGTGCCATCAATCGCACAAGTATGATTGATAACAGTGTCTTGGATACTTCTAGCGCCAGCGATACTGAGCAAGTTGTAGCCAGCGTAATTTCCAGTGCCAACGACAATGAGAGAGCCATTGGGATCGCTATTGTCATTTCTAGCTCTATAGGTAGTAAGCTTCAAACAGCTGTAGAAAGAACCGGCATTGTTTCAATCGTCATGGATAAAGCTATCGTCCAGACCTCAGATCCTGAACTAAGACGATCCTTGCAAGACCTTAAAAGGCAACTTCCCGATCTAAGAAGCGACCCACTAGTTCTTAGCCAATGGTGGCAGGATTATGGTCACACTTGGACTAATCAACTTAGGGATGCACAGATCCGATTCCAAAATCTTGTATACGATTATCGGTTCAGCGAGTCACAAAGAACCTTGTTGGATCAGTACTATAGGGCTAATCTCTTGCTAATAAATTGCCTTAATAGCGATTGCAATGTTAGTCAAGCAGTACGAGATGAACTTGAGGCAACTCTACTATCGCCTTTGTAGGGGTTTGAGTATCATCCGATGCTGTTGGGGTTGAATTAAACTCAACCCCAACAGCATTCATCCTGGTGATGGCTTGGCTGTATAGGCTCCGTTGTTGCCAGAAGTCACATCTTGGAAAGAACCTGTCCCAACGAGGGAACCGTAGAGCAGTGGGTTGAGAAGAATCCCAATGGAAGACAGATTGCGAACAAAGCCCGATCGCGAAAACTCTGAAACCCATTCTCAAACAACTGGGTCAATTCTTCGTCCGTAAGAATCTTCGCTTATCCATGCCCCTTCACTTTCGCACTTGCTTCCAAATCCCCTAAATCAATCTCGAAGCTAATCATCTGCGCAAAATTAAACCCCACCCCGACCTTAACCTGACAAAACACTAAATTGTCAGGCTGGGCGTTGAAAGTACTGAATTTTCGTACTCGGTTGCCCCAGCAACCTAGCAACCCATCCCCACTTTCTAGCCAGCCAAAATACCAGAACCTCGTAAAATCAGGGTCGATCGCGTTACTGTCCTGTGTCCTGTAGGAGGTATCTAAAGTATCCTAAAGGACAGATAATGCTCTAAAAATGGAGCTTAAGTTACTCACTATCCGATCGCATCACCCGCCAGGACGATCGCCCACCAATTTTGCCCACGCGCTCAAAGTACCAGCCCCCACGATCGAAATCTTCTGTAGGCAGAGACTTTTTCCCAAAAATTTCCCTCAGTTGAGCCAAATCCACAAGCTCCTAAGAAACTAATCTGGTTTCCAGAAAATGGAATATTGATTCTGGTTTCCAGAAAAAGTATCATACCCCCAGCCCTCTATCACATTCCCCCATGGCTCGTAAACTTGCCGTATTCAATATGAAGGGCGGGGTCGGAAAGTCAACAACCACCTACAACCTAGCTGCCGGACTGGTCAAGTTCTATCAGCAACGAGTGCTCCTGATCGATATTGACCCCCAAGGCAATTCTGCCGCTGCCCTCGGCATCCCAATTTGGCAACTCAAGACCCAACTTAAGGATGTCCTTCAGCGCCAGATCACACTGAAGGCCACAATCATATCTACACCCTCCGGCGTCGATGTGGTTCCCTCCAATATCCTGCTCGCTGAAGAAGAAATTCCGATTTCGGGGCTACCCGGTCGAGAACTCCTGTTACGGAAAGCGATCGCCTCCATCGAGGACCAATACGATTTCATTCTCATCGACTGCCCGCCAAACGTCGGAGTGTTTGCTGTAAATGCCTTAATGAGTGCAGAACAAGTCATCATTCCAGTCGATATGAGCTACCTAGGTCTGCTCGGGATTCAAGGGATTGAACGAGCCTTAAGTTTGGTCAGGGAGCATCTAGACCATCCGATCGAAATCGCCGGGGCACTCGCAACCCGCTACGACAAGCGCAACAATCTCAGTCGGGAAGTCCTGTCCTCATTGCAAGAGCATTTCGGCGATCGGATGTTTGCAACCCTAATCCCCGAAACCGTCAAACTCCGCGAGGCACCCAGCCACAAACAATCTATTTTTGACTATGACCCCAATGGATCCGGGGCAAAAGCTTATCAATCGTTGGTTAATGAGGTAATGGCACGATGACTGCTAAGAAAAAATCAGGACTCGGCACTAATCCCTTAGCCGTAGAAACCAGCAGTAAGGGCATCTTTCAAAAAACAGAGGAGATTCCAGAAAATGGAAACCAGATTCCAGAAAATGGAAACCAGGAAAATTACAGAACGATCGAGGCTCTAGCTCACACCACAAGTCACACCGCCAAGTCTAATCCAATGACCAAAATGGAATTCTTAGCAGAGGACCAAGACCTCGATAAAGTAACCCTACGAATTTCGATCGAGTTGAATGACTGGCTTGATGATTTACTGAAACAGGGCAAGCGAAACCATGGACAGAAAATAGCGAAAGAAGTTTGGGTTCAAGCCGCATTGGAGTTATTCAAAGCAATGCCCGTGGATTGGACAGAGATTCAGTCCGTGGAGCAGATGCGGGAAAGATTAAATTTCCTGGAATCCAGTTTCCAGAAACCAGAAAATTGAATCCAGATCTCACGAGAAGTCCGTTTGGCTGCGGTTCACAGTCCGACTTAGTCTTTATTCGGAAGGCGCTTGCGGAAGTCCAGCGATCGAATCCTCCGCCAAAAGATCGCCTGAGACCTCCGCGACGCTATCCCCCAGCACAATTTCCCCGCGTCCCACCGCATCAATGAAAGCCGATCGGCTCATGCCATGCTGATCAGCCATCTTCTTCCAATTTTCCCATGCAAGATCACTGACATAAATCGTGTGATCTTTGCCCGTAACACTGCGATTTAAATAACTGTATCCCGCTTTCCGTCCCAAGTCTGCGCTCTGTGCAAATAGCTTGTTCATAATACCCGTGGACTTATTCTTTAACTACCCGTGCAATTAAACCCATTGTACGCTATAACTACCTGTGTAGTTATAAGGTGATTTGCCCAAACACCATGAACATATCCACTCTAAACTTAGGCTTACCCTTCATTAGGCGTAGCCCCATGGAACCCATCACCCAGCGCTGGCATCAACTCACCTCGCGCATCCAAAATGCGATCGTTTTCATCCGTAAGGCGTGGCAGTGGGTTGGGATTCTCTGGACCGCACATTTAGGCATTCAGGGATACGAGAACGACCCAGAGCAATTGGTAGAACTCTGGCTAGTCAATTACGAAAGCGCTTTTAAACAGGGAGAAATCCCCCTAGTGGTCGCCGCTTTGATGTTTTTAAAGCCTGAGATTCTGAGAGATTGGCTGGATTCCTACATTCCAGGCGAAGCAACCTACACCCACCCCGAACAACTTGAATCCTTTGGAGAAACTTATGGGAGCCTTATCCGACAGAACCAAGAAATCAGCGAGAACCCCCAAAGCCGTATCCCCAGTGCGGGAAGTGCAGGTTAAGGAAAATAAGCGCTTTGCTAAAGAATGCAAGGATCACGGCTGTGATAAGGATGGCATCGCGGCGGCAAGCGGGGAAGTCAATCGAAAAACGTACACCGTGACCCCAGCCGGAACCCCCGATAAGTGGTCTGAAGAGGAACAACAGCGGCAGGCGATCGCTAAGAGGAAAGCATCAGACGATATTGTTGCGATCGGACCTCAAGGGACTCGCGAGGTCGTCAAAGTCGCTGGAGATGCAGCGAAAGAGGCGAAACATCTAATTCATGATCATGGAGTTGATACGATTTGGGATTTCTTCTTTGGGAAGAAGACTGGACCCGTCGAGGAACCCACGATCGAAGCTTCTACTGACGAACCCGAGTTTCTAACCCGCGCTGAACAAATCCGCCGTGAAGAAGCTGCACTAAAGGAAAGTCTAAAGAGCAGCGGTGGCAGTGGCGGAGGTGATGCGATCGAAGCTGACCCACCTGAAGAAAAGACGTTTAAGTTCTTTGTATT
>ENA-OFCD01001241-OFCD01001241.1-metagenomes-genome-assembly--contig:-NODE-1241-length-13425-cov-3.146672_pt1 | contig 13425 bp, 14 predicted proteins | sample MGYA00153392_OFCD01 | MGnify analysis MGYA00153392 | reverse complement strand
CGAAGACCAGATGCGCGGCGCGGCCCCGTCCGTGTTCGCCGAAGGCAAGCACGCCCTCGATCGCACGCTTCGCGTCGTGGAGCTTCCAGTCGGGACACCTCAATCAGCGAGAGCTAATTGAACGCTATTGCGGGCCGCCATTGATCGACAATGACGCGGCGTGATTCTTGACCAGCAACGGAACGCCAATCCCGCATAAAATAAGGCCGATCGCGCCACTCATGATACCCCCGATCAAGTACCCCTGCACCGGAGTTGTCGTGCTGGTCTTCGCGTCTCCGACTCTCGTATACTCGGTAGGGGGCGATCATCACGGCGCCGGCCGAGTGCCTCCCGTCTCCGCTGCGCGGAGGTCGACTCTGGCATCCCCAGACTCCAATCGAAACGTTTTGCCGTAATGCGTGGTGCCCGCGCTGACGCGATATTCTCCGTCGGACGAGACGGTCGTGTCGCAGGGACCCTCGCACATCGAAACGAACCTCGCGCCCGAGTCCATCAATCGCCGAGCGCGGTCCGCGTCTGCCGCCCGGCCTCCCGTGTCGAGACTCTCTACACGGGAGGGCACGTCGGTCGAGAACGCGAGGTGCACATCGTGTTCGGGCGATAGAGCGGGCGGTCCGACCTTCGGTTGCGGCGGCGGAGTCGTCGGTTGAACGGTGGCAGCCGGTTGCGGCGGTTCGCCGATCTCTTGCCACGGAATGACGCGAATCTCTCCCGTCGCCAATTTCAGCGTGACATGATCGTTCGGGACTTTCTCGACGAGATCTCGTCGAACGACTCCGCCGTTGCGCATCGCGATCCGCTCGGGCTCCCATGCCAATGCGGGTCGAGTCAACGCGATGAACATCGCAAGACTGAAGACTGTCGTTCTCATCAACACGCCAATCCCGCTGGCGTGACGAACCTTCTGGCGACTCCGCGTCGCTAGCTCGACGCCGTTCGTCGTGACGGTGGTTCCACTCGTGACAATGAGCGGAATGCCAATCAATAGGAATATTGCTCCGAGGCCGAGAAGCGTGCCGCTAAGCGCGATGATGCCCGTTGACTTCGTATCGCCGGCCAATTCAAGCCCTAGAACGAGAGCGCCTCCTCCGAGCATACTGCTGCCGAAGATCGTCATGAGAAAACCGCCATATCGAGCACCAGCGCTCTCGGCGTTAACCGATAGTGCCGAGTGACCTGCGGGCAGACCGAACGTCGCGCTCGGCGTGACGCCCTCGCCTGCGACTCGATACAGTTGCCCTTGTTCGACATTCGCGGTGCACGGTGCAGCACAGAGCATTTCGTAGGTATCGACGCTCACGGCGGTGCTCCCCCGAGTCGTGAAGACGACGCCGGCGCCCTGTCCGGCGAGACGTTGAAGGACGACTCCAGGTTTGTCTCCGATGATCTCTGCGGTGGCGCCACTCGAAGCGGGAGGCGGAGCGAGCGCCAAGGGCGCGACAACGGGCGCCGTAGGAGGCGCGCTCGCCTGCGGCTCATTCGGTACGATCTCGGACCAAGGGATGACGCGCACCTCCCCAGTCGCAAGCTTCAACACGACCTTCTCGCCAGGGATCTTCTCTACGAGCTCGCCTTGAACGCGCTGCGTGACGCGCTCTTGCTCGTCCGCGAATGCGAACCCCGCGACGAAGAGTGAGCAGCAGAGTAGGGCGATCGAAGCCGTTCGCATCTGGTGATTGCATTACATTGGCACTGTCCTTGTAAGGGGTGTCGATATGACTCCGACGGTGGTGCTTGGTCGCTTGGTGTTGCTGGGTCTCTGTGTCTCGCTCGTCCACTGCGGGGCGTATATGGATGTCGATGACACCCCGCGCACTGCCTTGCAGGCGGGCGCGCCGCCCCACCTGATCGCGGCGGAGGATCCGCCTGTGCTGGACGTGCAGGGCGGGGCCGTGTGGCCGATGCAAACGGACGTTCACCTCGCGGTCGTGAACATGCCGGACTCTGCGGAGACGAGTATCGACACTGTGGCGAAGTATTTAGCCGCGCGTGAGAGCGATCCGTTGAGGCTCGCCAAGGCGCTTCACGATTGGATCGCTTACAACGTCGCGAGCGACGCAAGTCTCGACGAGAGCCCCCTCTTGCCCGCGAACGCGGAGCGCGCGCTAAAAACTCGCAAGGGCAGCAGCGCAGATCAAGCGGCGCTCTTCACGGCGCTCGCCAAGCACACGGGCAATCCGGATTTGGAAGTGCGCTACGTCACGGGCAACGCTCGGAGCGTCTCTCGCGTCGGAGAGCAGTACGGCTATCACGCTTGGAATGTCGTTCACTGCAAAGGGCAGTCATACATGGTCGACGTGTCGTGGGACGGAGGTACCTATCGAACCGACTATCTTTTTACTCCGCCAGACATCTTCGCGAAGACGCATTATCCGGATTGGGCAGAGGATCTACACACTAGTCGGTCATTGACGCGAACGGAGTTCGACGCGCAGCCACTCGTTGAGCCGCGTTTCTATTCGCTAGCACTCTCGTTGGACCAAGCGCCTGCGCGCGCGAAGGGTGAGGTCGAGCTTGTCGTCGACGATCCCTATGGCGTCAAAATAGCCGCGGAGATCATCCCCGTCATCGATGGCCCACACGACAAGTCGTCCGTGACAGCACGCCCATGCGAGGTGCACCAGGGCAAGAAGCTGATTGCAGACTGCAAGCTGCCGCGCGCTGGGAAATACACGGTGATGGTGTTCGCCAAGACCGGGACCACGCGTGTGGACGAAGTGGCCGCATTTCAGGTCACTTCCGAGAGCTGAGCGAGCTGACAGCGCAGTTCTATTGGAGGACGACGTTGTCGAACTCGATGCGCCACGGGGCAGAGGCCCCGCTGAGGTAGTTGAGGCCGACGCCCAGCACGATGTTGGGGCCGAACTCGAGCGGGTACTTCTCTCCCATGAAATGGACCGCACTCGAGGAGACCTGCGCGCCGTCGACGGGACCATGGGGCTGTTCCTGCGCGACTCGGGTCGCCGGATATTGACCTTCACGCCCGGCGATCGGCAGGTGTGGGCGCTAGCGTTCGACCCACACGGCCGCACGATCGCAGTGGGAGGGACGAGCGGTCCGATCTATCTCGTCTCTGCTTCGAGCGTGGCCTTACGTCAGACGCTCTCGGGTCACTCCAAGGGCACTATCTCATTGGCATTCTCACACGACGGCAAGAGCCTACTCAGCGGCGGTGGAGAGCACGTGAGAGTGTGGCGCGGCTTCTAGCGCTCTCGGGCCTCGACCGCGTCCAGGCCCGCTGTGATAGCGTTGCCCTTCGACTCGGCGGTCTCCTTGCAGCGGCAGCGCTGGTCCTTCGGCACGTCTCCGAGGACTTGCTCTACGTGGGCTCCGCAGCCCGCAAAGGTGGGCTTGCTACAGCTGTTGCATGTCACGCGTGCGCACATGAGGTTCTCCTTTGGTGTCTCGCCAAGCTTGCGCGTGAGCGCAGAACTGGTGCGTTGCTGGTGAGAGCCGCAGGCGCAAGTGATGGATTCGCGCGGCCCCAAAGAATTGTCGTCGCCTTCGGCGAGCGACAACAACTGAGCGGACGGCGCCCGCGATCTTCGTCGAGCGCAGCGGTCGGCTCGTCTGCGAGCAGGAGCGTGGGATCATTGGCGAGTGCGCGCGCGATGGCGACAGGCACGAAGAAGCGCTGTCTCACGACCACCGCGACGACGAGCAAGACCGGAAGAATTTTCACCCCGCCTCGTGGCTGCAATGAGCCATCGCCTGCGGTCCGGTGTCAGGAGCGCTCTCTATGTGCATCTAGTTGCCCAACGGACGATAGTCGCTGCGCGCACCAGATCATCCAAGCGATGGGAGTCGTCATCTCGACTTCGCGAACCCTTCCGACGCCTCGACGGCTCTGTTGAATGGGAGCCATGGTCATGAAGTCGACGCTAGGAATCTCGAGACGATCGTCGAGGGTGACGGAACGAACTTTGTCGCGGCGTCATGCGCTGTTGATGTTCGGGACGGCGGCGATGGTCGCGTGTGACCGGGCCGGAGCGGCCGGTGAGCCCTGGACCGCAGACCGCGTCATGGCCACGGACGATCTCGCCAAGCGTTTGCCCAAAGGTCCGGCGACGGGCCCTCTCATCCTGCACGTCGGCCCCGCGGTGTTATTTCGAAAGGGTCATATTCCAGGCTCGGTTCACGCCGGCGAGGGCGGAGACCCGGAGGGCCTGAACGCGATTGCCGACTACGCGAAGCCGACGCCGCACGATCGCGAGATTGTCGTCTATTGCGGCTGTTGCCCGTGGGACCACTGCCCGAACATCAGACCCACCTACTCGCGCCTCACCTCGCTCGGCTTTACCAACGTGCACGTTTTGGATCTGCCAAAGACACTGCAAGCCAATTGGATCGACAAAGGGCTCCCTCTCGAGACCTGACGGAGATTGAAGATGAAGCCGTGCGGACTCAATTAGCGACTAGCGGGCGCGCCATGCTTGCGCTGCCGACGGTTCGGCTGGGACTGGGAGTCGTCCTTGGTGCGCTCGCGGGGCTCGCCTACCAACACTTCGTGGGCTGCCGCACGGGCACTTGCCTCATCACGGCGCGATGGTGGACGGCGACTCTCTATGGCGCCGTGATGGGCCTCCTCATTGCAAAACGCTAGGGCGAAAGGCCGACTCGCTCGGAGCAGGCTGATACGCTCGGCGCGTGGCCGCCAAGAAGAACGACAAAGTCGGGACCGTGCTGTCGCAGCTTCACGACAAGTACAAGAACCCGAAGTACGAGCTGGACTGGACGAGCGCGTTCGAGCTCCTCATTGCGACGATCCTCGCGGCCCAAGCGACGGACGCGCGCATCAATCAGCTCACGAAGACGTTGTTCGTCAAATACAAGAAGCCCGCGGACTACCTCGGTGTGCCCGTGGATGAGCTCGAAGAAGACATCAAGCCGAGCGGGTTTTTTCGCACCAAGGCCAAATCGATCCGAGGCGCTTGTCAGGTGTTGATCGATCAGTTCGGCGGGGAAGTGCCGAAGGACATCCTTGACCTCATCAAGCTGCCCGGAGTCGCGCGCAAGACCGCGAACGTGGTGCTCAACACCGTGTGGAACATCCCATCGGGCGTGATCGTCGACACGCACGTGGGCCGCGTGAGTCAGCGGCTCGGGCTCACGACGCACGACAAGACGGAGGCGATCGAAGAAGACCTCATGCGCCTCGTGCCCAAAGCCGAGTGGACGTTCTTCGGCCCCGCGATGGTGCTCCACGGCCGCTACACCTGCACGAGCAAGGCCCCGAGCTGCGGTGAGTGCACGCTCGCGCAGGCTTGCGACAAGGTCGGCGTGGACGAAAGGCCAAAAGCGAAGAAGGCCCGCTGAAATCGGGCAGTCTCGCTTGACAACGACCCCACCGATCGATCAGTTTGCGAGGTGGAGAGATGTCCGAGTGGCTGAAGGAGCACGCCTGGAAAGTGTGTATACGGGTAACTGTATCGAGAGTTCGAATCTCTCCGTCTCCGCTTTAAGGGACAAATCATTTTTTATGATCTGTCCCTTTTTTATTGTGGTAAATTCCTTCTGTAAAAAATAATTTCTGTAGTTTTCTTATACTTTTTCAGCTCATCAACTACATAGTCATCCCTCAAAAAGTATAAAGTCTTTGTCCCTATTAAGTTTAAGCACATTATGGGTATAAAATTATTGCAGGATATCTGAGTTTTGTTTAAAAAGCCTGCAAATTTAGGTATGCTAAAAGTTACAAAACACACTACTCAAATCGATATTTTTGGAGGATTAGGTGATAGTCTTGATCAAAAGCATTCACTTTATTTGTTAGCCAATTCCATAAACTGGGCGCTTTTTGATGATAGCTTTAAAGAGCATTATAGCCAAAACATGGGAGTCACTCGTATGTAACGAGCCTAGGCGTAGGGGGCAGACAGCCGTGAATTTTGTACACGTGCCGAAGATAGAAACCTTGATCCCGCTGAACTTTACAACAAACTCGGCTTGGCAGAATATGCAACCATGGAAGCATTTGTAAGGTGAAGTTTTTAGGGTACAAATATTTTTGGGGCTGTGGTCGGAGGAATTTTAGTGAACATCTGCAGAGGCTATTCGCTATATCTACGTTCGGCTGCGGTGCCGCTTCTATACTCAGCCCTTGGGCAGGAGAATCTTTTTTCGGCTTTTATTGTGGAGTAGATGGGAGGGTAGATTATCAGTTTTAGATGTTACTTAATTTTGGTAAGACACAAAGATGCAAAGTATGTTTAAAAATTCGTGCGCTTTAACCACCTATGTTTTTGCGCTAATTGTACAGCTTCTAATTTTGTGTGTACATGCAGTTTTTTATAAATCCTTTCTAAATGCCCTCTAATTGTTTTTGGGCTTAAAAATAATACTTCGGCAATCATATTGTAATTTTTGCCTGTGGATAATAAATTCAATACTTCAATTTCCCTTTCGCTTAATTCGTAATCTATTGGTGCTTTTACCTTTTTGGGTGAAGGAATAAAATTTAATAACAAATCTAATGTTCTAATGGCAACAGATGGGCTCATCGGAACACCTCCATCCAGTACATCTTCAATAGCATAAAAAATCTTCTTAGGTTTTGCGTCTTTAAGTACATACCCATTTGCACCTGCATGTATTGCTTCAAATATTTTGTCATCATCATCAAATACAGTAAGGATAATGATTTTTGTTTCTGGATATAGTTCTCTTATTAATGCAGTTGTTTCTATGCCATTCATTACAGGCATATCAATGTCCATTAAAATAACCGAAGGCTTATTTACTGCAGCAATATATTTTTTAAAAAAATCTTCCCCATTTGTAGCTGTAAAAACAATTTCAAGTTCCTCAAACATAGAAAGATTTTGCATAATACTTTTAGTAAGCTCAATATTATCATCAACTATAGCTATACATATCTTCATTATTCAAATGTCGTTTTTTTAATGGTTATAATATTAAGGCAAATGCCCCAATTTATACATTGGCTCGAGTTATTACAAACTGTACGAAGGTTCCTTCCCCTTTTTTAGAATTTATAATAACGCTGCCTCCAAGTTCTTTTATTCTGTTATTAATATTAAAAAATCCATTACCCGTTGGAATTGAAGTTTGTAAAAAACCTACCCCATTATCTTGTACTGAAAAATTAATTTTATGTACGTCCACGTCAATATTAGCTTTTACTTGTGTGGCGGATGCATGCTTTTGAATATTTTGAAAAATCTCTTGAAAAACACGCAGTAAATGCACGGCTTGGTAGGCAGTAATATTTATTTCCATATCACCGTTATTTTGCAAGCTAAAATCAGTACCGCTTTCTTCTGTAAAAATATCCATACTGTATTGTAACAATTTTTGGGAAAATATTTTTAATGTAATAGTACCTTCGTTCAATACCCAAATACTCTCCCGTAATTGTACCATTGCTTCTCTCGATTTTTGTTGCACTATATCTAGCTTAGCTAATAGTTGCTCAGGCTTTTGTTTTTGTACAAATTCTAAGTAATCTAATTGAACAATAATGTTAGTAAGCCTGCTTCCTACGTTATCGTGTAATTCGCTGCTAATCCGTTGGCGTTCTTTTAAAATTTTTTGCTCTACTAAGAGTTTTTGTAACGTTTTTTTATTTTTTAAATTAAGCAAATACCAAATGGTATAAGCAATAAGTAAAATGGAGAAAATTATAATACCAATTTTAAAAAACAAAGTTTGCCACCAAGCAGGTTTTATGTGAATAGGTATATTTAAGGGAGTACACCATTCATTGCTATTGCTGCGTCCTCTTATTTGAAAAATATAATTATTGGGCAGTAAATTATATCTTGCTGTATGTTCATTTCCTAAGTTTATCCAACCGGTATCTAATCCCTGCATTTTTATTTGGTAGTTATTTTTTTCTATTTCTGAAAAAGGTCCTAAAGAAAAATCAAACGAAAGCGCATTTTCATAATGATACAACTGCAACCCGTTACTTATATTTGTAAGTGAGTCAATAATTGGTTTTTCATTTATATTAATTTGGTTTATTGTAATGCTTGCCGAAGATTTATTTACAAAAGGATAAAAGCTAGTGATGCCATTTACGCCGCCAAAATATAATTTTCCTTTAGTAGAAATACCATACGAATCCGTATCGAACTCATCGGCTTGTAAGCCATCTGCATCTGTAAAATTATATATTTCTCCATTTGTTTGTATGCATCCCAACCCTCTGTTACTACTATACCAAGCATTTCCATTTTTTTCAAATAAAACACTATAAACAAAATCATTTAGCAAACCGTTTTGTGAGCTATAGGTTTTTAAACATCCACTTTCATTATAAATAAAAATACCTTTTGGGGTAGCAATCCAAATATTGCCGTTGGTACTTTTTGTTAAACATTTTACATAATAGTTTTCTGTTCCTTTTATTAATAGCCATGCATTATTTTTCTTTACATAACAACCATTATCGGTGCCAACCAATAAATTATTTTTCTCATTAAAGACAATGGCATTAATATGAAGATTATTATTTACTGAGTCTATTAAATTCAACTTAAATTGATTTTTTTGTTTTGTTATCTGAAATAAATATTTGCCATGCGAAAACAATAATTCATTAGTACCATGCTGAATCATAGCGGCTTCAAAAGCTACATTTGTATTTTTTGAAAAAGGAAACATTTGAGTAGATAAATCTGTAACAATATTGGTAGTAGTATTTAATACCAATAGTTTTCCATAAACAGATTTCATTATTAAGTTTTCATCATCCATAAATGCCATTGGCCTAATAGATAAGTTAGTTCCTTCTTCTGTGCCAGGTAAGGTAATATACTTCACCCAAATTCCTTTATCATCGAAAATATTGATACCATTATGAAAGCCTGCCATATAAGTATATTCATCTTTTCTTACAGCCAATGAGTAGGTGAGCGAGTTATATTTTTTAGGGGGTTGTAAAAAATTAAATCTTCGCTGCTGCCTATAATACATAATTGATGCATCGCTTCCATCAAGCCCTATCCAAATATTTCCGTTTTTATCTTCTTTTACAGTATAAATTAATTGCCTTGATAATTTTATTGCCGATAGGTTTGACGGAATGTATGGCGAAATATTTTTAGTATTTACATCATACATATACATGCAAGTGTCGCCTGCAAATAAAATATTACCTCTGTCATACACCTGTAATTTTTCATAAGTAAAGCTGCGCAAATAAGACCCCGGAAGATTTTGAGTAGTGATAATTTTTATAGGATGCGCTATATCCGCATTTTTACAAATGCTAGTCATTTTGGTTCCTACTATTAAAAGCTCATTATGAGGTAAGGTGATGCAACCTTTTATTAATCCATTAATGCAATTAGGGTATTTATTTATCTCTATTTTTTCATTAGGCTTAAAACGAATTAAAAAACTTTCAGATGATATATGGCCCGATATCCAAGCAGCACCATCTTCATTAATACTGATACAGGGTTTAAACATTGCCCGTGTTTTACCAATATCTACCGGCAAAAATACAGATGCAATAAAATTATTATTATCAATTCCATAAATTCCATTTTTACCCCAGCACCACATATAATTTCCTTGTTCGATAATGGGTGTAAGTTGATTATCCAACGAAAAACTTTCATTTTCTTTTACTGCAATAATTTTAATTGCCGGCAACTTAGCTTTGGGTAATACCAATGTTTCATCTGTATTAAAAATCCATAAGTTACCTTGGTTATCTTCTTTTATGTAAGAACAAATACTAGAACTTTCTGGATTTACATAAATATTGGTAAAACTGTACCCATTAAATTGTTGCACACCATTGTTAGTAGCAACCAACCATCTTCCGTTTTTTGTGTAGCAAATGCTTCTGATAGTATTGGAAAGTAACCCATCTTTTGTAGAATATTTTTTAAAAATTGTTTGCCTGATTCCTTGTTGGCAGTGGCCTTGCAAGGAACTAACCAATAGCATTAGCCTAAAAATAATCTTCATTTTTTTCTTTATAAAGGAAAGATACCTATTAAGAGCAAATAAAAAAATAGGGGCATTTGCCCTATTAAATTATTAGTTAATTTATTTCTATTTGTTATGTGATTAAATACCGGGCAACATGCAGCTGCTAACAAAACATATCTTCTTCTTGTCAATCATTTTTTGTACAAGTTTTTCTTTAAAAGCTCAAGGCACTTTTAGCAATGACGCCGATGCTCCTAAAATAAAAGAAATACAAACAGCTATAGTAACACTGGTTCAAGTAGATAATTTTTCCAATCAAAAAGGAAATCTTTTAGATACTTATAAAGCCAATAATAAATGGGTTACTACATATCAACCAAATAATTTATCGATGAATATGTATGCAAATGATGCAAGTATTACAGAAGAAAATGAAACAAAAAAATATTTTTATGAAGCTACATATAATAATAATCGTTCTATAAAAATTGCTTACAACGCTTCTTTAATCAAATTTCCCATTGTAAAACTGATCAAAAAATTGACTGTAATAATTTTAATACGCAGTTAAATATACCCACTGGTGGGTATGTAATTGTAGTATATATATTCTTGCTTTGTAAATGAAAGAATCGATAATTAAGTCAGTTTCACAAATATTTCCAAACTAGAATTAAAAATATTTTAATAACATAAAAAACAAATATAAAATGAAACATGCAAAACCACTATTTACTGTACTTGCAATAGTATCCATAGTAATTTTTTCTTCTTGCAAAAAAACTTCCACAACTGTTGACCCTGTACCTGCAGCAAGTGGAGCATTTACTTTTAAAGTAGATGGTGGTGCAACTATTACGGTAGATAGTGCAAACGCAGCAATATACAATAGGATTGGATTTGGAAGATTTATTGATGTGTACGCTTTTAAAGGCGGCACACAAGTTTTAGAATTTCATTTTGCTCCCACCACAGGTGTAAAAGATGCAGCCACTACTTTACTTTCTTACTTAACTAAGACTCCTCTAAATAGTTATGATTCTCAATCAGGCTCTTTAAATTTAATTACCTGCGATACAGTTACAAATAAACTTATTGGAGATTTTAATTTTGTTGGCAAATCATTTAACAGTAATGAGATAAAAACAATTACTGAAGGGCATATGGTTGTTACAAAAATTATAAAATATTAAAAGAAGTAATTAAATTTTATTTCGGTTGGTGAAGACATCAACTGATAAAATAAATTTTAAATTATGAAAAAAATCTTTTCAATTTCCATTTTCATCTTATGCTGCATTAGTATAATTAGTTGCAGTGAAGAAGTAAAAAATTTTAATGGATTTGCAGATATACACAATAAACCAAACAAGAATGTAAATAAATTTTACGCAGATATTGTAAACATAAATAAAGTAGATACCATTTTATTTAAAAAAGAATTAGATACACTTTATGGTTTGATGCAAAACTGTGTAAATGATTTTAGAAAAGATACCGATGATGTGTACGACTATAATAAAGAACTCTACCAATGCTATCTAACATTAGATAGCACCATATTAAGTAATGTTACTGATGTAAGAAATGGGTATAAAAAAAAGCTAAGCAAACAGGAAGAAGATTTGGTAATAGATAAAATGGATACTTATGGTAGTACCATTAACCATTTGGATAGTTTGCTGACAAAAAGCCAAGAGAAGTTTAAAGCAGATAATAATTACAGATAATTATAGATTTTTTTAAAAACAAACATACTAAACTCAACATGAAAAATTTAAAGATAACAATCGCTATGCTTGCAATAGCATCAATTGCGATTTTTACATCTTGTAAAAAAACGAGTTCAACAAATTCTGCTGCAAGCAGCGGTGGCTCAGTAACAGCCACTATTGGCTCAGTTTCCTTTAATGCTGCTTCTGCCAACATTTCAAAAGTGTCAAACATAGTAACCGTGCAAGGTGCCCAGGCAGATGGAAGTTCAATACAAATACAGGTAAGTGGACTCGGTTCACAATATGTACCAACAGCTGCCACTTACAACCTAGACCCTACTGCTGGCAACAATGGAAATTTTGTAGGCACAGCTGTATACATGGCTCCCGTATCAGGTACTACCGCAGGCAAAACTTATGCCTCCGGTGGATGCGATGCTAGCTTACCGAGGGCAGGATTTGTACCAAATGGTTCTATAACTTTTACAGAAATATCTGCAACAAAAATTGCAGGAACATTTAAGTTTAATGCAGCACAGCTAAATGATTGTGGAGATGTGAAGGTAATTTCTACAGGTAGTTTTAGTAAAACATTTTAAGATTGTAAATCTAAACATGATAAAAAAATATTTAAGCCTTTTTGTTTTTCTTTTTTGCATTGCTACACTAAGTTTTGCCCAAAATAAAAAAACAACAAGCAATATATTTTTAAGCTTTTTAGATGCTCGTGAAAATGAATTTAAGGATATTAAAGGGGAGTTTGTCAGAACAGATTCCGCACATTCAACTAATTATTTTGCATGTACAGAAACTTTTGGAGCAAAAGTAGAAGCAATTGTTTACGATAATATAAACCATACCAACAGGTTTTATAGTTATTTCGATTACTCCGATCAAGATGAATTATTGAAGTCTGCAAATGTGCTTACTGATTTATTAAATATTGTTAACAAACTGGTAAAGGAGGGTTTTGGCCAATTTAAGGTAAAGATTATAAAACCGATTCCGGTCAGCTGGTTACTGAACTTACGGATAGAGAACGAAAATTAGTAATGCAAATTATAACTGCTGCCGAGAATAAATCATTGAGCATTATTTCTTACAGTAGTAGTTATGGTAAACCTTAAATACAAAAAAAATTAATCAATAAAAACAGTAAGATGAAACAAAAATTTTTATTATCAATAATGACAATATGCTTAGTTGCTACAGCTTTTGCACAAGAAAAGAAATCTGTAATGGGTACTATAGTAAGTATTATAAAAGCAAGGCAAAACGAATTTATAGACATTAGGCAAAATTTAGATGTTGCCTCTTCTGATTCTATAAAAGAAATTTATGCAAGTAAAGAAAGTTTTGGTGCGGCTACAGAATTTATTACTTACACAAAAAAGCAACCCGGTAGTGTATTTACAAGTTTTTTTGATTATAAAGTTGGGGATGAACTAATAAAAGCTAGTGCAGTGTTAGATGAAGTATTAAAAACTGTAAACATTCTGGCCTACAATAGCGATAAAGCTAAATACAAAGCAAGAGACTATTTAACTACCGACGGCAAAGATGTAACTGACATGACAGATGCTGACAATGGATACCTAGTCATGCGATTGGTAACGGGTAAAAATTTAAAATCGATGGGGCTATATTTTTACAGCAGTACTTATGGTAAACCTTAAAAATACAATCATGAAAATAACAATAGCATTATTATTAATGGCAATTTCAAATATTTTGGTTGCACAAAATTTATGTCAATCAGGTGATTGTATAAATGGTTATGGTAAGGTAACTTATGGTA
>ENA-OFCD01001239-OFCD01001239.1-metagenomes-genome-assembly--contig:-NODE-1239-length-13463-cov-3.627237_pt1 | contig 13463 bp, 15 predicted proteins | sample MGYA00153392_OFCD01 | MGnify analysis MGYA00153392 | reverse complement strand
CGAGTTCGTCGGCTGGGCTGCCTCCGAATACGACCTGCACGGCCGCGGGATCGTCGCTGCCGGTTTCTCCAACGGTGCGAACATTGCCCTGGCAACGGGCATCCTCAACCCGGTGCTGTTCGACACGACGATCGCGTTCTCGGGAATGTACCCGTTCGCCCATCGGCCGATTTCGACGGATCCCAAAGTTCCGCAGAATTTGGCCGTTTCGACTGATCTCGGAGCGCGCCGCTTCGTGCTGTTGAATGGCGACTCCGATCCGATGGCGCCGGCCGCAAGCGTCGACCGGCTCGTGGCTGAACTCACGCGCACCGGAGCAGATGTCACACGCCACACCCGCGCCGGAGGCCACGGCATCACGTCAGAGGATCTGCAGATCGCGCGGACTGCTTACCGCGCCGCCGCAGCTCGCACCTGACCGGCCCGGCGCGCCCGGCGCACTCGGACCGTTCTCCCGCGAAGACATCCGGCGGACCGGTGGCGCCCTTCGCCCGCTCGTCGACTAGGGCGATGAAACCCTCTTCAACCGCGACAGGATCGACTATCTACGTCCCGAGCCCCAGCGACAGCATAAAGCTCCAGGTTTCGAGCCTAAGGATCAATCAGATTTCGACGGCTGCCCACCCTTGCTTGTCGTCTCCGACTGAGGATGGCTCCGATCAGCCATCGAAGTCACAGCTGCCGGCCACCCCTGGCTCAACGAGCGCTAAATCGGCAGTCACCACCGGCTGTACCGGTCGCCCCCTGAGGGTTGGCAGACGATCATCAGGCGCTGATTGACTGCGCGTCCGCAAAACGGTTCTTTCGGGTTTTGGGGATCGAGGAGCACCCGGTGGCCGAACGGCCTGCGGCCACAAGTCGAGACCCCGACCGCCCGCTCAGTCGTCACCGCGGGGGTATCCCCAATCAGACCACCCACAGGTCAGGACTCAGGTTTCGCGAGCGTTTCTTCGATGAGGCGCACGCGCAATTTTGCGCGTTCCGATCCAACGAATTGGACGCGGACCGACGATCGCGTTGAACGGGTCATGCGAAAGACGGTATCCCTCCACTGGGCGATAGAAATGCGAAGGCATGCATTCAGTAAAGCATCAGTCGACAACGCCGACGCGCTCAGTGCAACCGCCAGCAACATCTCGTCTCGCACACGGGCAGCGGCCATTTCAGTGAGCGAATAATGAGCCGGCGGGAACCGGTCTTTGGCCCGCGAACTGATTCAGATCTCACCGGCCCTCAGCCGGCCGATGGCCGGACGGCCCTTGAGTTAGTTGCTCGCGAAAGTGTGATCGAGGCTGCATTTCAACCGTGATAACGTGCCCGCAGGGGAACACACTAAGGCGCGGGTGACACTGATATGAGCCTCTTCTCATCTGCCGTTTGGCCGACCCAGGTGTTGGCCGTCAAACTCGCAGAGTTGCCATCCGACGCCTGCACCATTCTTAAGCGACGACCGAAAAGTCGTCCTCGTCCGGTGTGCCGTCGACATCGTTGTGTCTACCCTCAACATCGAGGAATTTGATCGCGATCACTTCGCCGTCGAGGGTGATCCCACCCAATCCTCGAGGGTTCGCACCGAACGGGGCCCGCTCCGAGCTTGAGTCGTTGTGCGTGGTGGCCACCCCGGCCGGACTCGCGTCTTCGTAGTCCTTACAGGTTCACTCCTACCAGGGGGGTGTTCGTTTCCACTACGCGGATTTCGATACGGCGAATCTTCGATGTTGCTGTGCTCGACGATGTTGCCAGTTCGGTCGCACGAGGCTTTTGGGTTGCGCTCCAGGTTGCAATTACCGTCTCGACACCTGATGTATTGGTCATCACCATGGAGTACGACTTCGCAGCATCCATTTTTCCGTCGACGTTCACATAGTCGCAGGTCCAATCGAAGCGGGTACCCCACGCCTTGGAGGAGACCGTCAAGATCGCAGACATGGTTCCCGGCTGCACCGGAGTCATCATCACAGCCGTCCCCGTTGGTGCGCTGGTCGCCGGTAGTCGGGCAACATGTGCAGAGGGTGGTAGTGAGGCACCAATAAAGATGCCACCAAATGCGAGTGTGGCAGCGACACCGGCCATGAGGGCGAGGGCGGCAGCGCGAACACGTCGACGTCGTTTGTTGGCGGTTGTAGCGAGCCTGTGCACGAGACCGGGTTCGTGTTGCTGCCCACGCAGGTGCCCGTCGTCGGGGACGGTCATGAGGGCTTCGGCGTCTTCGGCCTGAAGCTTTCGAAGAAGTCCAGGCATACCGGCCAGTTCGGCGACCGCGCTGGTGCAGGCGGGGCAGTTGGTGAGGTGTTGCTCATACTCGCGCCGGTCTTCGGCGCTCAGCGCGCCGAGTACATACGCGGCATCCCAGTCACGGAATTCGTCTGGACTGTCGTTCATTGGGTGATCCCTCTTTCTTGCAGGGCGAGACGCAGCGCGCGCAGCGCATAGTGGAGTCGTGACTTGACGGTCCCCTCGGGGATGCCCTGCTGTTGTGCAATGTGAGCCACTGTGTGACCCAGGTAGTACGCGCTCACGACCACGGCGCGGTGTTGGAGTGAGAGTGTCAGGAGCGCGTCAGACAACAGCCAGGTATCAAGGACTGACTCTGTCTTGTCCGGACTCGGAACATCAGGAGGCGCATCAGTGATGATCTCGCGGTTGTGGCGGGCGCTGCGTCGATCGTCGATCACGAGGTTCCGGGCAACGGTGAAAAGCCACGCGCGAGCCGCTTCGTCGCTCTGCTCAAGAATCGCGCGGTTCCTCCACGCCCGCAGCAACGACTCCTGCACGACATCTTCCGCGAAGGAGTGGTCACCGGTGATTCGCAGGACGTAACGAAACAACGCCGGCCCCTGCACATCGTGCAATGCATGCAAAAGTTCGCTCTGATCGGATGTCACAGACCACCTCCCTCTCTCCGTCGTACTCTTTCTCTCTCTCGTACAACGAAGTGCTGAGTTTAATCGTTCACTCTTGAGTCAGATTCAGAAGAAATTCGATAGAACCAGCACTTTCGACGGTAACGAATCCCACGCCCGGCGCAGGCCCACCACAGTCGCTCGATGTGATGGGGATGCTCCCCGTCACCTGACCTCCACGACCGGTCAGAACCGGATTCAGCATGACAAATTCCGTGACAGTGACGGTCTCGGTCACGCCGTGCAGCATGAGCTCAGCCCGGTTCAGTCGACTCAATACCGCCGACATCAACAGTCACCCATTTCGTTCAGCCGCCCCGAATCCGAACTGGTCTGCTGAAAATTTGCTGAACGCGTGAACGAAGGGTGGATGTGGCCCGTTGTTCAGGGGGAGAGCAAATCTCTCAATCCCGCAGCTGCACCACAGACTGCAATTCAGACACTGCAATTCACACAGAAGGAACCCATCATGAATACCAAACTCCTCCTCACTCTGGCAGGATCCGCACTGGCGGTTGTCGCCCTAGCCGGCTGTTCCAGCACCACCGGCGTACCCACCACCGCCGCATCAGCGTCGCCATCGATGTCGGCGTCGAAGGCGCCCGTGATGAACCCTGATGCGGCGACCGCCAGTGGAAAGCTGGGACAAATCATCGTCGATGGCAAAGGCATGACCGCCTACGTGTGGGACAAAGACACCGCAAACTCCGGCGTAAGCGCTTGCACTGGTCCCTGCGCACCCCTGTGGCCCGCCATAACCACCACCTCAGCGTCCCCGACGGTCATGGGAATAACTGGAACGGTCGCCACAATCACCGGAGTCAACGGTGGCAAGCAGATCACCATCAACGGACTGCCGATTTACGCCTTCTCCAAAGACACCAAGCCTGGCGACACGAACGGTCAAGGTGTCCTCAACATCTGGCACGTTCTGTCTCCGGCCGGTGAGAAAATCACAACCCCAAACCCCAAGTAAGTAGCCATCAACCGGATGCCAACCGGGTACCTGGTGGTGTTCGGGACTGCCGACTGAGCGGATAGGTCACGGGGAGGACATCTCGCGAGGGCCAAAGGGTTGATGAGTCACGCCCGCCCAGAAGGACCTGCATCGTCCCAACCAACCAGCGCCAGCCCAACATAGAAGACACCTACTAACGATTTATTACGACCTGAATTGAACCGTTTACAGCTCAGCTCCGTTATCAAGAAGCAAGTTCGCTATTTCCCCTAACCAGTAACTTGAGAGAAGATTAATTATGTCCTTCCGTCGCAAAAGTGCCGTCCTCGCTGTTTCTGCTGCTGTTTTGGCTGCCATAGCACTGACCCCGGCCACCTCGTTTGCCGCTGGCCCCCCGGCCGCAGCTACCGCGTACCAAAGCGTCGTCATCACTCCCGAGGGCGGATCCGTGACTGGATTCGGAATCACCGCGACCTTCGCACCGGGTGCAGTCGCCACCGATCGACTGATCGTGCTCGGTAACTGGCCGAACGGGCAGGATGTCACCCCACTCACTGGAACCGCTGTGAAGACCTTTGGTATCCAAGAATGCAATGTCAACTTCACCGGCTGCACCAGCGTGTTCGGGAACTATGCCAACAGCCCGGCTGGCAGTGAAAAAATCCGCGGACAGGTTGTTCCGTACAGCGGCTTCCAGAAGCTGGTCTACCCCACCCCAAACGCTGACGGGAACACGACCTTCGGCACAGCCCAGAACAAGCTGGTCACCATCACCACGAACACCACCGCCGACAGCGTTTATGTCTACAACGCGAACAACAGCACCAGCGCCTCCGCCTACCCTAAGTTGCTGCCGAGCAGCAGCGACGGCAGCACGCTTACCTTCAAAACCTTCCAGCCCATCGTGTGGACTCTCACCGCCCCAACCAGCTAACAGATCGTTGGCTTAGTCAAGTAGGCAGGGTGGAGCGGTGTCCGGGGTGATCGTTCCCCGGCACCGCTTCCAATGGTGCTCTGGCGTGGATGGTGTCGAACGTGTCATCAACGACCATCACCGGGCGGCATTCCACCGTGTCCCTTGAGACCGAACGACCCTACACATCGGCTTCGAAGAGTGTCCTTAGGCGAAACCCCGAGCGGGCAGGTACACGCAATGGATGGTCAAATGACCGACCAGATGCCCGCCGTATGAATCAGCATCATCGGCGCGCGCATCCGCACCCCGGCAATCTGGGTTTCAAATTCACGTTCCAGTTCGCCTGCGTAATGCGACACATCGGTCGATGTACCGCCCATATCAAAGCCGATCAGTTTGCTAAAGCCCGCACGCTCACCCGTGCGCACCATGCCGATAATGCCGCCTGCCGGCCCGCTGAGGATTGAATCTTTGCCTTGAAAATAATGCGCATCACATAGCCCGCCGTTAGATTGCATAAAAAACAGTCGGGTGCTTCCCGGCAAATCTGCCGCGACTTGGTCAACATAGCGCCGCAATATCGGCGATAGATAAGCGTCCACAACTGTAGTGTCGCCACGCGAAACAATTTTCATCAAGGGGCTAACTTCATGCGAGACCGAAATCTGCGTGAAGCCGATTTCGCGTGCGATGCGGGCCACGCGTTGTTCATGGCCGGTATAGCGATAGCCATGCATCAGGACAATAGCAACTGCCCTGAACCCCAGCATCCATGCGGCTTTCAGGGCATTCATCGTCGACGAGTCATCAAGCGATTTGATGATTTCACCGTCAGCCCCGATGCGCTCATCAATTTCAATGACATCGCTATATAACAACGTCGGCAAGTTTATTTCACGATCAAAAATACGTGGGCGGTTTTGATACCCGATGCGTAACTGATCCCGAAAACCGCGGGTGATGGCGAGCAGGGTTTTTTCACCTTTGCTTTCCAGCAACGCATTGGTCGCGACCGTGGTGCCCATTTTTACCGCTTCAATCAAACCCGCCGGAATGGCAGCGCCTGACTTTATGCCCATTAAATAGCGGATGCCGGCGATAGCGGCGTCCGCGTATTGATCAGGGTTGTCGCTTAATAATTTATGCGTGACCAGGCCGCCATCAGGACAGCGCGCAACGATATCGGTAAAAGTACCGCCGCGATCAATCCAAAATTGCCAGGAAGTGGGTGAATGCATAGTGAAGTCGGCCAAGGTTGTTTTTTATAGCGGGTTTCCAACATACTAATGCTTATGTCGCGTTCCAAGAACCTGCCTTCAAAAAACACTCCCGAAATTTGGGGAGTCGATTTCACCAGCCGCCCCACCGCGCAAAAATCCATCACGCTCGCACGTGGCTCAATGGTCGGGCCTGGCCTTCATCTGACTGCGGTAGAACGCCTGCCTTCATTTGCGGCCTTTGAAACCAGCTTGCAGGAGCCCGGGCCGTGGGTGGCTGCATTTGATTTTCCATTCGGCTTGCCGCGTGAATTTGCCGCCGAGATAGGTTGGTTAAACTCTGGCAGCACCTGGGCATCCATGACCCAACTGCTCACCACCATCAACCGCGAAGCATTAACCGCGCACTGCCGCGCCTATTGTGATGCTCGTCCGACTGGTGCCAAACTGGCGCACCGCGCGATTGATCGGTTGGCCGGCTCCAGCTCATCCATGAAATGGATAAATCCACCGGTGGCGTATATGTTGCAGGAAGGCGCACCGCGCTTGTTGGCGGCGGGCCTGCATATTCCCGGCCAGCATGATGGCGATAAAAATCGTATCGCATTGGAAGCGTATCCGGGATATTTAGCCCGCTCCATTAGCCGCGCTTCTTATAAAAACGATCAGCGGTCGAAACAGACGCCTGCTCTCGCCAAGGCGCGGCGCGACCTGATTGAGGCGTTATTGAACGGTGACTATCCATTGGCCATTCCGGTAGCTGCGCCGACAGCATTGCTGCGCGAAATGCAAGCTGATGCCAGCGGCGATACGCTTGACGCGGTGCTGTGCGCGCTGCAGGCCGCATGGGCTTGGCAGCGTCGGGATGCGGGCTTTGGCTTGCCGCCGCAAATGGATGCGCTGGAAGGCTGGATTGCGACCGTACCGTTTTAGCATTTAATGCAGCTCAATGCAGTTCCAGCCCTGCCCAGCCACGCCAACCATGGGCAATTAACCATTAGCAGCTACAATCTCACCATCAACTTATCTTCCAGACTGCCTTCATGTTTTCAGCTCCACTGTCGCTCACTACCGATACCGCATATGAACTACCCAGCTACCTGCATGAATCCAGTGTTGGTAACGCCTGGGTGGATGCCCATCTGAATGGCCGCGATATTCATAGTTTTTTGGATGCGCCGTGCTTTGATACAAGCGGTAATTTATGGCTGGTGGATATTCCGTTTGGCCGGATTTTTCGCATTACCCCGACCGGCGAGTGGGATTTAATTGTTAAATACGATGGCTGGCCCAGTGGCCTCAGCTTTCATCCTGATGGCCGTTTGATTATTGCGGATGCACGCCATGGTTTGCTGGCGCTTGAAATTGATGAGCGCCGCATCAAGCCCTTCCTGACGCATTATTTATCGCAGCGGTTTAAGGGCGTCAATGAGCTGGTGTTTGCGCGCAATGGCGATTGTTATTTCTCCGATCCGGGCCAGACCGGGCTGCACGATGCGACCGGTGCCGTGTATCGATTACAAACCAATGGCAGCCTGCAACGTCTGCTGGATAATGTGCCCAGCCCTAACGGCTTGGCACTTAACCATGATGAAACCACGTTGTATGTCGCAGCTACGCTTGATAACGCTGTTTGGCGGGCATCACTGGTTGATAACGGCGTGAATAAAGTGGGCAAATTTATTCAGATGACGGGCGGTTACGGGCCCGACGGCATGGTGATTGATAGCGACAATAATTTTTATATCGCACACGCGGGCTTGGGTGCGATATGGCAATTTGATAAACGCGGCGAGCCCAAATACCGCATCGATTCCTCACGCGGCGACTGGACCACCCATCTCGCTTTTGACCCGGGCGATCCGCGCACCCTCTTCATCACTGAGGCGCAGACCGGCTCCGTGTTGAAGGCTCTACTGCCGATGTATTAGCGCGATGGCTGACTGCCCGCATTCACCTGATTCGCCGGGTTTACCAGAGGGCGCCTACGCAGATTTTCGCGAGTCGATGTCATATGGCGATTATCTTAAACTTGACCAATTGCTGAGCGCGCAGCAACCGCTTTCAGGGCAGCATAACGAACTGCTGTTTATCATCCAGCATCAAACCACCGAACTGTGGATGAAGCTCGCGTTGCATGAACTGATCGCCGCACGTAACCAGATTATTGCCGATGAATTGCAGCCTGCGTTCAAGATGCTCTCGCGGGTCTCACGCATCATGAATAATTTGATTCAGGCCTGGGATATTTTAGCCACACTGACGCCCACTGAATATTCATCGTTTCGCGAAAGCCTGGCGAAATCATCCGGCTTTCAATCACACCAGAATCGATCACTTGAATTTGTCTTCGGCAATAAAAACGCCGCCATGCTCAAGCCGTTTGAACACCGTCCTGAACTGCACGCCCCGCTGAAACTATTGCTCGATTCGCCCTCAATTTATGATGAAGCCAATCGTTTGTTATTCAGGCGCGGTTTTCAGCTCGATACCTCGGTTATTGATCGCGATTGGTCGCTACCCTATGTTGCCAACGACAGCGTCGCGAAGGCTTGGGCCGGGGTTTACAGTAACCCAAAAGATCACTGGGATTTATACGAGCTCGCCGAAAAATTAGTCGATCTCGAAGATTATTTCCGCCAATGGCGCTTCCGCCATGTCACCACCGTGGAACGCGTCATCGGCTTCAAACGCGGCACCGGTGGCACGGCAGGCGTCGGCTATTTGCGGGACATGGTGAATGTGCGTTTATTCCCGGAGCTGTGGGATTTGCGAACGGCTCTGTAGAGCGATCCTGTAAAACGATTTCATAAAATAACTTGGCCAGATACACTGGCATTGTTGATTATTTATACCTGAAATCTGTATAAATTTCGGACGCCCACTTGAGCTTTCCACCGACCGGGATGATGAATTTTTAAGATTTTTTAAAATTCTCGTTTGCATCGGGGTAGCAAGACAATGTGTTGAAGCCTAACCTACCGCTGCAAATCCTGAAGTGCATCCAGCACCATGCCGGTACCGATGGCGATCAATAAAATATCAGACGCGACGCGCACATAGCGTTGCCCGCTAGGCGGTGGGCCTAACCGGACGACAATAGTTTGTGGCACTTCGTAGTACACCACGTCGCGCGGAATGGGGCGGCCCACGTACCATTTCTTCGCTTGGCCGGGTGGTAAACAGCCATTGCGCTTCTTGGCAAGGCCAGGCGGACAGCGCCCGCCGCGAAACTGTTCTTCATAATATTCACGCACAATGACGCGTTGATTGTCAGTGAAATAACGGCGCGTTTGGTCACCCCCTTCACCTCGATCCTCACGGCCATCGCGATCATCGCGTTTGTCATTTTTTTCCTTCTTTTCCTTCTTTTCGGACTTGTCTTTTTTACCGCCCGCCCACTCAGGCTTGTCGGCGTATACCGGCCCCGCTGAAACGAGTGCAGCAACAATAAAAATAAGCAGGCTAAATTTCGGTGGAGAACGTCGTGACATGATTTATTCCCATGCAAATAATTTTACAACATCATCAATCGGGGACAACCCAAGATGGCATGCCAATCAGCTTACTCTTTACAGGAAGGCAAAGCCAATAAGGCCAATTCACTTTTCCGCCAGTAAAGGCGGCCATGAGCCTCGCAGATTAAATTGTCTGACTTCGCCACCCAAAAATACGCCGCGCCATCAGTAGCGTTGCGCGCAATAATTTTATATTTATAAAAATTGAACCTGCTTGGCGCAAAGGCCGACTTAAGCTTGTTTTGACAATTTAAATAACCTATCCAAAGGAACATCCTATGCGTAATCGTTTTCTCACCGCCGTCTTACTTGGCGTCGCCCTCATTTTTACAGTGCCTGCAGCCGTGATGGCGCAAACTACACACTTGGGCGTCGCTCCCAAGCAAATGATAAAAATTAATTACGTCGGCACATGGAATGGCGCTACCCTTGATGCGTCATGGTCAAGCTATCAATTTGGCGTTCTGAGCGGGAGCAACACAAATAGTTTTGTAGTTCCAAAAGGAATGACGCTCATTCTCACCGACATCGAAGTCGGCATTACTGCACTCAAAGCTACGACTGGAAGCCCCGACATTCTGCTTAACGCCTTCATCGCGGACCCAAACGGCAACCATGTCTCCGCACTCAATCGCTTCTCGCCCACCCGTCAAACCGTTGGCCGCGAAACGCAGCGTACGCCGATGACCGGAGGCTACGCTGTTCCTGAGGGCTATCAAATCATTGTCGTTCCTTTTGATCCTGTAGCCATCCCAACGCATCATTTATCCCGCCTCAATTTGCTGGGCTATTACGTGTTTTAAAATAAATGCGGCAGCTACAAAGCTCTGCGTGTCAAAAAAAGCAGGATCACGTTCTAGCTGGGGAGTCAGGTTGCCAACAGGTAACCTGACTTCACCGCACAAGCTGAGCGCGCATGATGGGCCACGCACTAGGTATCACTACGCATGATTGCGATATATAAAGTGCCCGCCCTGCTTGCCGTTCCAGCGGCCGCCCGTGGCGTCGCGGTGGCGCAGCGCGGCGAGGATCGCGGTGTTTGGGGTTGTGTTTGGGGTTGTAATTGGCCAATTAGTACCGCCGCGATTCATGATGACGCTGGCAATGCGTATCTTTACGAGAGGTTCAGGCGCCGACAGATGGTGGGGAATGGCATCAAAGCGGAGATAGTTACTAGCCGCAACTTTCATTTTATTGACCTCAACGTGTTCAGTCTCATCCGCCCCACTCGCTCCTGAACCCAACCCATCCTGCGATCACCCGGGCGAAGCCGTAGGCGCACCATGACTGCGCTTTTGACCATACGCTACGGCGTTGCCAGTCGGGGGCTTGTAGCTTACGTGCGCCGCGTTTGATTTCTGCATTCACGGAATCGCGTAGTTGATTGGCGAATACGCTATCGAGTACGACCACGTTAGCCTCGCGGTTAAGAAACAGGCTGAAGGGGTCAAGGTTGCTTGATCCCACGGTGGCCCAGGTTTCATCGATCACTGCAACTTTGCCGTGCAGCATGGCAATTTCATATTCATAAATAATGACGCCCGCTTCCAGCAGCTGTGCATAAAGCGCGCGGGTGGCTAATTGCAGAACCATATGATCGGCGCGACCTTGCAGCAACAAAATCACACTGACACCGCGTATGGCCGCCTCTCGTAATTCACGGCGCAGCTTGCGGCCCGGCAAAAAATACGGGCTTACGATCATCACTTCTTTGACTGCGCTTGTGATCGCGCCCAAATATTCATCTTCGATGGATCGGCGATAACGAAAATTATCGCGCACCACAAACCGTGCATTCATTTCGCCTGCGGGCGCAATATTGTCGGGCGTATAAAGTGAATCCTGCTGATGCCTGAGCGGAAACGATAGCGCCGATGATGACCACAACAATACCCGCCATAGCCGGTTAACCGCTGGATAAATATCCACCAGCAGCGGCCCCTCAATACGCACGGCATAGTCATAACGCGGCTCCGTCGCTGATAGCGCTTCAGTCAAATCATCAATGAAATTGATACCGCCTACAAAGCCAATGCGTCCGTCAATCAGCGCAATTTTTCGATGAATCCTGCGTAGACGGCTTCTTTTAAAATTAAAAAAATTTCGCTCGGGGCGGAACACTGCGAAGTCAACGCCGGCCTGCGTGAGCCCTTTAAAAAAAACGGCGGGGGTTCTTGCGGAGCCCAGCCCATCCACCACCACGCGCACTGGAACTCCTCGCCTGGCGGCGCGTTTGAGGGCATCGCCGATTAAATGCCCGGCAACATCACTATCAAAAATATAGGTTTCAATTCGAATATCAAGCGTGGCCGCATCGATCGCAGCAACCAAAGCAGGGAAAAATTCACCGCCATTTTTAAGCAGCGTAATATCATTACCGCTGCGAAAATCATCACCTTTTTTCGTTGCCGAATTTAACGAAAGCTCAGGGTTTTCAAGCCGCGATATTTTCTGGGGAATGGGTAATGGCATCAATCACCATCGACACGTTATAAAACGCATGATGGGCGAGACAGTTTGACAGCCAAGCCAACATGGTCTGACAGGCCGCGCCATTTCACCCCATCAACATCACCATGTAGCCTGAAAACTTCTTCAATTTTAAGACCACGCACATAGATGCGATCCAGCGTCAGCATCGGGAAAATGGCCGGGAATGTACGCGCAGGCTTGCCGTTAATTTCTTCGAATACCTCAACTAACCCCAGCCCCTCACTCAAGGCGCGTGAGACGCCACCGCGCTTGGAACGCCAATCATTAAAATCACCGGCTACCACCAGCGGCGAATTGCCCGGCGCTTGTTCTGTCAGCAGCTCAATCAATTGATCTATCTGCGCGGTGCGGCTTTTTTTCAGCAGGCCGAGATGCACACAAACACAGGTGAGTGGCAAATCCCAGCCAGGAACTTTGATTCGCGCAAGCAGATGCCCACGGCTTTCAAAACGATGATGCGAGACATCGCGATTAGACCAGTCAAGCACCGGATATGCGGACAGAATGGCATTGCCATGATGCCCATGCTCATGCTCCGCATTGACGCCGTACACAATATCCTGATAGCGGCCTTCCGCTATATGATCGTGCTGCGGCAGGCTCGGCCAATCATCAAACTTCGATTCATTCCTGGTGTGTGCGCCCTGCACTTCTTGCAGATAAATAATATCGGCATCAAGTGCATGCAGCTTCTCACGCACTTCGTGAATGACGAGCTTACGATTCAATGGACTCAAGCCCTTGTGAATGTTGTAAGTGGCGAGGGTGAGCGATGGGGTCATGGTCGGGCTTTGTTTTCCGGCTGCTTGATCCCCTTGATTTGCTGCGGGAGCTCAAGAACGGCCTCACGATTGGTACTTGAAAAACACAGCAGCGCTGCCTGCTCATACGACAGCCAAACCTGCTGCAAATGCTCGCGTGCGGCCAGCTTGATCGGCACGCGGTCAGCAACTTCAAGGCTAAAAATATGTTCGGTGTTGTGCGTGACACCAGGCGCATAACGATGTGCCCAGATTTTATAAATCTCGTAGCTGTGCTGCTTATTCCAGTTAGTGAGCCGATGTTCTGCCGCGATTAGCCCGGTCTCCTCATAAAGCTCACGCACCGCCGTCTGTTCCAGGTTTTCGCCTTCATCCTGACTGCCCGTAACGGATTGCCAATAACCGGGGCGGTCTGCACGTTCGATCAACAGCACCTCAAGCTTCGGGGTATAAATAACGATCAAGGTTGAGCGCGGAATTTTATAGGGCTTGGGAAGAGGAAGAGGAAGCATATTGGGCAGTGGTGATGGTGATGGAATGGTAGTGATCCGGGTATGGATATAGGTACAACTTTTCGTATTGTAACGGCGTGTCTGACAATTCAATGTCAGCAAAGCACTCTTTATCTTTGATACCGTAGAGGAGGGTGTAAAGAATTTTGTGTAGATTAATTTTTGCTAGGCTTCAATATAAACCA
>ENA-OFCD01001238-OFCD01001238.1-metagenomes-genome-assembly--contig:-NODE-1238-length-13468-cov-3.820845_pt1 | contig 13468 bp, 10 predicted proteins | sample MGYA00153392_OFCD01 | MGnify analysis MGYA00153392 | reverse complement strand
GATCACGGCGGCAGTCGAACGCGCGCGCCTCGCGAGCCCACGAGACATGCCGCGCCTCGCGACCACGCCGGGTCTTCGGCGTCGCGACGAGCCGCTCCCCCCGCATCGCACGTTCACGACTCGAGCGAACGACCTCGTGTTCGTGGGTCGCGGTGCCGCGCACAATGACGCGCTCACGTTCCAGATCGCGCGACCTCATCACCTGTGGCTTCACGCGCGTGGTGTGCCGGGAGCGCATGTGATCGTCCCACTCGCCAAGAACCGATCGTGCCCTGCCGACCTGCTGATCGACGCGGCCCATCTCGCCGCACACTTCTCCGATGCGCGCGGCGAACCGGTGGTGGAGGTCACGACGGCCCCGAGAAAATGGGTGCGAAAGCCTCGCGGGGCAGCGAAGGGCGCCGTGGTGATCGAGCGAGAGAAGGTCGTGACCCTGCGCCTGGAACCCGAGCGCTTGCAAGACCTCCTCACGCGCGAAGTGCAGCTCGGAAAATGATCAGAACGCGTACTTGTCGACGCTGAGCCCGTCGAGCGCATGGGGATCAAAGCCGCCGCCGGTGCCGCCTTTGCCTTGCGTCAGTGTGTCCCCGACGAGCTTGGGCGCACCCGACGAGTAAGCCACGGCGATTGACGGACCGCCGCCGCCGCTCGCGGGTGCGCTGCCGAGCCCACCGGCCCCGCCGTTTCCGCCTCGCCCGCTGAGCGTGGCGAGAGTCACGCCGTTCCAGTACTTCGGAGCGGCGCCACCGCTTCCGCCGGCCGTCGGCTGACTCGCAGCGCCGCCAACGCCGCCAGCGCCGCCCATGCTCGACTCGATAGTCGAGGCCTCGAACGTCATCGGACTCGAGACCGAGAGGACGCCGAGGCTCGCGCCACCGCCTTGACCCGCCGTCCCCGGCAAGCCTGGGCAACCGCCGGTGCCGCCGCTTCCTCCCGAAGAGCCCCAAATGTCGGCTGTTGTGCCGTAACCAGCCGGACTGTTCTCGAGGCCAGGCATCTGACCCGCGCCGCCGCCACCGCTCTGACCGGGGAAGCCCGCCATGCCTTTCGTGCCGTCCGAAGTGACGTACCCGTTCGCGCTCAGCGTCCCGATAGCGCCGCCGACGCTTCCGTTCATCCCGGATTGTCCGACCACGCCGTCCCCGCCCAACCACGGGCCCGACACGACGCCGCCCTTTGCGACCTGCGAAGACGAGACGTTCGGAGCGCCATCGGCGTTCGGAAAGTATACCGAGAAGCAAGTGCCACCGCAGGCTACGCCGTAGTTGCCACCAGTGCCGCCCGCGCCGCTGGGTGCCGGATCGTGCCCTAACTCGCCCACGCACTTCATGGAACTTCCGGCCACGGTGCTGCGCCACGCCTGGCACAGCCCTTTCTGCTTGAAGGGCACGAGGTTGCAGTCAGTCTCTTCGGCGCCCGCAGTGCCGTTTTTGTTACCACTCTCGGTGAGCTGAATTCCGGTCGAGCCGTCGGCGCCCTTGCCGGCAATGCCCGCGTGGATCTTCGCGTTGACGAAGTGCAGGCCTCCCGAGTTATTGGCAATCAAGCCGATCGAGCTGGCGCCTGGGCCAGTCAGGTCGGGGGAGACAATCTCGAGAGACTCGACGCGAGTCTCGCTGCTGACGTTGTTTGCGGTGGTCGCTGGGCTCTTCGGGGCAACGATGCGCGCGCGATTCGACGTCACCTTCCAAGAGCTAAAGCAATCGAAGTAGCCGTACACATCGACGCCTGCTGCGAAGTCGACGCTCTCGTTGTAGCTCTCCATGCACGCGTAGACACGGCGGCCCGCCTGCTTGCCAGCGGCAATGGCCTTCGTGATCGTCGCGTATGGCTGAGTGCGTGAGCCGTTGCCCGCGGAGTCGCTGCCTTTGGATGCCGAGACGAACACGCCGAACGCTTCGTTGATCACGCAAGCGTCTTGGTCGGGGCGCTTGGTGCCGTCGCACTGAGGCGGCGGCGGCTGCGCGTCGACGACATTGATCGGGGCGTCCATCGCGCCCGTGTCCTCTTTTCCGCCGCCGTTGATCGGGCCCGCGCCGCCGTCTTCCTTGCTCGGCTCGACCTGCGTGAAGCTATCGCCGCAAGCCGCAGTCATACCCAGCGCCAAAACACCAAGACACATGATCGAACGCATCGTCTGTCTCCATGCCGCAAAAGCGGCGAATCGCGGCGACGACTCGTCACCGACAGCCCCCGTCGACCCGGTTTCGAAACAGTTGCGCGAGCCCGTATAGATTAGAAAGGCGGCACCTTTTTTTCGGTCGATGGGCAATGTGATATTCACTCGGCATGGGCCTGGAGGACACGATCGGACGCTGGTTGGGGCGCGTCGAGATCGTGATCGCGGGCCTGGACGATCGGCTGCGCGAGGGTGAGGAGGCGCTGGCTCGAGGTGACGCGATGCGCGCGCGAGCCTCCGCGCACGCGATCCTCGGGCGCATCCCCGGCTCTCCGCACGGACTGGCGTTGCTGGCGGACGCTTGCGCTGCGGCAGGCTTGGACGCCGAGCTAGAGCTGACGCTCGAAGAGCTGAGCCTACGCGCCGGCTCGCAAGCCGAGGTCTGGGTGCGGCTCGGGTATGCGCGACGCGCGACGGGCAGTCCGGACGAGGTGGTGCGCGACGCGTTCGTGCGCGCGCTCGCAGTCGCGGAGGCAGGCTCGGCGCCTCGACGCGCGGCGCTGCTCGCGTTGACGGATCTGGATCTCGCGTTGCTCGACGCGACGCGGGCCGATTTGTGGCTCGATCGCGCCGCCGATGACAAGTCAACTGACGTCGCGCGCCGACGAGCGGAGGCGAGGCTGCTCGCAGGAGACAGCAAGGGCGCGCTCAAGTGGCTCGACAAAGCAGGCGACGACCCGCTGGACGGACGGCTCTCGCTCGTGCGCGGGCGCGTGCTCTCGTTGCTCCACGACGAACGCGCGTTTGCCATGCTGCTGCGTGCCGTCGTCCTTAGCGAGCCTGGCGCAAGTGAGGCGCTCTCGTCTGCGCTCGCGTGGACGCCCTCGAGCGAAGAGACCCGCGGCCGCATCAAGACGGTGATCGAGTCCACGGGTGAGTCTGGGTCGGCGCGGTGGCGTGCGGCCTTCGCGCGTGCCGAGGGGCGGCACGAGGACGCCAAGCGCGCGCTTACGGACGCCGTCGGCGCGGGGTCTGCGGGCGCGGCGCGTGCGCTGCTCGACGTGGGGCTAGAGGACGCCGACGATGCCGCCGTGAGTGCGGCACTCGCGGCGCTCGATGGCAAACTCGACGACGACGAAGTCAAAGACGCGCGCAAGCTCGCGAAGACGGACGAGCTCCCCGCCGCGCTCGACGCCCTGGCGACGATTCGATCTCCTCGCGTCGTCGCGCTCGCCGATCGCAAGCGCCTCGCGCTTCTCGCGACTTGGCTGCCCGCAGGCAAGCCGGCCGCCTGGCAGGAGCTCTTGGCGCGAGTGTACGGGCACGCGCGCACGCTGCACGACCTCGAGGCGACGGCGAGAATCGCCGAGCTGGCGAGCGAGCGCTCCCGGCCGCTGCGAGTGGCGGTCGTTGGCGAGTTCAACGCCGGAAAGAGCACATTCATCAACGCGCTCATCGGGCAAGACGTCGCGCCGACCGGAGTGTTGCCAACCACCGCGACGCTCCACCACCTGCGCTACGCACCCGACCCGATCGCGCGCATATTCCTGCTGCCCGCAGAGGATCCCAACGCGCCTCACGAGCGCATCGTGCCCACCTCCGAGCTGCGTGCGACGCTCAAGACGCTGGATTCCACGCAGGTGGCGCGCGTCGAGATCCTGCTGCCGATAGCGTCGCTCACTCGCGCCGAGATCTTGGATACGCCCGGCTTCAACGCGCCGGACGAGCGCCACACGATCGCGGCGCGGAGCGCGTTCGACGAGGCCGACGTCGCGATATGGCTGCTCGACGCGAATCAGCCGTTGAAGCAGACGGAGCGCACGGTGCTGGAGAGCGCCGTGCTTGCGGGGTTGCCCGTTCAGATGCTCATTAACAAAGCCGACCGACTCAAGCCCGAGGACTTACCGAAGGTGATGGCGATGGTGCACGAGTCGATCGCGGAGATCGGACTCCAGTCGTACCGACCCCCGCTCGCGTTCAGCGCGCGCCTCGCGCTCGCAGGCAAGCTCGGGGACGCGTCCGCGCTGGAGCGCTCGGGGTGGTCCGCAGTCGCCGAGCTGCTCGACCGAGAACTCGTCGGCAGGAGCGACGAACTGAAGGAGCGCGCGCTGCGGCGGCGACTCGCAGGAATCGTGGACGCGCTTCGAGACACGGCCGCCGGCGCGGCGAGCGCGGCCGAAGCGCGAGACAACGACCTCGAGATACAGCGCAAGGCGGCAGCCGCAGCCGCAGCCAGGATCGACAGCGACCTCGAAGGCAACACCAAGGAGCTCGCCGCGTCTCTCGCAGCGCAGTTCGCAGAGTGGCGGCGCGACGTAGAGCTCGTCGCCGTGGGCCGAGACGCCGCGGACGCTTCGAAAGACCCCGTGCTCGTCCGTTACGCGATCGATCGCGCGATCTCGCGCCTCGCAGAACCCGCCGCGCGCGCTCTCGAGACCTTGTCTGGCGACGCACGCGTGGAAGCGGCTTCGTTCCTGCCACTCGCGCGAGTCGCCGTGCGAGCGTCTGCCTCGTCTACGGTCGCCGACGGTTGGTTGTCGGCACTCGCGCGCGCTCTTGCCTCGACCGCGATCGACGAGCTCGGCGCGCGAGCGGTCGCCAAAGCCGATAGCTCCGACGAGGCGGGCGTGCTTGCGGAGCTCTCGTCACTGCTCGGTGTGCTCGGTCTTCGCAGCGAAAGCGCCTTGCGAAAAGGCTCTACGTGAGGCACTCCTTTTAGTGATGATGAAAGCGCGCTTGCTGCTTGCGGCGTCCTTGTTGGTCCTCGCGACCACCGCGGCGGAGTCGAGCGCTGACCCGATCCTCGCGGTCGGTGGAGACGCGCTCAATCTCCAGGCGGACAAGCTCGACGTCGACGTTGGCACGGGCGACGCGGTGCTCACGGGCAACGTCGCGCTCAGCAAAGGCGACCTCAAGGTTGCGTGCCCGCGCATCGATCTCAAGTTCGACAACACGCCGCACGTGAAGTGGGCGAAGGGCTCGGGCGGAGTGGTCGCTGACGTGCGCGGCGTGCACGCGGAGGCACCCGAGGTGGAGCTCGACCTCGGCCGGCAGATTTTGGACTTGCGAGGCGGCGTTCGCCTGACGCGCGGACAAGGTTGGCTGCAGGCCGATCGCGCGACGATCGACATCGCGAGCGCCAAGGTGACTCTCACGCAGGTGAAGGGGTCGATCCCCGTGCCGCCGGCGAAATGATCGAGGGCCGCAGGCTGCGAGTGCTTCGCTCCGGCAAGACGCTGCTGCGCGACGTGAGCATCTCGGCCAAGGGCGGTGAGGTGCTCGGCGTGCTCGGCCCGTCCGGCGCGGGGAAGTCCACGCTCTTCCGCGCGCTCACGGGAGACGGGCCCGCGGACGGAGGCGAAGTTCTCTTGAATGGAATTGACGTGACGAGCTGGCCGTTGTGGAAGCGCGCGCGTGCCGGCGTCGGATACGTCCCTCAGTCGCAGAGCGTCCTATTGTCGTTGACGGTTCGCGACAACCTCGAGACCTTCCTGACCATCGCGCGCGGCGAGGCGACCGGCATCGAAGAGGCGGCGTCGCGCGTGGGCCTTCGGGATCGACTCGACGTGCGTGCGGGAGACCTGAGTGCCGGAGAGCGCCGAAGGCTCGAGATCGCACGTGCCCTCGCCGCGCGGCCAAAAGTGCTGATTTGCGACGAGCCATTCGCTGGCGTGGATCCGGCGGGCGCGAGCCAGCTCGCCGCGCTGCTCCGCGAGCTCGCCGATGATGGCGCCGCGGTGATGCTCGCCGATCATCACGTAGCCGAGGCGCTCGACACATGTGATCGCGCGATCTTGCTGCTCGACGGAGAGGTCGCGGTGGACGCGACCCCAGAGGGGTTCCGTGAGCACCCCCTCGTGCAGGGTCGCTACCTCGGCACGTGGACGCGCTCGCTCCCGCCGTCAGAATAATCTTTTGAAACGATCTTTTTAGAGCGGGCTCGGCAGCAGATCACTCGGGATGAGCGTGATGTCCACGCGCCTGTCCAGGGCCCACCCCTCGTCGTCCTTGCCCTCTGCGTCGATCTCACCGCGCGACGACGAGCCGACGCGATCGCTCGAGATGCCGAGGTCGTGCATGTAGCGCCGCACGGAGTCCGCGCGCGCCTCGCCGAGGCCCATGTTGTACTCGGTCTCGCCGCGTGGGTCGGTTCGGCCCACGAGCGCGATCGCTCGGCCGCGGAGCGCGCCGTCCGTCATGCAGCGCGCGACAAGCGCGAGGACGTCACGGTCCGACGGCGCCAGCTGCGTCGAGTCGAAGTCGAAGTGCGGCGCCCCACCCTTCTGTTCTGGCAACGCGCAGAGACGCGCGATCTCTTGCGACACGTGCAGGCTCTGGGTCTCCACGCCAGGACCCACGTTCGCGCCCGGCGCGAGCGCCACGATGGGCGTGCCGTGGGACGCTCCGCCGATCGCCTTGGCCGGCGGCGCGTTCGCCGTGGCTCCACCGCACGCGGCGATTGCCAAGAGAGCGAAGAGCGAGAGGGACCGGTGCGGCAAGCCCACGCGAAGCGAGAGTACGGACCGGATCAACGGCTGAACCATGATGATGCTCCTTAGTGTGCTCTCGGGATAACAACTCGAGCGGGACTGGCCCAGTTTCATGCGACCCGAGTCTTTTCGAATCGCCCTTCGTGCACTACATAGCGTCAGATGCACCTCGATTCTTTCTTCGAAGGCGATGGCATCGACGTTCCTCGACTCGCGGAGGTCCTCGACGGCCTCGGGCACGTGGGGCGCGTGGAGACCGTGCGGCGCTGGGGCAAGCGCGAGCAGTCTCGGCTTTACGAGGCCATCAAGGGCCACATGCCGCTGACGCTCGACTACTTCGTGCCGACCACGAACGACGCGCTCATGCCCGTCATCCACGAAGGCAAGAACTCACTCCCGGCGTTTTCGTACTTCCAGAAGCGCTTCTGTAAGCCCAAGGAAAAGGCCGGCGACACAAAGGCAGAGCTCTGGGGTTACAACGAGAGCTCCGCGGTGTCGTCGATGCAAGTCATGCCGTTCATCGGTCCGGGTTACTTCTGCGTGCACGTGCCGGAGGGCCGCGACGCGACGGACGGCGAGATCGACATCGACTACCGGAAAGTCCCGACGGCCAAGCCGGACTCGTGGCCCGAGATCATCCCCAACGAGGCCAAGCTCGGTCGCTTCGTTTATGCGGGCATGGTCGACGTGATGCGTGGGCTCTCCGACCACGTCTCGATCGGCCGCGCGATGAAGGGCGGCAAGTGGATGGATGCCTGGTTCGTGCTCGTTCGAGAGGATTCGCCGAGCGCTTGACCAGTCAAGAGACACTCGAACTACGCGTCATCCACTCGATCTCGGACATCCCCAAGGACGATTGGGATGCGCTCGTCGGACCCGATGGTTCTCCTTTCGTCGAGCACGATTGGCTCGACTGTCTCGAGGAGTCCGGCTGCGTCGGCTCTTCGCGCTCCAAGACATCGGGCGAGACCGAGGTCGGCGCCGGCCCGACGAGGCACGCGAGCGGTTGGCTCGCGAGCCACTTCGCGATCTACCGCCAAGACAAGCTCATCGCCGCCGCGCCCGCGTACATCAAAGGAAACAGCGAAGGCGAGTTCGTCTTCGACTGGAGCTGGGCAGACCTCGCTCAGCGCATGCGCGTGCCGTACTACCCGAAGCTCATCATGGCAGTGCCGTTCTCGCCGGTCACGGGAGAGCGCGTGCTCGTCGCCATCGGAGAGGACCGCGACGGGCTCACGAACATGGTCGCGCGCGCGGCCATCGACGTCGCGGGGAAGCTCGGCGCACACGGCGCGCACGTGCTCTTTCCAAGAGACAAAGAGGCAGCGCAGTGGGAGGCCGCCGGCTACATGCGACGGCTCGGCGTGCAGTACCACTGGCACAACGCGGGCTACGCGACATGGGAAGACTTCTTGGCGACTTTCAACAGCAAGCGTCGCCACCAGATCAAGCGTGAGTCCTCTCAGGCCGAAAAAGACGGCGTTTTTATAGAGACGCTCTCACCGGAGCGCATCACGCCCGAGATGACTGACGCGATGTACGACTTCTATTTGACCACGGTCGACAAGTTCAGCTGGGGGAGGCGGTACTTGAATCGCCCGTTCTTCGAGCTCATCGCCTCTCGCTTCAAACGAAATTTGGCGTGGGTAGTAGCGAGCAAAGACGGCGCACCCATCGCCGGCGCGTTCAACGTTCAGAAGGGCAAGCGGCTCTACGGACGCTACTGGGGCGGCCGCGTGGAGATGCCCTTCTTGCACTTCAACGTCTGCTACTACCACGGCGTCCGCCACGCGATTGCGCATGGCCTCGAGGCGTTCGAGCCCGGCGCCGGTGGAGAGCACAAGAGGCCGCGCGGGTTCATCCCCACCCTCACTCACTCCGCACACTGGGTGGAGCACCCGCGCTTGTCGTCGATCATCGATCCGTTCCTGGAGAAGGAGCGCGTCGCGATCCAGCAGTACGTCGACAGCGGCGGCGAGGAGTGAGCTCGCGGGCCCGTCTTACCTGAACGTGTCTTTGCGTCCGCGGCGCTGACCCAGCTCCACCGCGTCTTTGGCCCGCATGAACGGATTGGTCGCTAGCTCGTCGGCGATCGTCGACGGCACCGTCGGGGCGCCCCCTGCTCTCTTGGTCTTCGCGAGCGCGATTGCGGCGCTCACCGCCGCGTTGTTCGGCTCCACATTTGCGGCGAAGCGCAGATTCGCTTCAGTATATTCGTGACCGCAGTACACACGCGTGTCTCCCGGCAGCTCGGCGAGCTCGCGCATCGAGGTGAACATGTCGTCGGGAGTACCTTCGAAGAGCCTGCCGCACCCGGCGACGAAGAGCGTGTCACCTGTGAAGACCGCGCGATCGACTCCATCGGAAACGAAATATGCGACCGCGCCCATCGTGTGGCCGGGCACATGGAGAGCGCGAATGGCGAGGCTCCCGAACGAGAACTCCTCTCCGTCACGCAGCTCGCGCGTCTGACCGGGGACTCTGCCGCGGTCCGACGTGTGCGCGACGATTTCCTTTATTTTCAGGGCTTCTGCGACTTCTTCGTTCGCACCCGTGTGATCGGGGTGATGGTGCGTGGACCAGATCACGCTCGGAGAGAGTCCGCTCTTGGCGACGGCCGCGAGGATGGGCGCGGCCTCTCCCGCGTCGACAATCGCGCAAGCGTTCGTCTTGTCGCAGACGACCAAGTATCCATAGTTGTCCTTGAGATAAGGCACGATCTCGATCCGCATTATTTTGCTCCAGCATCCTTCGGTTTGTTGTACGCGCCGTTCAAGCAGCCCTCTTTGCACGAGGTCGGCGGGACGTCGACGATAGTCTTTTCGAACGAACGAAAGCGCTTCACCATGTCGTCGTAGACGTCACCGCTGGTGATCGGCTTCAGCTCCTCGGCGTCCGCCTCGAGGTCGAACACCTGCATGTACTCGGTAATCCCAAACGCGATGAGCTTGTACCTGCCGAAGACGATCGCGCGTCGCTTGTCGTTGTCGCTGGTCTGCGGGAGATCGATCGCCACGAGGCGACCGTCTTCCATCGCGTCCGCGACGCCGAAGAGTTCCGGAACGAGGCTCCGACCCTCGAAGCCCGGCTGCGGCGGGAGCCCGAAGAGGTCCAAGATCGTCGGCGCGAGATCGATCGCGCTCACGGGATGCTCGATGCGAGCGTGATTCGCGCCGGGCACCACGACGAGTAGCGGTACGCGTACGAGGTTCTCCCAGAGCTCGAAGCCGTGCACGAACTGCTTGTGCTCGCCGAACGCCTCACCGTGGTCCGCGCTCACGATGATGGCGGTGCGCTTGCCCCACGATTTTTGCGCGATGAAATCGAGGAGCTTGCCGATGTACTGATCTGTGAACGTGACCTCGCCATCGTAGTAGTCGCGCGCCTTCGGACCGTACGAGATGCCTTCGTGCGGCTTGTAGCCGTCGTGCGGATCGGTGAAGTGGTACCAGGCGAAGAATCGGTTCGAGTCGTTCAGCGGGTCGCCGAGCTGCTTCTCCGCTATCGCCTCGAGCTGCGGTGAAGTGATGTTGTCGTCTGTCGTGTTGCTCCACTTCAAGTCGGCCACGACCTCGAACGCGTCGAAGCCCTGCTTGAAGCCAGCGCCATTGAAGTAGCCGTGCGCGTGGCCGGTCATCGTGCGCACGCCAGCGTCGTGGAGCACCTCGGGGAAGAGCAGGTTTTTGTCCGCGTAGAGGCCGAAGAAGTAGCCGTCTCGCGTGAGCTCGCCCGGCAGCTTTCCGCCAAGCAGACCGCCGAGGCTCATCGAGGTGTACGAGCTAATCGAGTAGGCGTGCGTATAGTCCACGGACCGGGTCTCGAGCTCCGTGAGCCTCGGTGCGATCGGGCGCGCGTAGCCGTTCCACGGCATGTCCGCACGCAGGCAGTCGATCGTGATCAAGATCACGTCGAGGTCCGCGGGCGGGCGCGTCGCCTTGATCGGTGACACATCAACGACTGACGAGTCAACGATCAAGGGCGCCGCGTCTTGCCCACTTACGACAGGGGCCGACTCACCGCACTTGCACGAGGCGAGCGCGGCACAAACGAGAACGAGTCTTCGCAACGACTATTCGATGTAGATGCGGATGAACGATGCAGCGGCTTTGCTGCCGGCCGGCGGCGGATCACCCGCCTCGCTGTTGACGTTGCCGGTGTATGTGATCGTCGGGATGGTGAGGTCCGCGATGGGGAAGGTCGACTGCTTGCAACCCATGGGCGGGGTCACCTTGAGTTTGATCGCCGCTCCCACTGGGACGTTGTAAAAAATGCCGCTCGGCGTCTTGCCGTCGATGACCGACGTCTGACCCGGATCGGGGAAGCCCGACGCCGCGAAGTAGAGCAATTTCTCGCTGCCGGGCGTCGCGAAGGCGACCGTGGAACCCTGCGCCGTGGGGCAACCGCCGCCGCGTGCGTAGACTCGGAAGGAGACGACGGCGAGCGTCGGATCGATTCCGGTGAGCGTCGCCTCGAGGAGCTGCTGCGTGCCCGAGGGGACGAAGCTCGTCTCACCGCGATCACTGTCGCCGGAGACGATCATCTCTTGCTCGAGGAGCTTCACGTAGCCGGGGTTCGTCACGGTCATGGCGACGGGCGAGGCTTTCGTGACGCTGAGTGACCAGAGTCCTTTTTCGTCGGTCGTCGCGCTCGAGGTGCCGATGGTGACCGTCGCGCCCTTGATCGGCGAGCCGGCGCCGAAGCCGACGATCTTCCCCTTCAGCGTGGCGTTGTTCGGGTTGCTCGTGTCACCGCCCAGGCCACCGTCGACTGGGTTGTTCGTCGCGGGCGTCGAGCTGCAAGCCACCAACAAAGCGCCAAGGAAAAGTGCGTTCTTCATCTGATCTCCATTTGGGGCGGGCGGAGCCCACCACGTAGTCGTTGCGTTCGCCGGGGGCGACGACAGTTCGTGCAGCCGTCACGACTCGATGGTGATTGCCAACTTATCGCGCAAGCCAAAGTAATCTTCGCTCACACTAAATAGCACGATCTCTTTCATACGCTCTTTGGATGGCACGCTCGCGCCGTCTTCGGTCGCTCGCATGACTTCGGTGGAGAGAGAGAGATCGTGCGCGAGGACGAAGCCGGCGCGGTCTGCCGTGAAGTCCACCGCGGAGACCCACTTCTTGAGGTCGAGCGCGCCTCCGCTTTGAATGAGTTTGCTGACGACGCTCGCGAGGCGCTCCTTGTCGGCGGGCGACATGGCTTGCATCGCTTGCATCGCCTCGGTGACGGGGCCCTGCAAATCTGCCGAGATCGGGAACTGCGGCACGCTCATCTTGATCGCCGCGAAGAGCCAAGCCTTGAGGCCGGTGCCCGTCGGGACGAGGTGACGCACGTAGTAGCCAGGGCGGTAGTACGTGAGGTGCCTTCCGGCGATGAACGCCATCTGCTGCGTGGAGACCGAAGCCTCGAACGCGACGCGACCGAGCACGAGCGCGGGAGTGTGCGCGTGCACGAAGCCGAGACCGCCCGGATCGTTCGGGTTCTGGAACACGAGCGGCGCTGGGAAGCCGAGCACGCCCTGCACGTAATAGAGCGTCTGCGAGACCGGGTACGGGTGCAGAGAGAGATCGATCGCGTAGCGAGGATCCAACCCCTGCGCCTCGAGCGTCTGTGTGCGCGCGTGGATGATGGTCTGTTGAACGAGCGCGAAGATGCGGGTCACGAGGGGATCGAGATCTTGGTGCGCGAGTCGGCTCGTCCAGTCTTCCTCGGTGAACGCGGACTGCGCGGGCGCGGCGTTCTCTGCTTTGTGGCGACGATAGAAGCGCTCCTCGTCCGGCTCGGCGAGGTTGAGCACCGCGAGCGCTTGGCACAAACACCATGCGGGATCCGGGCGCTTGCCCTCCGTGTAGAGCCTGCGCAAAAGCTTGTAGCTCTCGACGCGGTACGGGTTGCGCTTGAGGATCTGCGCCTGCGCCTTGACCGCCTTGTCGAGGTACTGCGTGACGTCGCTCGCGTAGAGCTCTGCGAGTATTTCGCTGCGCTCCTTGTTGTCGGGGTCGAACGCTTGCGCTGCCTCGTACGCGTCGATCGCCATCTCCGGCTCGTTCAGAAATTTCTCGTAGAGCTTGCCGAGCTGATCGAGGATCTTCGGGAGCTTCTCGCGGTCCTGCGCGTTCTTGGCTTGTTCGAGCTGCACCTTGAGCAGCCGCTCGACGCCGTCGTGATCGGCCTTCTGCTTGCGGAGCTCCAGCGCCTCGTCGAGGGCCTTGGTGAGCGTCGGGTCGAACTCGAGCGCGCGGTCGTAGTACGTGATCGCGCTGTCGAGATCGCCGATCTGCCGCGACGACACGATGGCTGCAGTGTGCATGTATTTCGCGCGCTGCTTGGGGTCCTCGACGAAGTCCGCGAGGCGGAGCACGACCTCGACCAGCTTGGTCCAGTCTTTCTCTTCGCTGTACAGCTGCATCAAGCGGGTGAGCAGCTTGCGATCATCGGGGCGCTCCTCGAGCGCTGCGACGTAGCTCTTGCTCGCGCCCGCGCGGTCCGAGAGCTTCTGCGACTCGATGTCGCCGATCTCCAAGAACAGCTCGAAGCGCTCTGGCCCGGCGGCCATCTCGAGGCGACGGCGCTTGGCCTTCACCGCCTCTTTCCAATCGCCCTTCGCCTCGTACACTTTCGCGAGAGCGCGGACCGGGAGCGGGTTGGACGCGTCTGCCTCTTCGGCTGCCTTGAGCGGCTTGATCGCGCCGTCTAGGTCGCCCGTGCGACGCGCGCTCTCGCCAAGGCCGTAGAGCGCTTCGGCGCGATCGCTGCCCACCATCTTCGCGCCGACTTTGTCGAGCAGCTCCTCATACATCTTGCGGGCCATCGAGGGCTCGCCGTGCTCGAAGACGGCCTTGGCCGCGCGCGATGC
>ENA-OFCD01001237-OFCD01001237.1-metagenomes-genome-assembly--contig:-NODE-1237-length-13480-cov-4.335791_pt1 | contig 13480 bp, 13 predicted proteins | sample MGYA00153392_OFCD01 | MGnify analysis MGYA00153392 | reverse complement strand
CGCTGTCCGGGACAATTGGGGGCACGGTGACGCGTACGAGCGGTTCATCGGACGATGGAGCAGCCTCGTCGCGGTCAAGTTTCTGGATTGGCTCGACCTGCCCGGCGGACTCCGGTGGGTGGATGTCGGGTGCGGCACCGGAGCCCTCTCGGAGGCGATCCTCGATACCCAAGATCCCACCTCCGTCAACGGGGTGGAGCCCTCCGCTGGTTTCGTTCGCGCGGCAACCCAGCGGCTCGGCGACCGCGCGACGCTGCATCAGGCGCCCGCGGAAGACCTCCCCCTGCTCGACGGGTCGGCCGACATCATCGTTTCGGGACTCGTACTGAATTTCATTCCTGATCTGCGTGCGGCGCTTGCCGAAATGAAACGGGTAGCGCCAGGCGGAATAGTCGGCGCCTACGTCTGGGATTACGGCGGGGGCATGGACATGCTTCGCGTGTTTTGGGAGGCAGCAGATGAGGTCGATCCCGGCGGGAGCATGGATGAGGGCAGACGCTTCCCGCTCTGTCGGCCCGGAGCGCTGGTGGCCGCGTTCACCAATGCTGGGCTCGACGATCCCGAGGTAGTCCCGCTGGAAATCGAGACTCCGTTCGCGGATTTTGAGGCCCTGTGGAGTCCGTTCACCGGCGGCCAGGGTGCCGGGCCAAGCTATCTGGTTTCGCTCGATCCCGACAAACAGGCTGCCCTGAAGGAGAGCATGCGCGATCGAATCCAGACCAACACCGATGGCTCGATTTCCCTGATCGCTCGTGCTTGGGCGATCCGGGCATCCCTCTAGAATCTCGCCCAATCATCGCAGCGGGCCCTGGCCCGACATCGCCATTGACTCAGCGCACCTCGCTGCGTGGCCCATTCCGCGGTCGAGCGAGTCGCGGGAAGCGCGAGATACGTTTTACTTCCGTGGTTCCGCGGTCGCAGGAACCGCGTTTCGATCTTTCCCCAGCGAACGCCGACGATGGTTGCCGTACTCGCGGATTGTCAGAACGACGATGAAGATGTCGAAAGCCGTGAGAAGCACCAGTCCCCACGAAAATCCCACGATGAGCTGATAGCCCTGGTACAGGATGAATGCTACGAGAAATGCGACCATCCAGGGGTAAGCCCACAGCTTGTTTTTCAGGATCGCCAACACCAGCACGACTTTCACGAGGCCATGCAGCAGGAGGTAAATCGCCCCAAACAGGGTCGCGCCTCCGGTGAGACCACTCGTCACATGCAACAGGGCATTGGCAATCAGGTCGTGACGATCCTCGGAAATTTCATGCTGGGTCAGGAACCGGGCCAGCTGTCCGAGCTGCGCAGGCGACACGAGCACAAGCAAGACACCGCCAATGATTTCGAGCGCACCATCGAGCCCCTTCAGGATCAACGCGACCCAGAATGTGCGGTCCAGAAGGGTCTGGTCCGACATCACTCCACTTGCTTTAGACATAAATCAAATGTCACATTTTCTCTTTCGATGAACAAGCTTGATTGGGTAATTACCCGTGTGGAACTTCCCGCGCCTTCATCCCCGATCGAACCCCAGTAGCGCCCCGGTCGCCAGCAATTTCGAGGAGCAGACAGCCGCCCAAAGGCGAAAGAACAGCCCATGCTGTTGAACGGCGGTTTCAAGTGGTGTGCGCAACACCGTTTTGATGTGTTGGGTTTGAAATTGGTGTGGCGCGGACATCTGCGGGGGTGAGGTCGCAGTGGCGTTTGAGGGCAGGCGCCCGTTGGTGTTCTCGAACTGGCGATTCCTCGGGACCGTGACGGGTCATTCGCCCCGGTTCTGGTAGCGGAGGACTCCCGGCGGGATGACGGTCCGCGATATCGACCATCACCTGGTCTCCACGATCCGCATCGAGATTCGGGGGCAGTAGTCGATCAGGTCCTTGCGTGTGGCGACTTCGTGGTGAAGCGGGATGCACGTCGGGCGACCCGGTGCGGGTACCCACGGCGGCGAACGGGCGCCGCCACAACCCGTTGGTCGGCCCGGGCGAAGAACCACCTTTTCGCGAACTCCACGAGCACGAGGTAGAGCACGACCATCCCGACCAGAGCCAGGAAGAACGGGGCCGGAAGTGGCACAAAACCGAGCACCCCATTGAGTGGCGAGTACGGCAGCCAGACGCCAATGGCGACGACGCCGAGCGACGCCAGGGTGAGTCCGAGCGACGGGCGGCTGCGAAAGAACGGAACACGACGAGTGCGAATGGCGAAAATGATGAGTGTCTGTGTTGCGATCGATTCGATGAACCAGCCTGATCGGAATTCGGACGGCGCGGCGGTGAAGAAGAAGAGCATGAGAGCGAACGTAGCGAAGTCGAACAGGGAGCTGATCGGCCCGAAGAGCAGCATAAAGCGGCGAATAAACCGGATGTCCCAGTGTGACGGCGCCTCGAGCTGCTCATGGTCCACCCGATCGCTCGGGATCGCCAGCTGACCGGCGTCGTAGAGCAGGTTATTCAGCAGGATCTGCCCGGGAAGCATGGGAAGGAACGACAGGACCACTGATGCAACGGAGGCGCTGAACATGTTGCCGAAGTTGCTGGAGGTGCCCATCAGGACGTACTTGATCGTGTTGGCGAATATGCGGCGACCTTCCATAACGCCGTTGGCGAGCACGCTGAGGTCCTTCTCGAGCAGCAGCACATCGGCTGCATCCTTGGCAACGTCGGCCGCGCTCTCGACGGAAATGCCGATGTCTGCCCGGTGCAAGGCCAGTGCGTCGTTGACGCCGTCGCCGAGGAATGCGACCGAGCGCCCCTTCTCGCGGAGGCTATCGATGATCCGCGCCTTCTGCTCTGGGGAGACACGGGCGAAAATGGTTACACCACGGGCCGCTTCCGCCAGTTCGGTGTCGCTGAGGGCGTCGATGTCCCCGCCGGTCAGAGTGCCACCGGAGACCATTCCCAGGTCGGCGCAGACCTTCTCGGCGACCTTGGCATTGTCGCCGGTCGCGATTTTGACCGCGATACCCAGGCTGGCGAGCTGTTCGAGGGATGCGCGGGCGTCGGCCTTTGGCCTGTCGACGAATACGAGAAAACCGGCCAAGATGAGGTCCCGCTCATCGGCAGCTTCGATATGGTCCAGACCGGGCGCAGTGCGGGTTGCAACGGCGACTACGCGCGAGCCCTCTTCATACTGCGCCTCGAGAGTGGAGTGGGCATCCGCGGAGACCGCCGAGCAGCGCAGGAAGATGTCCTCCGCTGAGCCCTTGGCAATCAGTAGCGGAGAGTTGTCAGCGTCGGCGAAAAGCACGCTTGTCATTCGTCGGTCGTGGTCGAACGGAAGCAGGTCCAACTGATGCGAACCGCCCAGAACAAATGAGGCCGCCTGGGGGCTCTGCCACAGGGCGGTGTCCAGAGCGTTTAGGCCCACAACGGAGGGATGAGGTTTCGTGTAGTCGGCCTCGGTTGAGAGCAAACCCCAGCGGAAGAGTTGGTCAGCAGTCACGGATTCGTCGGCGGGGATCGCGGCGGTGAAGCTGATTCGCCCCTCTGTCAATGTGCCCGTTTTGTCGGTGACCAGCAGATCAAGATCCCCCAGATCTTCGATACAAACCAGGCGCTTCACCAGCACCTTATTCTTGGCGAGGGCGCGGGATCCGGTGGCAAGGCTTGTGCTGACCACCGCCGGAAGCAACTGCGGCGTGATCCCCACCGCGATTGCCAGGGAGAACAGCAGCGACTCGATCAGCGGGCGCTGCAAAAGGAGGTTCGCGACGAAGATCAGGCTCGTGAGCACAATCGCGACCTCGAGGAGGAGCAAGGAGAAGCGGCTGAGGCCCTTCTGGAATTCTGTCTGCGGTTGAGCCGTTGCGAGACCGACCGCGATTCGGCCGAAGATGGTGCGCGGTCCGGTACTGACAACGACACCGGTGCCACTGCCCGATTGCACCACTGTGCCCATGAGTAGGCAGGAGTCGAGATCACCGATACCCGCTACGGACGTAACGGGTGCCGGATCCTTCGCGACCGGCATAGACTCGCCGGTCACGATGCCCTCGTCGCATTGCAGGTCCTTGCTACTGAGCAGCCTCAGATCGCAGGGAATGACCGAGCCAACACTCAGCGTCACGATGTCGCCAGGCACCAGGTCGACGACATCGACCTGGTGCTTTTCGCCGTTGCGAAGAACGACCGCACGATACCTGACCTGATCGTGCAGCGCATCTGCGGCCCGCTCGGCACGGAACTCGTTGACGAAGCCGAGGCCCACACTGACGACAAGGATTACCGCAATGATTACTGAGTTCGTGGCGTCGCCAAGAAACGCCGAGACGATCGCTGTCGCGAACAACAGGATCAGGATGGGGCTCTTCAGCTGCCGACCGAGAACCACCCACGGCCGAGCTCGATGTGCGCGAACCGCGTTAGGGCCGACGGAGGCAAGGCGGCGGGTAGCTTCTTCGGACGTCAGACCGTTCGCACTCGTCTCGAGACCGCGGAGTACGTCGGCAACGGGCGAACTGGCGGCACTCCTCAGCGCATCGGGGGCCGCGGGCGCAACGAGTGCTGTCTTGTCGATGGGGATCTCTCCGGTCACACTGTTTCGACGGTCTGCTCAGTGGGCGCTCGCCGGCTGTTTCACACTAGGCCAAGATAGCGGCCGGATTAGAGCCCGTCGCCAATATCCACAGCGCGCCGTGCCCGGCCGAAAACAATCAATTGGAGGCAGTGCCGCTATCGGATCGACGTCGGTGGCGACCACGGTCGTCTCTTCGAAGGAGGGCTACGACGCGATGACTGACTGGAAGACCCAGAGTTGTAAGACTTTCAAGGGCATCAATTAGCTGATCACCGGCGCGCTGAGCGATCCGTTCCCTGATACCGGCACATCCTCTCCGGAGTGTGGCACTGGCATCCTGACGGTCACCTTCGCTCGACACGGACGAACCGTCGACGGTGTGGGTCCTTCGGCGAGCATGCTCGCCTGAGCAGGCTGCAGGGTCGGAACAGCAGCAGTGAATTGGATCGTCGGGGACGCTCGTCGAGACGAGCGAGACCGTGATCGAGGCTCTGGTACTGGTCTTCCGAGATCGAAGCGCCGTCGAGGGTCAGCCCGATGCGGCGGGCTTCGATGTTGGAGCTGTCTCCGGAGACGGGAAACATAGCCCATTCTCGGAGGAGGGGTAGGCCCCTTCAAATTAAACCCCGCGACACGTCTCTCTGGCAGGCGTGCGTCGGAGCTCTTACTCGGCTCGCGACAGTGGGAGTCTCACCTGTTCGTTCGACCGTGCCCTGGTCGGCGTAGGCCGAGCACAATCAGGATGATGCCGGCGACGGCGAGAACGAGCCCGATGGAAAGCCACATTCTGCTCCCCGTCATGAAACTCCCCGGGATCAGGTTCATGCCCTGCCCGGCAAATACTCCACCAATGATCAGAGCGATCACTCCGACGAGGATCAGGGCGATGCGCCCGGTTCGGCTAGTCACATCCCCCAACTTACCCTCGACTAGCTCAGGTCGCCGATCCGACAACGGTCCGATCCGATTGCTACGACGCAGTGGTCAGTCCGAGAGCTCGGTCGTGGTTCGTAGAGTCCGCCGTAGACCTGATAACAGTGACCCGTGCCTATCTTCGACTCCTCGATCGCCGCTTAATCCATCGGTCGAGTTGTGGACTTCGAGCTCCGGCAGAATCACGTACGAGGACAACGTGCAACTCGTGGCTGTTCCACTTCGGTCTCCCGAGGATTGGCCATTCGACCCCTTCTGGCCTGACCCTCATCGGTCACGGTTCGAACTCTTCGGCAACAATGACCATTGATGCCGTGGCCCGATAGGCCTCGATGTCGTCGGCGGCCAGGATGCCTTCAATCAGTTCCGCAGAGCCCGAAATGTACACACTCGCACCGTACAGATCGTTGCCTACCGCCCATGCACCATCAGCCGGCAGCCACCATTGGGCAGTACGACCTCCGACTGACTCGCCGACCGTCTCGATCCCGTCCCGCAGGTCGCCGGTGAGAACGAACATCCAGCGCGCCAACGGCAGTTCGACTCTGGCAGCCGTCAGCACATCGGCTCGCAATCCTGCGTAGCCTTCCCAGACCAGGAAGTAGCAGTCGGCGGGGGTTCGGGTGTGTGAATGGAGTATTCGCGACAACGTCACCGCCACCTCGGGATCAATAGTTCCCTTGTCCGGGCGATCCGGACTCGATCCATCGACCAGATCGTTCCAGCGCGTTGTCGCATCGACTTTCACAGAACCGGCGGCATACGACGCCCAAGAGCGGGCGGTGATCCCCTGGCCGCGAACCGGATTCATCACACGAACGAATGAAGCGTGACCCCCCGGTAGGTAGCGGCCCACGGTCATGTCGGCACTTTGGGGCAATGAAAGCGCGTAAACAGCTGACGGAAGTGAAGCCGTCGCACGCAAGGTCATATCCGCACCCTATTCGAATCAACACGGCTAGCGGCCAGGAAACATCGCACACATCGTCGGCACGGCCGGTGGTTTGGTCGTATCGCCCAGACCTGTCGCGCTTACCGTCTCTTTGCGGGCATCGGGATGTGATAATTTTTCTGTAAAGGTAACTTTACAGAAAGGCACGCCTTGAGAATATGGACCTAGTTTTTGGGCAGCAGTCTTCTGGCGTTAAATTTGTATATGGGCGTTGGCCCATGTCCTTCCCAACGAATTCGCCTGGATACCCCCGGTGCTGAACGGCCTAATCGTCTTCTCAAGCGGAATCGGATCACTTCTTGTCCGCAAGTCCATCGAACGGCGGACCCGCACCGACAGCCCGAACAGTATTGAGCGAGGCTTGGCGATCAATGCACGCTCAGATGCCTTCCCCGCCCAGTTGATTATGACCACCGGATTGGGGGCCTACCTGATCAACGCCAACGCATTTGGCCCAGGTCTGGCCTGCCTCGGTGTAACAGTTTTGGGCATCGCATGGTTTTGGATTCGCTATGGACGATTGCTCTCACGTGCATAGCCGAGACGCGTGAAGAACTCGCTGTCTGAACATCGCCGCGCGTGCCATTTGTCCCAGGAGAATCTTGCACAACAGGTGGGCGTATCCCGGCAAACCATCATCTCCATCGAAAAGGGCCGCTACGCACCCAGTCTTGCCCTTGCCTTCAAACTGGCCCGCCTCTTCAACACCACCATTGAGGGCATATTTGAATGGAACGAGACTGTCGAATAGCGGAGCATCAAGCTCAGCTGCAGGCTTGGCGGACTCCGCTCAAATCGAAGCGTTATATGAATCGGCGTCGAGGCTGCCACCTGTGAGTGGAGCCCCGGATGTCGCACATTCATCCGCTCGCCTTGATGGGCATGCGCGTCAACGTGATGACGTCCCTGCAGTTGGTTTTGTCTGTGGTTACCCGTGTCATGGGAAGTCGAAACAGATGGCTGGTCGCGGCAGTTTCGCTATCGACTTGGCGTTAAATCCGAGGTTCACGCGTCAAGGCTTAGGGTCCGTGCTATTCGAGACGCTCATTAACACATCGAATGCACTCACGCACTGGCTGCAGACGAGAGACCGTGAAACTTCAACGCTACGACTCTGTAACCGAATGGGAACCGCCTGCCGGGCTGGCGCGCATGCTGTGCGCCTCAGATGCCCAAGACCAGGCGAAGCCCCTCGGCGATCTTGGAGAGTACGTAGCTCGGGACACGTCCGACGGGATAGGGCTCGACGAACTCGCGGCTGACCGGGCCCACCTGCGACACCACTGCAACGGAGTCCTGCCCAAGCCCAGACGCATCGACCGGCACTAGCACGTTACCGGGAAACGCCTCGAGCGCGGTGTTCGAGGTTAGTGGAACGACAAGCACTGTCGCGATCTCAGTGGCGAGAAGCCATTGCTCTTGCATGACGACAGCCGGACGGCGCTTTACTGGCTCAGAACCACGCGGTGACCCGAAGTCGACCCAGACGACATCGCCGTGGGAGATCACCAGTTCGTACCTTCAAGCAGGGTGCGCTCCGATTCCCGAAGGAATGGGCTATCTGCGGCGGGTTGTCCGACGCGGGCGATGACCGAGTTGGCAAGCGCAGTCAGCTCGGCTTCGCCTTCTAACTCTTCCGCGAGGCGATTGCCAGCGATGCGATAGAACTCTGACCGGTTCATGCCGTGCCGTGCTGCTACGCGCTCGAAGCGTTCGAAGTCGCCGTTCGGAATCGAAATCGCTGTTTTCATAGCCCCAGTATAACTAGTTATACCTTTTTGATCAGGGAAGGTACGGATTTCGGGCGTTGGCGATTGTCCAGTCCGGGGGTTGCATGATCCGTGTGGGCTCGATCGTGATCCGAGTAGACGGCCCGAAACGTCAACTTACAATCTGGTCCGCGACGCTCGACTACGTGCCGCGTGATGATCCGGACGCGGATTTTGTCATGCTTCGCCCACGGGTCGGTAACGGACCGACTCTTTCGCTTGACGTGCATGTTTCCCAGGCGCCAATTCCACCACGAATTCATCTCGACCTTTACGCGGACCAGCAAGCTGCGGAGGTCGCGAGGCTGCTGGCGCTTGGTGCGACTGAGATCCACTGGGATAAGCGGCCATTGGATGCTGACTACGTCATCCTCACGGATCCCGAAGGCAACCGGTCCTGCGTCATCGACGCGGCTCAAAACGGTCAAAAATGTTGAAGGAGCCTCGCACGAGGTTCCTCACTGACACAGCATCGATGCGCTCCGCCGTTCGCAGGTTGGGCACCAGATCTATGGCGGTGGAAGTCCGGCCTGCTGGCACAACTTCGGTTGCCAATCGGTTATTCAGAATGAGCCCGACTCCATGAGTTGATGGTGGTGGCTGCGCTGTTAGCCCTGCGGTCATGAGTGTTTCTGCGCAGTGGATCGAGCATCGGCGTGGCCGCGATCGTGAGTTGCTTGGCCGGATGGCACCCGGGGCGACGGTTTCGTGGTCATCGATTTGCTGGGTCGCGCACGCTCGACGGAGGGGGGTTGGCTCACCGCGGAGAAAACACTCCTTGAAACCGGACGGGGATTCCTCGTTGATTCATTTGAGTTTCGTCTCGCTGGCGGACGTTGGCTGCCAGGCTTGGCCACTACCGTTTCCACGTCGATGTCACCTTCGGCGGGTTCCTTAGAACTCGCGCCTGAAAATCAATTGATCCTCCCAGGGCCGGCCCATATGCCCGAGCCAGCACAGCATGGCTGATGCGTGAGCCCTAACGGCTAAAGGCGACCCGGGAGCATCATTGACAAGTTGGTCAAATTAGTGTTAGTTGTAGTTAACACGAATTGGAGTGCCGGGCTAACAATACCGGTTGGATTGACCCTCGGCCAACAACTGCTTAGTTGTCTCGTAAGGGAGCACATCGTGAAATATCCCTGCTCGCGCATTTTCGCAGCTGTGGTTTTCGGTCTGGCTGGCAGCCTTCTACTCGCCGGATGCAGCACCACGCCCTCGGATCCAACTATTGCGGCCGCTGGTAGATCAACGTCTGTTGCTTTTGCGGACAGCGGACTCGGCGCCGTCGGCGCGTGCAGTTTGGTTACCGTTTCAGACGTCACGACCGCGATGAGCGAGCCGATGACCCAGCCCGGTGGCACCGCCGCTGACTGTATCTACGCCGCTACCGCAGACCAAGGCCAGCAGCTCCTGGTCCACGAGTTCCTCGACCAGACCAACATGAACAACATCATCCAACAGCTCGAATCCAGCCGCGAACACACCGACGGGCTCGGCGTCGACGCCTTCTGGAACGGCACCATCGACACGATGTTCGTCCGAACAGCTACCCGCGGCTTCACCATCACATCGACGAGCCTCGGCGCGAAAACGCCGGCTGACCGGGACGCACCCAAGCCTGCGATGGTGAACCTCGCCATGACCGCACTATCGAATTTCTGATCCACGCAATGTCCCGATACCCGTCATGACGATGCCACCTATGTCGCACTCACGCACCCAACTGATCGTGACCTTTGCCGATGGACCCCATAATTGTGCTGTCTCTCCAGCGGAGGCGACCGATGGGGCACTCTGAGCGTGGTTACTCGATGTCCAACCGATCGATGGCCGTTGCCAGGACGCGGGAGAAGATTTTACGAGCCACCGTGGAACTTGCAACCGAAAAACTCACTGTCGAGATTGTTCTTGCTGAGATCGCGGGCCGCGCCGGAGTAACGGTGCAGACAATTCTTCGTCACTTCGGGACCAGAGATCGCCTGTTCGACTCAGCCGTGACGTTCGCGAGCGCCGAGATTGTCACTGAACGTGCCGCGCCCGTCGGCGACGTTACCGAGGCGGTGCGGGTGATCGTCGATCACTACGAGACCCGCGGCGATTGGGTGGTCGCCCTTCTAGGTCAGGAAGCATCCAACGAACGCATCCGCGGCATCACCGTGCCTGGCAAACAGATCCACCGCACGTGGGTGGAGACCGTGTTTGGGCCGCAACTCTTCGACCGGACCGAAACTGCGGGTCCGGCCATTACTGATCTTTTGAGCGTTGCGACGGACGTCTACACCTGGAAACTGCTGCGCCGCGACCGCGGCCTCAGCCGCGACCAGACAGAACAACGGATGCGGCAGCTGGTGGATGCGATCCTCGCGTCACGTGAAAAGGAGAGCTGAGATGTCTCGATTCCTGTTCGTCACCTGGGACGGTGGCGGCAACGTCGGCCCGGCAGTAGAGATAGCGAAGGAGATGCAGCATCGGGGTGAGGAAGTGCGCTTTCTGGGCCAAGAGCAGCAGCGTCTGGCCCTTGAGCGGGCAGGATTTGACTTCACCGCCTACAGCAGGCCAGGGTCGTGGACCGCGATCGGCAAACGCGACAGCCTCAAGAACGCTCTCGGTTTCCTCAGCCTGCTCATAGGTCGGGGTCTCGGCCGTGACCTGATCGCGGACGTCGACAAGACACAGACCGATCTGGTTGTAATCGACTGTCTGCTCTTCGGAGCGTTGGACGCGGCCTCGCGAGCAGGGCTCCGCCATGTCGTGCTCATGCACTCCCTCTTTGACGCTATCGACCAGAAGATGGCCGGTGGCGCCCCTGGCATGGTCGCACGGATCGTCGGCCTGCGCCCACGGAAGCTATGGGCAGGAGCCGAGCTCGTCGTCGCCGCGACCCTCAAAGAACTTGACCGCCCCCCACAGCCCGGCTCGCCGTTGTCGCTCAACTACACCGGACCGGCAATCCCTGAGGCCGTCGAGACCGCGGCGCAACCATCCGTGACTAACATCCTGGTGAGCCTGAGCACGACCTACATCGCGGGGCAGACCCAAGCGCTCCAGCATGTACTCGACGCCCTCACAGATCTGCCCGTGCATGCGGTGGTCACGACCGGTCCCGCCATCGACCCCGAGGAACTACGTACCCCCGCGAACGCGGAAATGCACCGCTACCTCCCCCACGCCGAGGTCATGCCCACCGTCTCCCTCGTCATCGGGCACGGCGGGCACTCAACCACGATGCTCGCCCTCGCACACGGCCTGCCACTCCTCATCCTGCCGATGAATCTCATGTTCGACCAGGAAATTATCGGACACGCAATCCAAAAGAACGGCGCAGGAGTCACGCTGGCGTCCTCCTCCTCGCCAACTCAGATCCGTGCCGCCATCGAACAAGTACTGGCTGACGGCACCTACCGACAAGAAGCAATGCGCCTTGGAGCAGCCATCCGCGCCACTCGGGGAACGCAGGCCGCCGCGACCCTGCTCCAAACACAGGCCATTCAGGTCGAACTCCGCGATACATAAGGAGCACTAAGACTCACCCGCTGGCAGTATCTTCGCCAAGTTCTTGCACATTGTTGGCAGGGGGTATCCGGCACTGAGGCCTTGTCGTGATCATGGCTCTCATCTCAACAAAAGTGTGCTCGAAACCATCTTCTCTGCCGGGGATCACGGCTAAGACGGAGTGTTCGGTGATCACTCAGCCAGTGTCACATTCGAGGACGCCCTTTCGGACAGCAGTGCCGCTGTCCTATTCCGAAGAAAAGCGGAAATCCAACTTGAAGAGCAACATCTTCCGCCGGTTCTGTTGAGATCGACTGGTTTCGGCCTGGGTCGGTCTGTTTGCGTCAATAAGGGACGAGGGTGGGGTGATGCAAATTCTGTCGCGGGCTTCGTACGCGGCCTTCGCGGCGTTCGGGCTGTTCTGGGGAACATGGGGTGCGCTACTTCCCGCCCTGCGCAGCCAGGCTTCCCTCAGCGATGCGCAATTCGGGATCGTGTTGCTTTTCATCGGTATCGGTGCGCTGCCGGCAATGCTCCTTTCCGGCCGCGCGGTCGACCGGTGGGATGTTCGGGTCGCCGGTGTCATGCTGATTTCCCTCGCTGTCACGGCCGCAATCGTGGGGACTACCGCGCACACCTTCGTATCGGCATCCATCTCGATGCTTCTCCTGGGTGTCGCGTCCGGTGCGTCGGATGTCGCCATCAACTCTCTTGCTGGCCTTGCTGAGCAGCAAACGGGTGGCCGTATCATCACCCGCTCCCACGGGGTGTTCTCTCTGTTCGTGGTCATCGGCAGCCTGGTTGCTGGCGCAGCCCGCTCAGTCGACCTGAGCCCGCTCACCGTATTTCTCTGCACCGCCGTTGTGATCCTGATTTTGGGGACATCAGTAGCCCGGCTCGCTCGAACGTCCACCGCCACGAGTGACGGGGATGTCCAGGCAGGCGAGCGTCCCGCCCTCGGATCTTTTGCACCATTCCTGGTGATCGGACTGGTCGGAGCGCTCGCCTTCGCCGTCGAGAACGCGCACCAAAGCTGGGGCGCGGTGTTCCTCAGCGACGAGCTGCACGCGCCGCCCGGAATCGCGGCTTTAGCTCCTGCAACATTCGCCGCTTTCGCCGCAACAGCCCGATTCGCATCAAGCGCTGCGCGTGGGCTGAAACCGCCGCTTTTGCTTGTCGGCGGCTCGCTGGTTGCCGCAATAGGAACGGTGATTGTCGCTTACTCCGACTCCGTCTGGGTCGCCCTTGTTGGATTTGCCGTCGCGGCGACAGGCACATCCGTTCTGTTCCCGACCCTGCTCAGTGTTGCCACCAAGGATGTCCCCGAAGCGCAACGCGGCCGTGCCACGTCGGCCGTCGGCACAATCGCCTACCTTGGCTTCCTGCTCGGTCCGGCCTACGTCGGTCTGCTCGCCAGCACCACTAACCTCCGTACCGCACTGGTCGGCGTCGCAATCCTCGCACTCGTCTACACGCTCTTCTGCTTACCCGTCACACGACGACTACGAACCCAGGGAAGACGGCGGACCTGATCCACGCATCATCACGGATAACACTGCAGCGCTTCTGAACGTGACCGCTGTCCCGCTCGGGGTCCGGTTTGCGGGCGGTTGGGACTGCTCGAGCGCGTCGGATTTCGGTTGATACTTTGAAGGACTGTTTTTGGACGATCCAGAATCTGAGGGGGTGCTTCCGAATGATTTCCGTTTTCGTCGGTCAGGTGGGGGTGGGCACGTCGGCGGTCGGGTCGAGGTCCCAGTGGTACTCAGCTGAGCGGTTCGCCGAGGCCGGTTTCACCCGGTCGAGCCGCGTGGGA
>ENA-OFCD01001236-OFCD01001236.1-metagenomes-genome-assembly--contig:-NODE-1236-length-13484-cov-2.728572_pt1 | contig 13484 bp, 7 predicted proteins | sample MGYA00153392_OFCD01 | MGnify analysis MGYA00153392 | reverse complement strand
AATACTCGTTTTATACAAAGTGTTTATAGCGAAATAATCCGTATCCAGCGTAGTAATATCAGCGTAAGGAAAGTTTAGCACTGGATATGCTTTTAATTTTCGCACATTATCATTAGCGAGCAGTAAATCATTCTCGTCAATTATTCCTGTCCCAAGCGTATTGGTACCATATTGTTTCTGAACAATTGTATTATCTTCAAAAACTTGTGTAATTGGTCGGCTCAACGGCGAAAGTTCATACAGCGTTTTTACAATTGGTATATTAGAAGGTGCTGTTGAGTAACCCGTTGTTCCCGCTTCAAAAGGTTGAGTCGTTGTACTTTGTCTGCCAAGATTATCGTAAGTAACATTCATTTTTTGCTGCAAACCCGAAGGCGTGTAATTATATTTCGTCATTCCGATTGTTCTACCCAAACCATCGGAGTATTCCTCGCTAATCAGTGCATTCAATCCACCTTTGAAAGTAGTAGTGCTGCGCACAAAGTTCTGATTGATCGGGTCGCGATAGGTGTAAGCGTAATCCATCGTCGCTTGAACATCCGAACCATCTACAGGATTCATTCTATCATCTACATGCGTTAGTCGCATTAAACCATCGTACGTATATTTTTTCATCAACCCATTTACATCCATCGAAGAACTTTCAAGCGAAGACGTTCCGATGTATGTATAAGACGTTGAAAGCGAATCGGTATAAGGCGCATTTTTATCCGTAATTCTGAATAATAAATTGGTGGGTGTCCAATAAAAATAAGTGGATGAAGCAAATCCTGCTTTTATTATTTGCGTCGGCTTACCGTCGGGATCAATTGAATTGATGGTGACGCGTAAATCTTTAGTGCCATTGTGGTCTAAACGATAATATTTATACGGGTTTACTGTATAACCAATAGCATTGGGTGCAGGATTATATAGATATTCTGCAACTGTACCATTCACTAAATTACCTTTATAGTATTCGCGCGTCTCGAGTGGTACGCCAATCATGTTGAGTAACTTAAAATAACTTACGCCATAATTTGGATTAGAGTTGTCTATATCGTCAATGTATTTAATCACCGTCTTTTTCTCATCAAAGTTACTACCATTTACGCGAATACCAATTGGATTGAGATGCGCGTACGTCGCGTTGTAATCATAATTGGTCACTGTTGAAACACCATCTACAATGTCCGTTGTTTGACGCAACAAAATTCGATTTGAGTTGAGGCTATATTTAGAATAAAAATACAAAAGCGAACTTGTGTTACCCGTTGCATAAAATTTCTTTGCCGTTGATTGCGAAACATAGTCTGTCGTGTAGTAATTGCTTTTAATTTTAACAGCTGTGCCTGCGCTGTTTAGATGCGTTTCTGTTATGAGTTGCACATTATCCTGAACCCCCACAGCACTTGGATAAGGATAGAAAAAAGTTTGCATCGAAATGTAATTTCCAAATACATTTTTATACGAAGAAGTACTACCATCCAAATGACTTACTGTTACACTGTCGTAACCAATATGATAACCTAACAGATTTTTAGTGAGTGGTGCAGACGAATAAATTGTAGTGTAGCGCGGTAATAAACTGGAATAAATACTTGCAAGAGCTTCATTCACTCTCACAGGGTCTAATTTATCGCGCACATTTAAAGTATAGTATAGTCCATCCGACGCAGCATTTTGTGCATCAGCCGTCGGAATTTCATCGAATCGCGTCCCTTGAGTATAAACGTAATCTTCACGTTTCGCCTGGCTTCCATCCGTATTGTAAACTATTTCAGATTTTACGCGCAAACCGCCAATCAATTTTGTATCAGTCGGCGTTAGTCGGTGTGCTTCGTAAACAAATGCTGTTGAACCACCCGCAGGATAAGTTACTTTTTGTAAAATACCAGCCTGCATTGCGCTTTCACTCGGCGTTCTGTTACCAAAAACAACTGGTGATAGTGGAGAAGTATTTGTAAAATTCGCTGGGTACTTTGTTCTTAAATAATTGTACATATTTTGAGGAAGTAGACCTGTGTTTTCATCATGTCCGTTATAATAACCCCAAAGATCTTTACCGAGAGAAGCACGCGAAGGCAATGGAGTAGAATTATAAGTAAAAGTATAAGGCGGGATTGAAAGAGAACCATTTGCACAACTTACTTCTTGCAAACCATCAAGTCGTAAACGGCTCAAACTTGCTGAACCATCACCAGTCCAATATGAAGCAGCGGACGTAAAATAAGATTGTTGAAAATTAAAAACTTTACAGAAAGTTCCATCATGAAGTTGTATTTGGTTGATTGCTTGCGCTGAACCTGTTGATAAATCTGTTCTCGAAATAGAATTTGTAGCAAAATCTGCACTTTCAATACCAGAACTTGTTCTAATTGTTGAAAGACGCATCGCCTGCACCGTGAATATCACAGAAGAATTAAACGGATTACTCTCAACATAAGTTTGTGCATCTGTTGGGTAAGAAGTAAAAGTATGGTCGCCTAATTTCTTGTAGGTGTAATTTTCTGTGACGTAATCTAAATCAATCCAATGCTGACTATCCGCGCTTTCAATACGCTCTAAATACCACGAGGAAGAAGCCAAATTTCCAGAAGGCGAAACTAATGCACTTTCATAGGCTGAACGCGTACCAAATGCACCAAAATAATATTTTACGCCTTGGGGTGTTGTAAAAATCCATTTTGTTCCCCATTGTGAATAATCAACTTTTAAGTCGTTAGCCGTGAGCATTATGAGTTTACCGTTATTATCGAAAACAAATTTACCCGAATAACCACCAAAACTAAAATTAAAAATATCAGATTCAGCATCCTTTCGTTGATTAACGATGTCTGCTTCTAATGATTGACAATTTAAACAAGGTGTATTTTGTCCAGTGCCTGAAAGAGTTGTGGCACAGTTCGGATCAATTGTACACGCATCACCATCTTTTAAACCTGTTGGGTAACCGGGATTGGTGTAAAAACCTGAACCAGATTCGTCAGGTGCACCAACTACTGAACGCGAAATAACGCCACCAGAGTTGAGTGCCCAACCCAAACCAATAGAACTCGCCAATTCATCAACCCGAATGCCTGAACTATTATAATTTATAGAAATAGGAAGCGAAAGCGAACCTTCAGAAATTGTTCCAATCGGAATTCCAATATTCGGAACGCCTGTGTGGTAACTGACGGGAATGTCAATAAATTTTGAAATGGCAGCAGCATTAGGCGTTGCCACGCTCGGTGCGTTAAAACTTTGTGAAAATAGTGGAAAAGAATTTAAGAAAAAAAGCGAAAATAGAATTAGTTTAGCCGATCTTAAATGCGTTGCGTTGCGTTGCGTTGCGTTGCGTTGCGTTGCGTTGCGTTGCGTTGCGTTGTTAGTACAATTTGAGTTAATCATAAGTTAGTTTAAAATAGCAAATTATAAGTTTGACTGCATAGAGCAATAGATCAAAAAAGTTTTCGGAACACGCGAGGGGATGCGTTTCAAAAATAAGTATTTACTCGGGGGGAGAAATATTTACTCTTCTTAATTGATAAAACAATATTAGGCTGTCGATTTGGTTTTTACAAATTATTTTTGGAGCGAATTATTATTTTTCCAAAAAATATTCTAAAAGAGTATTGTTAGTGAGTCGTAAATTTTTAATGCAAAAATGTATAAATTGTAACGTGCTCCTCTCATTTTAAATTTTGTAGATGCTTTCGCATTTTATTTCAAAAAGCAAATTTTCAAAAAAACAAAATCAAAAAAAATATTTTTCAAAAAAATAAAAGTGAAATTTTTTATTTTCAAAACCTATATTTGACGGCTCAACCGTAAAATATAGGTATTAGTTTTTTTAAAATCGCATTTTTTAAAAATAACAAAACGAATTTACAAAAAAAATCTGAGTAATTTTTCTATGACGCAGAACATTAGTAAGTAGTTAGAAACCATAAATTGTTCTATGTTCTAAATGTTCGGAGAATAAAAATATGGTACTGTAAGTTCTTTATTTTTAAAAGTTGTTTAACCATAACTTTATTTTAAGTCCTTTACGTTTATTGCAGCTATTAACTACATTTGTGAAAAATAAAAATAGAGCAAGTTAAAAATGAAGAATACGTACTTCGATTTAGTAGATCAAACTTTTGACTTTCCGCAGGCGGCATTTACTTTACAAGAAAATTCGCTGCACTTTCATGGAATTGATTTGCACGATTTAATTCTTAAATACGGAACACCGATGCGGATAACGTATTTACCTAAAATTTCAACCCAAATTCAAAATGCTAAAAAATGGTTCAATAACGCTATTGACGATTTAAATTATAATGGAGAATATTTTTTCTGTTATTGCACTAAGAGTTCTCATTTTAGGTTTGTTCTCGATGAGGTAATGAAAAATCATGCGCAAATAGAAACTTCTTCTGCTTTCGACATTGATCTAATTATTAAATTATTGCAAAGCGAAAAACTTACGAAAGATAAAACGATTATTTGCAACGGTTATAAAAACCCAGTTTATATTCGCAAAATTGCTTTTTTGATTAACAGCCTCGGTTTCACAAACGTAATTCCAATTTGTGACAACCGCGATGAGATAGACGCGTTAGATCAGCACATCGTCAAATCGTGCAATATTGGTGTGCGCATAGCCACAGAAGAAGAACCCAATTTTCAGTTTTATACATCACGCCTCGGCATTCGACATACTCGAATAATCAATTTTGTAAAAGATAAAATACTAACCAATCCGAAGTTTAAACTTAAGATGCTCCACTTTTTTGTTGATACGGGCATAAAAGACACGACGTACTATTGGTCGGAATTGCGAAAAGCAATGAAAATGTATTGCCAGCTTAAACAATTTTGTCCGGACTTAGACTCAATTGATATCGGTGGCGGTTTACCTATTGCTAATTCGCTCACTTTCACGTACGATTACAATTACATGATTCGCGAAATTGTGCGCACCATTAAAGAATATTGCGACGACGAAGAAGTGCCGTGCCCAAATATCTATTCCGAATTTGGAAAATATACCGTTGGTGAAAGCAGCGCAACAATTTTATCTGTCATCGGGCAAAAACAACAGAATGATTCTGAACTTTGGTATATGGTTGATAATTCTTTGATAACAACCATTCCAGATGCTTGGGCGATTAACGAGCGATTCATTCTTTTGCCTATCAATCATTGGAATAAAGAATACGCACGCGTAAATATTGGCGGATTAAGTTGCGATAATGCCGATTATTACAATTCGGAAGCGCTTTTAAACATGGTTTATATGCCCAAGTTTTCAAAAAGTGAAGAGCCGCTTTCCATCGGTTTTTTTAATACAGGAGCCTATCAAGATGCTTTAAGCGGATACGGTGGTATTAAACATTGCTTGTTGCCTTCGCCGAAACGCGTGTTAGTTGATGTTGATGAAAATGGTAATTTCGTAGATTGGTTGGAAGCAGATGAGCAGGATGCAGAATCAATGATGAAACTTTTAGGTTATTAAAATTTAGTTAAAATGGAATAGCAAATTATTTAAATCTTCACTTTTCATTTATAACACATCACTTTTACTTTTTTTTAACAAAGCATTAAATATGAAAATTAAACACATTACTCTTCTATTTCTAAATCTTATTTTGCTGCAAGTTGCTTCAGCACAAACATTTGATGATAAAGCCAAAGCCGTTACAAAAAGTAATGGACTGACAGAAAAAATTAAAATACCCTTAAAATTAACGCCGAACGAATCAACGAACGGTTCAACGCTAACAACTTCGCCACTCAATAATTTTCAGAGTTTAAGTTTTGATGGTAAACTACAAGCACAAGGTTTAAAAATTGTTTTGGAGCAAAATGGTTTACCACGATTTGTTACAGGCAGTTTATTAACAAGCAGTGCTACGAGCGCCACACCAACCCAAAAATGCAACGAGTACATTTCTGTTTTACAACAGAATATGAAAATTACAGATCCTTCCGATTTTAAAATTACGAAAGTTGATGCCGATGAATTAGGGTTTGAGCATTATCGGATGAATCAAACCTATAAAAATTTATCCGTTTATGGTAGTGAAATTATTATGCACGCGAAAGGCGGAAAAATAGTTTCAATGAACGGTGCTTATTTTCCGACACCTGACATCGAAAATATTACGCCCACACTCGCGTCAACTGATGCTGAGAATGTTATCATCGCTGATTTTAAAAGTAAAAATATTTACAAACCGATAACGGATAATATTTTAAAACAAATTGGTGGCGCAGCGTTTAAATCTGAATTGGTTGTTTACCATGTGAACGATAAATACGATGCCGAGCGTTTAACTTGGCACGTGGTCACGTTCAGTTCCGCTGTTCACAGGTTTGAATATTTTATTGACGCACAAACGGGTAAAATTTTAAATCAGATTGAAACGAGCTGTACTTTAGTTGACGGTTGTCAGTTGTCAGTTGATAGACACGATGAACAACAGTCAACTGACAACTGTCAACCGTCAACCATTTTACCTCCCCTCGATGGTTCAGCCACAACAAACACTTCAGATTTATTGGGTATTTCGAGAACTATCAACACCTATCAATCAGGCGGAACGTATTATATGATTGATGCGACGCGCGGAATGTTCAAATCGAGTCAATCGAGTTTTCCAAATTCGCCAGTAGGAGTAATTCAAACGCTCGATAACAGCAACACCGATGACGGTCCTGCGAATTTTGTTACAACAAGTAACAACAGCAACTGGAGTAAAACTTCGGTATCAGCCCAATATAACGCGGGTGTAACTTATTTATATTACCTCAATACTTTTGGTAGAAACTCCATCAATGGTAAAGGTGGAAATATAAATTCGTTCATCAACGTTACAGATCAAGGGTCGGGAATGGATAACGCGTATTGGAATGGTGAAGCAATGTATTACGGCAACGGCAAAGATTATTTTTATCCGTTGGCAGAAGGTTTAGATGTTGCAGGACATGAAATTTCGCACGGTGTGATTCAAAACACAGCCAATTTGCGCTATCAAGATGAGTCTGGCGCATTGAATGAATCTTACGCGGATGTGATGGGCAGTTTAATTGACCGCGCGAATTGGACGATTGGCGAAGCCGTCATTAAAGATAAAAATACTTTCCCGACAGGTTTTTTACGCGACTTATCGAATCCGCACAATGGCGGTTCAAAAGTCGGTCAAGGTGGTTACCAACCTGCCAATGTGAGCGAATTGTATCTCGGCACACAAGATAACGGCGGCGTGCACATCAACAGTGGTGTGCCGAATTTTGCGTATTATAAATTCGCCAGCGATGCCAATGTCGGCAAAGCCATTGCAGAACAAGTCTATTATCGCGCTTTGGTGAAATATTTAGTGGCATCATCTAATTTTAAAGATATGCGCGCTGCCATTGAAGCATCTATCAAAGATTTATATCCGACCAATGCTGCTGTTTTGACGGCTGCACAAAATGCATTTGCTGCCGTAGGTATTGGTACAGGTGGTTCATCGGATGGTTCTTCCCACCAGACAAATTTACCAGCTAATTCAGGAACGGAATATCTATTGTACGTTGGTGCAAACAAAACAGGTATTTTTATCCGTCCTTCAGCGGGTGGAACGACCACACAAATTAGTACAAGCGTTGTGCAATCTAAACCGAGCGTGAGCGATGGTGGAACAGATTTAGTTTTTGTCGCCAGCGATAAACAAGTTCACTATATTTCAATTGATTGGACAAAAGGACAAGTGGGTGCAGAACAAACAATTTCATCCGATGGCGGATGGAATAACGCCGCAATTTCACGCGACGGAAATAGATTTGTGGGTAATAAAGGCGATACGCTTCTTTACGTCGTAGATTTTGTCGGTAATGTGCAAAGATCTTTTGGGCTTTCTAATCCAACAACAGCTTCGGGTAGTATCACCAATAATTTTGTGCAGTTTTCAGATGCTTTAGAGTTTGATCCAACGGGTGAATACGTGGTGTATGATGCGTTTAATAAACAAAGTATCGTAGGTAGCGCGACAGGAAATAGTTTTTGGGATGTTGGTATTATCAACGCTTGGTCGAATGCGTCTAAAAGTTTTGGTAGCGGTAAAATTTTTAAATTATTTTCCGATTTACCCGAAAATACAAGTATTGGTAATCCAACGTTTGCAAAAAATGCCACCTACATCGTTGCTTTCGATTACGTAGAAAACCTTAATACGCAATCACCGACGTATGCTGTGCTTTCATCAAATATTCAGACAGGCGACATAACGCAAAGTTCGACGGGAATTTATACCAATAATACTTTGGCAAATCCGAATTTTTCTAAAACGGATAATAATATTTTAGCGACCAATTTAGATGGTTCGAGTTTACCGCGATTAATTAATTTGCCCGTTACTGCCTCGCGTTTAGAACCGAATGGTTCACCCATTTTAGTGCAAAACAGCACCGCACAATTTGGTTCTTATTTTTCTAATGGCGCGGCGCGCGTAACACCGACGGTTGAAGTGAATGCCAACACAAAAGTGAGCATCAATCCAAATCCGTTTAATAATACGCTCGCCGTTTCAATTGATGGCAAAACAGATAACGGCATTGTTGATTTACAAATCATTGATATTGCTGGTCGCGTTGTTTTGTCGCAACATTATAAAACGACTGTTGGCAATAATACTTTTTCTGTAAATACGCAAAGTTTAGAGAACGGTATTTATTTCGCGCAATTTAATGTAAGCAATACGCCTGTAACAATTAAAGTTGTTAAGCTGTAGTAGTAAATTATGGGTTTAAATAAAAAAATAGGGGCGTAAAATTTACGCCCTTATTTTTTTAGTATTCTAAAATTATTCACCTGATTTCAGAATAAATAAAAGCAATTCATAACTCCAGCTTTCAAGCAGGTAAAACTAAAGAAATAAAACCTTTTATGATAATTAAATTTAAGAGTAATCAATTAATTTTTTTGTATGTAAAATCCCCACGATTATCGTCAAAAAATTGAAATTGTAGAATGAAGTAATCTTTACAGATTTTAAAAGGAGTACCACCACCATTACTATTACCTGAATGGATATTAAAGTAAACAATCACTATTAGATTTGGATCTGGTGGATAATTTGAAAATTCACTGTATGGTCTAAAATCAAATTTCGATGTATCTAAAATCACATCGTTTTTTATAAAAAAAACAGTGTCTTTGTTAAACTTAAGTCCTTCGGTATGACCTTCTGTATGTGGCGTAAAATATGCTATGTATCCACCTCTTTGTATTGCTCTTTTTTCTTGAACTCAATTCCATTTTCCTTGAATGAGTATTCTCGCTGAGTCTACATTTTTTGTCAGAACACAATTAATATTTACTGGTACATAAGAAGAATCCTCACCAATCCTTTTTTTACATTGTATATTTAATAGACTTAGCTCCAAAAGCACAACATAAAGAAATTGTTTAGACATAGAAAGTGTTTTAAAATATTGAGCCGTATTATTTGAAGCAGTGCATAACCCTTTTCTTTCGCTTGTGCACAAGCGAAAGAAAAACTTTTTCATCGAAAATTATTTAAAGTGTGAAGAATACAAACTCAGGTTCGCTACGTGTACAACATAGCAAGCGACGAAAAAGCACCTCAGTAAAATGGTATCGAAATCGGGAGTACTCGCGCAGAGCGCGAAGTAGCGACTTATTTTCGTCGTCGTTTAATTTTTTGCATTATATTTATGCTTTAACGAAGGTTAATTAATGACGGCTGCCGCTCGGTCGAAGAATGCGGTGGTCTTCTTCTTTGGTTTAAATATCAACAAGTTTTAAAAGAAAAAATTACGCGTAATATTTTTCTTTCTATCTGTGCTGATGCTACAAAGTTAATCACTTTATTTTTTTAAAGTGTTAAACTAAGTGGCATTAAACGGCATTAAGTGGCACTAAACAGCACTACAAGATTTTGCAATTCTAATAAAACATATCTGGGGCAAAGTTGTGGCTGACCCAACGCTTGGAAAATTATTAAAATATCCATTAGGGTTAAAACGCGGTGCTTGATACTTAATTTTGCTTTTTGAAAACGCAGACGCAATCCTCTTTCAGAAATGCAATACCACTTTGCAATATCTTCTCGCGTAAAAAAGTCTTTCACAATTTCTTCTATTTTTTGGTTTTGAGCTATCATAAAAGTTTTGTTTAGATGGATAGAAATTCTGAAGTTCACGGAAACTCAGACAGTTCAGTCATCAATGAATATGATTTTGAATTGCGTTGAGATAGAGGTTGATTTTTGGGATATTGTAAATATTTGGCATAATTATTATTTTGAAAATATTTTATTGGCTCACAAATTAATAACATTTTTTCTGCAAAAGCAAATTCCCATGAAAATATATCATAAACTTAAGATTGGAAAAATGCAGAAAATAAAATCATTCGTACGTTGCAAAAAAAAATTAGGGCGTATAAATTACGCCCTAATTTTTTTACAATCCGCTAAATTTAAAACTTCAATTCAAATAAGTTAGATTCTAAAAATCTAATAGATTAAGCTCAATCAAAATTGCAAAATTATTTCTGTACTACAAACTTCTGCGAATTTAAAACCTTTCCATTTTGCGCCATATTTAAAAAATATAAACCACTGCTAAAATTATTGGTGTTGATGCGCCAATTATTTTCACCGACGTTTAAACTTACTTTTTCTGAAAAAATAACTTTACCAGCAATGTCTGTGACAATACTTTCGTAAACACCCGATGAAATTATATCGGCACTAACAAATAAATTATCGTAAACAGGATTGGGTGCAGTGGTTAATGAAGCGACTGCGGAATTTAAATCGTTTGTGCCCGCATTAAAACACAATGGATTTGTTTTAGCTAAAACATTTATTGTGTAATCTCCTGGGAAAGTGCTACTTGGAAATGTTTGCGTAACGCCACCAAAAACGGCTATATATGCTTTGCCTGTAATTAATAGCGAGTAGCCTTTAACTGTTGCTGTATCTTTTACAGTGCCTATTATAACTGCGCAACCTAAAATTTTCGGCAAAAAAGCACAACGCGGCGGATTACACGCATAAGTCAATCCAGCGGGCAAACCTGCAACAGCATCAGTCGTTGCAAGCGTTATACTATCAAGAGGAATTTTAAAACCACTGTATGTTATGCTGTCAGCTTTAATTGTAAACACAAAATTATACGGCTTTCCAATGCAAGCCGCGGTTGTAATCCCACCTTTAGGATTCGAGGTGCTATTGTGTGGCAACGGATAAACACCCGCAGCAGAATCTTTATAGATGGCGTTAGGTGTGCAAGCAGGCGTTTGTGCCTTTAAATTAAGGACGCAGAGCATTGCAAAAGCAAAAAAAAATGTAGTAACGTAATTCTGTTTTATCATGTTTTTTTTATAATTTTGATGAACAAATTTATTTCGATAGTAAAAGTAAGAAAATAATTCAGACAAATTTACTTCGTTGAATATTTAACATACTCTTTATGAGTTTTACATTTTGTTCAATTTTTAAAAGCACCCATTTTTTGAGTGACTTAGACTTTAAAACGATGTCTATAAACAAAAAACTACAAGTAGTGTTACAGATCTATCCAATTATCAAAAATAAATAAACACTTAACACAATGGTTTCTTCAAAATCTGCTTGGCAGTTTTTGTGCGCTATACTCAGTTTAGTAGTGCTTAATTCTTTTTCGGCTTGCAAAACAGAAAACCCTGCCGATTCAAAACTCATTGCTAATTGGCATCTTGTGTCGGGTCAGCGCAACAATATTGAACAAAACTCGCTCGAAGGAATTGTTTTTAATTTTACGCGCGATAGCATCACAACCAATTTCAATCTGTCTGGCGTTATAGAAACTAATCCGTATGAATTAAAAAATAAAAAAATTATTCAGTTGGGTAAAACAAAACAAGTTTATCAATTAATTGAACAAAGCGATTCACTATTAACACTTTACACTGAACTAAGAGGCAGCGATTTTCGTTTAAATTTAACAAAATAATAATCAAATTACAACATGAAACGCCTCTTATCCTTGCTGATATTTTTTTCAGTCTCAACGGCAATTTACGCTATTGATATTAGCGTGGTGTGTGCAGGTTTTAATTCAGATAAAGGAAATTTTTTTGACGTAGATGTTTTTGTGGCGGGCAGAACGCTCAAACAAAATCAAGTTGATAGTATTAACTCTATAGGTGCAGTAAAAATTTTGGTAACTTTTAGTTCAGAAACAAAGTTCAACGCGATAGATTCGTTTTTAGCAAAAAGTAAACCTTCCCTCGATCCATCCGATATTCATACCGCTAAAAGAATTTTTTTGCCAGAAGGATTTTATAATATCGTTGTCACCGTCGTTGATGCCAACAAGACCGAAAGCAAAGCGGTTTATAAAACTTCTGCGTACCTCGATTTTTCGGAAAGAAAATTACGCCAAAGCGATTTTTTATTGTGTGGTAATATCAATGCGTCAAATGCAGAAAATTCTGCGTTACGATTTAACGAATCCGTTTACGTGCCGATTGTTTATGGTGTTGTGCCGTACAGTTCAAACAAACTAATTGTCTTCAACGAAATCTATAACACTGCCAAATTTATTAAGTCAAAAATAAATATTACTTACGCGATTCAGAGTTCTACTGCGACGCAAAAAAATATTTCGGTTCAAGAATTTATTGAAACACCCGCTACAAAAATTTCAAAAAATGTTTTGTTTGATCTCACAAAAGTTCCGTCGGGTAGTTATCGTTTGAGTTGTAAAGTAACTGATTCAGTCGGTACAGTTTTCAGTGAGCGCGAAACTTATTTTACGCGTGAAAATTTCGAGGAAGCAGAAACTACGATACCGACGCTCACAGAAAAAGATATTGAAAAAGAATTTGTCGGACCGATGACCGATAAAGAACTAACTTATAATTTGAAAGCTTTGCAGCACACGATTGGAAATGATGACGCAGCACAATTTCAAAAAACAATTACTGTTGGTACGCTCTCAGAAAAAAAAATAGCGCTTTATACTTATTGGCTCAAAAAAAATGCGGCACTTCCCGAACAGGCTTTCGATGAATTTACGTACAATATAAAAATTGTAGAAAAAAATTTCGGTACGGCTTCGAAAGCAGGTTTTGAAACAGATAGAGGAAAAATAATTTTAAAATATGGTAAACCGAATGACGTATGGACAATTGATAACGAATTTAACGCACTGCCGTACGAAATCTGGATTTATGAAAAAGTAGTTATTTTAGATCAGAAAAATGTACGGTTTTTATTTTTCAATTCTGAAAATAAAAAAAATACCTATACCCTACTCCACTCAACGAGCAAATATGAAGTTTCGGAAATGGCTTGGCGCAAAAAACTTTATCCGATCAACGCCTTAGAAGTAAAAAACCACAAAGTGGAAACTTTTTTCAAAGAGAATGAATGATTTATAATATTTCGATTGTTGCGCCACTTTATAATGAGCAAGAAATTTTTCCTTCGCTGATCATGCGACTGAATGCTTTGATGGAACGGAGCATAGAAAAA
>ENA-OFCD01001234-OFCD01001234.1-metagenomes-genome-assembly--contig:-NODE-1234-length-13488-cov-13.399315_pt1 | contig 13488 bp, 12 predicted proteins | sample MGYA00153392_OFCD01 | MGnify analysis MGYA00153392 | reverse complement strand
TCAGGGCATCTCATCGGCTAATCCTCATGACTCATACCTTAATTATGCAACGCCGGATTTTATTGATGATGAGTATAACAATTTAGGATTTAAAGGGCGATTTGGGGCGGGTTTGCCGCGTATTAATGATGGGTCGCTGCTGTTTTTGCAGCACATGATTTCCAAGATGTACGCTGCGCCGCAGGATGGGGGCGATGGTTCGCGGATTGCGATCGTGTTTAATGGGTCGCCGCTGTTTACGGGGGATGCGGGGAGTGGTGAGAGTAATATTCGCCGCTGGATTATTGAAAATGACTGGCTCGATGCGGTGGTGGCGTTGCCGGATCAGATGTTTTATAACACGGGGATTTTTACTTATATCTGGCTGGTGACGAATAAGAAGGCGGCGCGGCGGCGGGGGACGGTGCAGCTCATTGACGGGACGCACCATTTCCAGAAGATGAAGAAGAGTTTGGGCAATAAGCGTAATGAGCTTTCGGCGGAGCAGATTACGGAACTGGTGCGGCTGTATGGGGATTATGCCGCGAATAGGTTGAGTGAGGTGGTGAGAGATGGACAGCGGGAACAGCGGGTTTGCTCGAAGATTTTTGCGAATCGGGAGTTTGGGTTTCTGAAAATTACCATTGAGCGTCCGTTGCGGCTGAATTTTCAGGCGAGTCCGGCGCGGTTGGCGTTGCTGCGGGAACAGTCGGCGTTTCAGGGGTTGGCGATGAGTAAGAAGCGGAAGGATCAGCAGGTCCTCCAACTAGAAATCGCGGCGGGGGAATCGCTCCAACAGCAGATCCTCACAGCTCTGGGGAATTTGGATGGGGATAAGCTCTATCTGTCGCGGACGGTGTTTGAAAAGGATTTGGAGCGGGTATTGAAGGCGGCGGCGGGGTTGAAGTTGGGCGCACCTGTCATTAAGGCGATTTTGGCGGCTTTGGGTGAATCTGACCCGGCGGCGGAGGTCTGTCGAGATAAGAAGGGGAATCCTGAGCCGGATGGGGGTTTGCGGGATACGGAGATCGTGCCGTTGCCGGAGGAGATTGAGTTGCCGTTGCCGTTGGGTTATGAGGATAAGGCGGCGGTGGATGAGTTGAATGGGTTGGTGCGGGAGCATTGTTTGGCGTATTTGGCGGCGGAGGTGTTGCCCCATGTGCCGGATGCTTGGATCGATTTTACTAAGACGAAGGTGGGGTATGAGATTCCGTTAAATCGTCATTTTTATGTGTATCAGCCGCCCCGCGCGTTGGCGGAGATTGAGGGAGATATTAAGGCTTTGGAGGCGGATATTATGGCGATGTTGGGTGAGGTGGTGTGATGGGTAGGTATCAGGGGTATAAGAAGTATAAGGAATCTGGGGTTGAGTGGTTGGGAGAGATTCCCGATCATTGGGAAGTGGGAAGATTTTCTCATTTTATTGATTTTCAAGAAGGTCCCGGAATCATGGCAGTTGACTTCCTAGATTATGGTGTTCCTTTATTGCGAATTCATAATTTAAAATCTGGATTTGTGGACTTAGAAGGATGTAACTATTTAGACCCTCAAAAGGTCAAAAAAGTATGGAATCATTTTAAGCTGAAGAAAAATGATCTTTTAATTAGTTGTTCCGCATCTACAGGCTTAGTATCTGTTGTTGATGATAATTCAGAAAACTCTATTGCATACACGGGAATCATTCGGTTAAATCCTGCTAATCAAAGAATTTGTAGAGAATTTATAAAAGTTTTAGTCAATTCTGAACTGTTTTCCAATCAAATTGACCTGTTAAAAACTGGCACTACGATTCAGCATTATGGTCCCGTTCATTTAAGACAAATAAAAATAACTCTTCCGCCACTGGATGAGCAGGAGTCGATCGCACATTTCCTCGATCGAAAGACCAGCCAAATAGATGCCCTCATCGCCAAAAAAACCGCCCTCCTCGAAAAGCTCGACGAAAAACGCACCGCCCTCATCAGCCACGCCGTCACCAAAGGACTCGATTCGAGTGTGCCGATGAAAGATTCTGGGGTGGAGTGGTTGGGTGATATTCCCGAACATTGGACAGTATCAAAAGCAAGATTTGCTTCTTCTATTTTTGTACCTCAAAGAAATAAGCCAGAACTCAATTCAGATGAAGGTTTATCATGGGTAACAATGGATGATATGTCGAATGAGAGAATTAAAGAGACATTATTCAAGGTTTCAGATATAGCTTTTAAAATAGCAGGATCTAAAATGCTCAAGAAAAATTCTGTAATTGCTAGCTGTATTGGCAATTTTGGAATTTGTGCCATTAATGACATGGATGTAATAATCAACCAACAATTACAAGCATTCATTCCTTTCAATGCACTAATTCCAGAATATCTATGCGAAATTGTTAGAATCTCAAATGACTACTTTAAAATGATTGCAACAGCAGCAACAGTTGTTTATCTGAATCAGACTGGATTTGCAAACATGCCGATTCTACTACCACCTAGAAAAGAGCAAGAAGAAATTATTAGTTTTATTGTATTGAGAAAAGCAAGCATCGATCGACAAAAAGCTAAAGTCAAAGAAGCGATCGAACTTCTAAAAGAATATCGCACCGCCCTGATTACCAACGCCGTCACGGGTAAAATCGACGTGCGCCAAGTTGGTAGAGTCTAAACTTAACTCGATCGTCTGTGGAGTTGGGGTGATGGTCGATCGATCTAAGAGGGTGTTTTGATACCCACAACCTTTAACTTTTCAAACAGCCTCTAACATTATTGGCAGAGTCGGCACATTGTTAATATTATATTTAAGTGATATTATGCAAGAATGATATGGGAAATTATCTTTCACGAAAAATTTGAAGAGTGGTTTTTTGGAGAAGAGCCAGAAGTACAAGACTCAATCGCAATGGTGCTGGATATTTTAGAGGCGCAAGGTGCCTCATTGGGTCGTCCCTACGTGGATACAATCAAAGGATCTACGTTCCCTAATATGAAAGAACTCCGAGTGCAGCATGATGGTAATCCCTACCGAATCTTGTTTGCGTTCGACCCCCAGCGGCAGGCAGTTTTACTAATTGGTGGCAATAAAAGAGGAGACAAGCGGTGGTATGAAGTAAATATTCCCATTGTAGATCGACGCTTTGCAGAGTACTTAGAGGAAACAAATGGAGGTGAATCATTATGAGCCAAAAACACAGAACCTATCGAGAAATCAGACAAGAATTTTCTCCTGAGAGACAGCAAAAAATTAGTGCTGGTGCCGCAAAAATTAACAACGGGCTAAAAATTCTTAGCACCGTTCGACAAGCAGCCGGAATCACCCAAGAAGAACTAGCCGAAATACTTGATGTTGGGCAATCCCATATCTCTCAAATGGAAAGTCGAGACAATATTACCTTAGCCACTCTAATCAGCACTATTACGGCAATGGGCGGATCGATCGACCTGACCGTTAAATTTCCAGAAAAACCATCCGTGCAATTCTCTCAAATAGAAACATTATTTCCAGAAAAACCCCTAGTCGATCGCAATGTTCAAAAAGCCTCTCTCACAAAGTAAGATCATTATTCATATTTTCTAACCCCACCATGCATAAAGAAGAAAACTTTGAAGACACGATCGAGCGCGAACTCCTCGAACTTAGCGGCTACCACCAAGGCACCGCCGCCGACTACGACCCCGAAACCGCCCTGTTTCCCAGCGAAATCATCAACTTCATCCAAGCCACCCAACCCAAACAATGGCAAAAATTTAGCAGCACCAGCCCCAGTGACGCTCAAAAAATCTTAATTGCCAGCCTCACCAAAGAACTCAAAAGTCGAGGAATGCTCGATGTCCTCCGCAACGGCTTCAAATGCTACGGCAAAACCTTTCAAGTTGCCTACTTCCAGCCCAATACCGGGATGAACCCCGAAACCTTGGCACTCTACCACCAAAACCGCCTCACCCTCACCCGCCAAGTCAAAATCAAAACCGGACGCATCCCCGATATTTTACTGAGCATCAACGGTCTACCGATCGCCAGCATCGAACTCAAAAACCCCATGACCGGGCAGACCTACCAAAACGCCATCCACCAATACAAAACCGACCGCGATCCCAAAGACCCCTTATTCATATTTAAAGAACGCTGCCTCGTTCATTTCGCCGTCGATACCGAAGAAGTCTGGATGACCACCAAACTTGCCGCCGACAGCACCTACTTTTTGCCCTTTAACAAAGGCGATCGCCATGGCGCAGGCAACCCCCTCGGTGAAAATGGCGACTATCGCACCAGCTACCTGTGGCTAGAAGTTCTGCAAAAAGATAGCCTCATCGACATCTTGGCGCGGTTCCTCCACCTCGAAACCAAAGAAACCAAAATTTCCACCACCTCCGGCATCAAATACCAGAAAAAAGAAACCCTTATTTTCCCCCGTTACCATCAACTCGATGTCGTCCGCAAACTCATTGCCCACACCAAACAACACCAAGCCGGACACAACTACCTAATCCAACACTCCGCCGGATCGGGGAAATCAAATTCGATCGCCTGGTTAGCCCATCGCCTCGCCAACCTCCACGATCGCCAAGACACCAAAATCTTTCACACCGTCATCGTCATCACCGATCGCACCATCCTCGACCAACAACTTCAAGACACTATTTACCAATTCGAGCATAAAGCCGGAGTCGTCCAAAAAATCGATGAAAACACCCAGCAGCTCGCTAAAGCCCTCCGAGATGGGGTGCCCATTGTCATTACCACCATCCAGAAATTCCCCTTCATCGCCCAAGCCATCCAAACCCTCGCCAAAAAAGGCCAAACCATCGACATTCAAACCAAAGATAAACGCTACGCCTTGATTATTGATGAAGCCCATAGCTCCCAAACTGGCGAAAGCTCGATCGAACTCCGCAAAATCCTCAACAAAGATGGCATTGAAGCGGCGGTCGCGGCTCAACTGTTAGACGAGTTAGACGACGAGGAAGAAGAAGAACTCAGTGATGTCGCCAAACAAGAACTACTTAAACAACAACTTCAACGCACAAAGCAACCCAACCTGAGTTACTTCGCCTTTACCGCCACCCCCAAATATAAAACCCTCCTAGTCTTTGACGAACCGGGCATCAATGGCCAAGCCCCCTTCCATCTCTACACCATGCGCCAAGCGATCGATGAAGGGTTCATTAAAGACGTACTGGCCAATTACACCTGTTACGAACGCTATTACGAACTTGTCCGCACTTCCGAAGCAGACCCCGACCTACCGCGCAAAAAGGCAGCCAAGGCGATCGCCCGTTTCATCGAACTCCATCCCCACAACATCGCCCAAAAAGTAGAAATCATCATCGAGCATTTCCGCAACCATACCCGCCACAAAATCGGCGGACGCGCCAAAGCGATGGTCGTCACCCGCTCCCGCGAACACGCCGTAAAATACAAACTTGCCTTCGATCGCTACATTCAAGACAACGGCTACAGCGACATTAAATCCCTCGTAGCCTTTTCTGGTTCCGTTGCCCTCGAAGACTTCCCCGAAGCAAAATTCACCGAAACCAGTATGAATGGCGGCATTAAATCTACTGAAATCCCAGAAAAATTCGCCAGCGATGCCTATCAAGTCTTACTAGTTGCCAATAAATTTCAAACCGGATTCGATCAACCCCTGCTCCACACTATGTTTGTCGATAAACGACTAGCCGGAGTCCAAGCCGTCCAAACCCTATCCCGCCTCAACCGTACCACCATCGGCAAAGATGACACCTTTGTTCTAGACTTTGTTAATAAGCCCGAAGACATTTATAAAGCCTTTAAGCCCTATTACGAAGAAACTCCGATCGGCGAATCCGCCGATCCTCAACAGCTTAACGATCTCTCCCACCAACTCTATGAATGGAAACTATTTAGCTCGGAAGAGGTCGATCGATGGTGTGAAATTTGGTTTCGCCCCAAAACTTCTCTCACTGGCAACGAACACAAAGCACTTAATAATCGACTAGACCCCGCTATCAATAGCTACAAAACCCTTGCAGATCCAGATCAAGAGCTATTTAGAAGCCAGCTAACCAGCTTCCGCAATCTCTACCTCTTTCTGGCCCAAATTATTCCCTACCAGGATTCGGAGCTAGAAAAGCTCTATGCTTATGGGCGATTCTTACTGAAGAAATTGCCCCGCAGTGCCGACGCACCGATCGTCGATTTATCAGGAGACATCGAGCTGAAATTTTACCGCCTTGAAATAATTAGTGAAGGCCAAATTGCTCTCAGAGATGGGAATGCTGAACCCTTACAAGGTGCGACGGCAGTAGGCACGGGTCAACCGGAACGAGAAGTTCCCCTCTCCCAGATCATCCACTCCCTCAACGAACGCTTTAGCACCGATTTCACGATTGCCGACCAGCTCTTTTTTGAGCAAATTCACGAAACTGCACTCTCTTCTGACTCGCTCAAACAAGCTGCTCAAACTAATACCAAAGAGAACTTTGCCCCCGTTCTTGAGAAACATCTAGAGAACCTCTTTATTGATCGTATGGATGGAAATGAAAAAATATTTATGCAAGTTATGAATAACGAGGAATTCAAGAAAATTGTCTTTGAGAAGCTACTATCCAGTATTTATGACAGCATTAATAAAGATCCTGCCTCGGTGCAAAATTTCTGAGAAATGAATTAGGCGAATTCAAATCGTGACGATCGATAGCCAGACGATAGCCAGACATTTTGCAATTGATTCGCACCCCCCATGCCTCTACAATTTCACGAATAGTCTTATTGTCATACCCTCTATGTAAATACAAATGAAACCATTCTCCTTCTTTCGCATCTGACGACACCATAACTTGCGCTTCTAGCCTTGCTCCCATCAATCTCATATCATATCGATTCGCTCCTTCTAACACGATCGCTAACATAATTCCGTCCCCCATGCATCAAAACACTCCGCTTAGTTCCGAATTTCCCTCGGTCCGTTAGGTTTGGACCCGTTTCTTTTCCCCTAATGGAGCCTGAACCGTCGCGCTAAGGCTGTAACGAATCTGTTACAAATCTATTGGGAACTTGGACCGAATCTCTTCCGCTCAGAAGAAATTTAAATTTGGCGCTTCAGCAGAACCCGTTTTCCTGAATAATAGAGTCTGGCTCTCTAAGAGCTTTAAAAGATGTTGCCCATAATCTGGGATACTGAACTCCGTGTTAGGTCAATTAGTATTTGTACTTATTAGCCTCAATGCATAGACTTCTAAAGCTTGCCTGTCATCAGGTTCGTGAGTCGTTATCGTTAGCCAACCCAAACAAAAATCCATCATGGTCGTTGCAACCCAGTCCGTCGAACAGCTTTGTATTAACTCCATTCGTTTCCTGGCGATCGATGCCGTGGAAAAAGCCAAATCTGGTCACCCCGGTCTGCCGATGGGTGCTGCGCCCATGGCGTTTACGTTGTGGGATAAGTTCCTGAGCTTCAACCCCAAGAACCCCAAATGGCTAAACCGCGATCGCTTCGTGCTTTCGGCGGGTCATGGCTCCATGCTGCAATATTCGTTGATGCACCTCTTCGGCTATGACAGCGTCAGCATTGAAGACATCAAACAGTTCCGTCAATGGGACTCCAACACCCCCGGACACCCTGAAAACTTCGTCACCGCTGGGATTGAAGTTACTACGGGACCGCTAGGCCAAGGGATTTGTAACGGGGTGGGCTTGGCGATGGCGGAAGCGCACATGGCGGCGACTTTCAACAAGCCTGACTGCACCATTTTTGACCAATACACCTACGTCATCTTGGGTGACGGGTGCAACATGGAAGGCGTTTCCGGTGAAGCCTGTTCCTTGGCGGGTCACTTGGGCCTTGGCAAACTGATTGCGCTCTACGATGACAACCACATCTCCATCGATGGCGACACGCTGGTGTCCTTCACGGAAGATGTCGGCAAGCGCTTTGAAGCTTACGGCTGGCAGGTTCTGGTGGTGCCCGATGGCGATACCAACACCGAAGCTATTGCGAAAGCCCTTGAGCAAGCGAAGGCTGAAACCACCAAGCCCACGATGATCAAAGTCCGCACGACGATCGGCTATGGTTCCCCGAATAAAGGCGGCACCGCAGGCGTTCACGGGGCGGCTCTCGGCGGCGACGAAATCAAGCTGACCCGCGAAGCCCTAAGCTGGACCTACGAGCCGTTTGTGGTTCCTGAAGAAGCTAGAGCGCACTATGCAAAGGCGGTCACTCGCGGCGCTGAAGCTGAAGCGGCTTGGAACAAAACCTGGGAAACCTACAAGACGAAGTATCCCGAAGATGCAGCCCGCATCGATCGTCAAACGAGCTACACCTTGCCAACGGGTTGGGAAAAGTCTCTCCCCAACTACGCTCCTGGAGACAAAGCTCTCGCGACGCGCCAAACGTCTGAGAAGACCTTGAACGCTCTCGCAAATGCAATTCCCGAATTGATTGGTGGATCTGCCGATTTGACCCACTCGAACTTGACTCAGCTCAAGGGTTTCGCAGACTTCCAAAAGGGTTCCTACGCAGGTCGTAACCTTCGTTTTGGCGTCCGGGAACACGCAATGGCGGCGATTTGTAATGGCATCTACCTGCACAAAACCGGATTGATTCCGTTCGGTGCGACCTTCTTAGTGTTCGCCGACTACATGCGCGGTGCCATGCGTCTTTCCGCTCTGGCCGAGACCCAAACTATCTACGTCTTGACCCACGATTCGATCGCTCTCGGCGAAGATGGTCCCACCCACCAACCCGTCGAAACGATCGCATCTCTCCGCGTCATGCCGAACTTACTCGTCTTCCGTCCCGCTGACGGCAACGAAACCTCGGGTGCTTACAAAGTGGCGATCGAACGTCGGACGACTTCCAGCGTCATGGCGATGACCCGTCAAGCGTTGCCTCAGCTCACCGGATCTAGCATCGAAGCAGTCTCTCGCGGCGGCTATATCCTGTCTAACGATGGCGATCTGTCGGATATCCTGCTCATCGGAACCGGAAGTGAAGTCAGCCTCTGCGTCGATGTGGCGGCCAAGCTGCGCACCGAGGGCTACAAAGTCTGTGTCATCTCCATGCCCTGCGTGGAACTCTTTGAAGAGCAAGACGCCGCCTACAAAAACGCTGTCATGCCCAAAGCCGTCACTAAACGATTGGTCGTGGAAGCGGGAACCACCTTCGGCTGGCACAAATACGCTGGAACCGATGGCGACGTTGTGGGTATCGATCGCTTTGGCGCATCGGCTCCCGGTGGCGTGTTGATGGAGAAGTTCGGCTTCACTGTGGACAACGTTTACAACCGTGCTAAGGCATTGTTAGTCTAAGTCTTCCGGCTTAACTAAAACCTAACTCTCACATAAAAGCGCTTCTCATTCTTCATGGGAAGCGCTTTTTAAGTTAAAAGAACGTCTTCAAGTTGAGCTTTCAGGGTTGCAAGGTTTATTTTATGATCCGGAAAGAGAACTAGTCGTCTGCGGCTTAAATAACCCAGCGATTCAATTCCTTCTCGTTGGGTTTGGGGCACATTGAGCCAGTCCCCTACAAATCTGGGTGTAAAAGATTGTAGTGGCATTGCCATGCCGTGCTCCAAGCCTGATTTTAATAACGGTCTTATTTTCGGGAGGTAATGGTCTTGTGATGTTTTCCGCTAGAGCCTATTCTTAGATGCACTCTGGAAACTAAAAAACTGCTATGCCGACTGCTAAAGCCCAAAACAAAGCTCAAAATAATGAGTCCTTGGAGCAGAAGCTCTGGAAGGCAGCGGATAAGCTGCGGAAGAATATTGATGCGGCGGAGTATAAGCATATTGCTTTGGGGTTGATTTTCCTGAAGTACATTTCGGATGCGTTTGAGGAGTTACACGAGAAGTTGGTGGCGGGAGAGGGGGAGTATGAGGGGGCTGATCCGGAAGATCCTGAGGAGTATGGGGCGGAGAATGTTTTTTTTGTGCCTGTGGAGGCGCGGTGGGCGGCATTGCAGAGTCAGGCGAAGTTGCCAAAGATCGGTCAGTTGGTGGATGAGGCGATGGAGGCGATCGAGCGGAAGAATGCCAAGCTGTTGAAGGGGATTTTGCCGAAGGTGTATGGGCAGCAGAAGCTTGATCCGGCGTCGCTGGGTGGGTTGATTGATAATATCAGCAGTATTGATTTGGTGAAGCGGGATGTGGCGGGTGAGGCGGATGGGGAAGTGCAGAGACCGCAGGATTTGTTGGGGCGGGTGTATGAGTATTTTTTGGGTGAGTTTGCGTTGGTGGAGGGGAAGAAGGGGGGACAGTTTTATACGCCGGAGCCTGTGGTGCGGGTGTTGGTGGAGATGTTGGAGCCTTATCAGGGGCGGGTGTTTGACCCGTGCTGTGGGTCGGGGGGGATGTTTGTGCAGAGTGAGAAGTTTATTAATTCTCATCGGGGGCGGTTGGATGATATTTCTATTTATGGGCAGGAGAGTAATGAGACGACGTATAAGTTATGTCGGATGAATTTGGCGATTCGGGGGATTGATGGGTCGAATATTAAGTGGAATCCGGAGGGTTCGTTTTTGAATGATGCGCATCAGGATTTGAAGGCGGATTTTGTGATTGCGAATCCGCCGTTTAATGATAGTGATTGGGGTGGGGATTTGTTGCGGGGGGATGGGCGATGGGCGAATGGGGTGCCGCCTGTGGGGAATGCGAATTTTGCTTGGGTGCAGCATTTCCTTTATCATTTGGCTCCCACGGGGGCGGCGGGGTTTGTGTTGTCGAATGGGTCGTTGTCGTCGAATACGAGTGGGGAGGGGGAAATTCGGAAGCGATTGGTGTTGGAGGATTTGGTGGATTGCATTGTGATGATGCCGACGCAGTTGTTTTACAACACGGGGATTCCGGCTTGTTTATGGTTTTTGAGTCGCTATAAGAATGGGAATAAGAACCGGAATCGCAAGGGGGAGGTGTTGTTTATTGATGCGTCGGAGTTGGGGTTTATGGTGAATCGGCGGAATCGATCGTTTTCGGATGGGGATATCGATCGGATTACGGGGACGTATCATGCGTGGAAGCGGAAGGGCGGAGGGTACGAGGATGTGAAGGGGTTTTGTAAGTCGGCGACGTTGGCGGAGATTGAGAAGCATCATTTTGTGTTGACACCGGGGCGGTATGTGGGGATTCCGGATGAGGTGGCGTCGGGGGTCTCGTTTGAGGAGGAGATGGGGACGTTGACGGCGGCGTTGGCGGGGCAGATGGCGGAGGCGGCGGAGTTGGATAAGGAGATTAAGATACAGTTAGGGAAGGTGGGTTTTTCTTTGGAGGGCTTGGGGTGATGGATAAACAGCAGGTGCTCAGTCTGGTAGAGGCAAACCGCGATCGTTTGGATGAGTTTGCGGTGAAGGCGTTGTTTTTGTTTGGTTCGGTGGCGCGGGATGAGGCGACGGAGGAGAGTGATGTGGATTTTTTGGTGGAGTTTAATCGCCCGGTGGGGCTGTTTATGTTGTTGGGGTTGCAATCGTTTTTAGAGGAGTTGTTAGGTTGTGCGGTGGATGTTGGGACACCGAATTCTCTGCGACCTCATGTACGGGAAACGGTGTTAAAGGAGGCGATTCGTGCAGTCTAGAGAGTTTTTGTTGCGGGTGCAGGATATATTGGCTGAGATTGTGGTGGTGGAGCAGACGATCGCTGGGTTGAGCTTTGAGGCGTTTTCGCAAAATCAGCAAACATTGAGGGTGGTCTTATACAGTTTGGCAGTGATTGGTGAGGCGGTGGCGAGTGCGATCGCGAATCTAGAGGCGGTAGAACCGGGGATTCCCTGGCATCAAATCCGGGGGATGCGCAATCGGGTGATTCATGAGTATTTTCGGGTGGATGTAGAAATGATTTGGGAGACGGTCCGATCGGATTTGCCTGGTTTGAAGGAGGCGCTACAACGAATTTTGGAGCGGGAGTGATGGATTAAGGTTCAGTTGTCGATCGTGGGGTTTGAGCTATGAGAGAATTGTTATGGCCTTTAGGAGGTTAGCGGATGACATTACAAGAAATTATTCAGTCACTGGATAATCTGCCGATGCAGGATCAAACGTCGCTGTTCAATGTGTTGCGATCGCGCTTAGATTCGATCGCGGTTGCAGAGCCGATTCAACCTCCTTCAAGTGCTGGGGATAACTTTTGGCAAGGGGTTTTAAAGTTTCGAGAGACGATCGAACGGGAAGGACTGGTGTTTACGGATGAAGATTTTGCGGATCTGCGCGATCGTGGAGTTTGAATTATGAGTGAGTGGCAAGAAACGACTCTAGGAGATTTAATCGATATTAAGCACGGTTGGGCTTTTAAAGGGGAGTTTTTTAAGGAAACTGATCACCCCAAAAACATAGTAGTCGCAATTGGAAATTTTAACTATTCTGGGGGCTTTAGGTTTGATTCTACCAAGACAAAGGAATATTTAGGTTCTTACCCACAAGAATATGACCTGATTCCTGGGGAAATACTGCTTGCAATGACTTGTCAAACAGCAGGTGGTGAAATTTTAGGAATCCCAGGACGTATCCCTGATGATAATAAGCTTTACTTGCACAATCAAAGACTTGGAAAGGTGAAGATAGCCGATGAAAATATAACAGATTCGTCCTTTATCTATTGGCTATGCCTTTGGTGTGACTTTAATCATCACTTAGTTGCAACGGCAACGGGGACGAAGATCTTACACACAGCACCAGAGAGAATCAGAAGCTTTGCGTTTAAGCTCCCGTCTATTAACGAGCAAAAACAAATTGGGAAAACGCTAGATATCCTCGATCGCAAGATCTCCAACCTTCGCCAGCAAAACGAAACGCTAGAGTCGATCGCGCAGACTCTTTTTAAGCATTGGTTTGTTGATTTCGAGTTTCCAAATGAGGACGGGAAGCCTTACAAGTCTTCGGGTGGTGCGATGGTGCGATCGGATTTGGGTGATATTCCTATGGGTTGGTGTATTGAGCCATTAGACAAAGTTGCTGATTTCCTAAATGGCTTAGCACTACAGAAATATCCAGCCAAAAGTAAGGATGATTTTTTACCTGTAGTTAAAATTCGGGAGATGAAATCTGGAATTACCGAAAGTACAGAAAAGGCTAGTCCTGAAATTCACTCTAAATATATTATTGATAACGGTGATGTCCTATTTTCGTGGTCAGGATCATTAGAAATAATGATTTGGTGTTTTGGGCGAGGTGCGTTAAATCAGCACCTGTTTAAGGTTTCCTCTGAAAGGTACCCAAAGTGGTTCTACTATTTCTGGAATTTAGAGCATCTTAAAATTTTCCGTGCTATTGCAAAGAGTAAAGCAACCACAATGGGACATATTCAAAGAAAGCACCTATCAGAAGCTTTATGTTATGTTCCCGGCAGAGCACAACTGCAAGCTATAAGTCTAACTATGACGCCTATTTTAGAAAAGACTATCCAAAATAATCAACAAATTCAAACCCTAACCCAAACGCGCGATCGGCTTTTGCCAAAACTCATGAGCGGACAACTGCAAATCCCGGAGTAACGTGAAATTTCGACGAAGAGTCCCAACTATTCTTCTCCACTGGGCATAATGAAGTCACCCCGACTTCTCACTCTACCC
>ENA-OFCD01001231-OFCD01001231.1-metagenomes-genome-assembly--contig:-NODE-1231-length-13506-cov-5.751171_pt1 | contig 13506 bp, 10 predicted proteins | sample MGYA00153392_OFCD01 | MGnify analysis MGYA00153392 | reverse complement strand
CCCCTACGGGTTATTTAGAAAATGTGGCGTTGCTGAATTGCGGTATCATGTGCATATGTATGAATCTGTAGGGGCGGGTTTATGCTAGAAATTTCTATGTAACACCAGCAGATCCATACAAACCCGCCCATCCCCATCAATATCTGTCTATCGATTCCCCCGCTGGAAGATCTCAAATGGGTTCTATAGGTTGCAACTTGGATCTAACTAACGTCAGCGTCTCCCGACGTTAGCTAATTCCCGTAGGGACGAGGAAACGCTTTGAGCATAGTTTGGGCTTGATAAACACTAAAGGTTTCCACTATTTCCCCACCTCGACGGATCGGGATTTCACCTAATTTTGTGATTTTTTTAAAATAGCTCGGATAGCGATTTTTGGCATCTAGATCGACTTCAAATGTTTTGGTGCCCAAATAGATGGCATTTTTACCTATCCATTGCTTTGGTTTCGACCAAAAAGCAAAACCACGCGGATCGGGATCGAGACAAGTGAGGGGTTTGTGAAAGATAGGTTCGATCGCCATGGCGATCTGTCCGCCCAAATAGTAGCGATTGGTAAAGACAAAATCTGCTTTCTTTAAGGCGAGATTTAATTTATTATTATTGACAAATCCTTGCCGGAGCTGCTCAATATCAAAGATTTGGGTAGAGTTATCAGTTTTGATTGGCAACAATCCAAATATTGACGACTTACCTGGAGTCTGGAATGTACCCAGCGCAACATGAGACAGCGCGATCGATAATAATAATAGAATTACCGCGATCGAGCCAAAAAACCAGCGATAAGGAATGCGTGAAAGAGCGTAACGGCGGTTAATTGAGATCCGTTCGGCGAGTAACATTGTTGCCGACCAATATCCAGGCATCTTCCAAGCAGGTAGAATCTGTTGATAGCCAGAAATAATGGTAAATCCCAAGATTAATGGTAATGAAAGCCATAATAATAAGCCTCTTTTGTCTAGTTCCCACTCACGATCGCACGATCGATTACTAGGATATTGTTGCCATTTAAAATTCCGCAATTGTTGGCTCGTCGAGCGAATGACCGTCCACAATAATGGGAAACCAAAAGTGGGAAATAGATACAGCATCTCAACCAAGAGGGTAACTACAACTCGATCGATCTGATAACTACTATTGGGCACAGCACGTCCTGATTGAAACCGAAAAGATACCCAATCATGGCTGATATTCCAGTACAGTATCGGTGAGATTGTCAGTAAGAAAACAGGGATGCCAATCAAGAACCAGCGAGAGCGGAAAACGCGACGATAATTGGGACTAAATAAACAAAAACCAATTAAACCAAAGCCTAAAATAAAGCCATGATATTTACCCAAACATGCCAATCCGACAGTGAAACAGAGCAATGTCAATCGAAAACTCGGTCGATAGACGCGATAGTCAAAAAATTCTTGGGCGGCCAACCATAGAGATATTGCCCAGAAAAATAATAGGGGCGTATCGGGAGTATCTAAGATCCCAAAGGCAATCTGAAAGATCGGAATCGCTGAGGCGATCGCGAGTGTATTAATAGCAATTTGCAGCGTGTATAATCTCAGCGCAGCTAAATAGAGAAAAATTAACGAGCCAGTGTAGAGCAGTAATGTCCCAATCCGAATCGTGAACTGAGATACTTGCCCAGTCAACCACACCCCAATTCCTGTAGTAAAAGCAACAAGTGGCGGATGATCGAAATAACTCCAATCGGGATGAAGAGTATAGAGATAATAATAGGCTTCATCAAATCCTGGATTTAGCCAGATTGAGATAAACAACCTTACCAAAAAGCCAGCCAGTAAGATAATTATCGCTGTTCGATGGTAATAAGCCGAAACACTCTGATAAAGTTGGATCGCCATGAATACTTAACACGGTGGACAGTTGAGAGTCGATCGCTGTCAATCTGCACCAAACCTATTGGTGCGATCGGAAAGACAGTGATGTTAATGCTGGTGCAGCTTTGGCAAAAGACAATTATAGTAAATTGAAATCATATGTAGGGCACATAGAAATCTTACCGCGTTTGGGCAGATTCGGATCGATTCTGCTTTAGAGGCGACCTCAACGATTATTCGTGGGTACTCTAAATAGTATCAATGGCTAATTTCGATCGCTGAATCTAAATCCTCATGTTCAACCGTATTACAAACTGGCTGGAAACCAACTGGGCAAATCCCGCCTATGCTGGGTGGTTGTTGACGATCCTGACGATTTGCTTCTTTGGTGCGGCGACTAATACAATGGCTGGCTGGCTCTATGTATTGAGTGGCGTAGGTATGGCGTTAATAGGAGTGGGCGCAGTTCTACCCGCTCGATCCATTAGAGCTATCACCGTCACCCGCGAACCAATTTTGCCAGTTACCGCTGGGACAGAATTAGAGATTGCTCTGACTATTCACAATCCCACCCAACGCTTACAAGCTTTGTTTCAAGTCCAGGATCTAACGACGTTAAGCAGATTGAATCCGCCTGTAACGACGGTAGAGCAGGTTTTACCTCAAAATAAGTATCGATGGGTATATCGCGTGGCTACCGAGCAGCGGGGAGTGTATCAGTGGGAAAAAGTTGCGATCCGTAGCGGTGCGCCAATCGGATTATTTTGGTGCCAACGATTTCGGCAAGTCCCCGCGATCGCTTATGTATATCCCCAAGCACTCAAACTCGATCGCTGTCCACTCATCGATGCCCTGGGGAGCGTAGATCGATCCGTCGATCGACATTCCAATCGTCATCTCGAATCAGCCAATGAGGGCATAACTCGATCGCTTCGCCCGTACCGTTATGGCGATCCGATGCGATCGATTCATTGGCGCACGAGTGCCCGCTATGGCGAGTTTCAGGTACGCGAACTCGAAATCGATCGCGGCGGACAAGATCTGATTATTTATCTCGACAGTGGCGCGAATTGGAATGCAGCCGACTTTGAGCAAGCCGTGATTGTGGCTTGTACGCTGTATTTTTATGCTGATGCCCGTCTCAATGTCAAACTCTCAACTGCTGGAACTGGTTTAATCGCTGGTACGCAGCGAGTACTAGAAACCCTCGCCGCAGTCCAAATGGCCGAACCCGCACTGACACAAATACCACCTGTCCCCGTAATTTGCCTCACTAGTCAACCACAACAAGTAGAAACACTTCCGGCTGGTAGTCGCTGGATCTTGTGGACTCAGGAGCGATTTACCTCCACTGGAGCAGGAATCGCGATCGATCGTAGCCAACCATTGCAACAACAGCTTAGTACTCTCAATCTCGCCAGCAAACGCACAGCCGTCTATACTCGATCGCCTTTAAATCAAAATCCCGACTTAAATTAAACCGCACAGACTAGCGCAATCCCAACTCTCAACCGATCTATCATGCGTCAACCTTCAAGCAGTAAAATTCAACTTACGAGCAAAGCCGATCGCCTGCAAGTAACGATTCCAGCCCGATTTCGGCCCGATCGCATTGCCACACATCAACTCGGATTGGCTGGTGGTGTAGATTTGCTCGTTTTGGTGCTAATCGTCCTCACGATTTACATGTCAATAAAGCTGACAAATCCCAGTACAGAAGCAGGAGTCAAGATTGGGTTGGGGGTGGCTTTGATGTTTGTGCTACCATCGACATTTTTCTTATTAAAAACCGGATTGCACCTATCATTCGATCTAGCTGATAAATTTCTATCAACAACACTCGTGACGATCGATCGCCACCAATTTACCTTATCTGAGCATCTTTACGGACTCGATCGCGGTCGTCCCAAACACCTCAAAACCAAGGAAATCAGTCAAGTCATCGTCGATAACTACCAGCATCCCGATCTAGAAGTCCCCAAAGTCAGTCTATTGCTAGAGCTACGTCAGATCGATCCGATCCGCATCCTCAGCACAGGACAAGATCTCACCGAGCGCGAAATTAAATGGCTAGCCATAGAACTCAGCAACTGGCTCGGTGTTAATCTCATTACTGAAGAAATCGATTTGGACGATCGATAGTATTTTTAAACTGATGCAAGATGTAAGTATAACTATCAACCCAAACTAACGTTACCCTGGCATCCCAATCAAAGATCGATCGCCAGCAACCACAGTCCCGATCGCATAGCTAGCAATCCCCTGTGACTTAAAAAACGCAATCGCTTCACTCACCGCAGCCGCTGGTACGATCGTGACATACCCAATTCCCATATTGAAAGTATTGAACATATCCACAGGTGCCACATTTCCCGCCTCAGCCAACCATTGAAACGCCGCCGGAATCTGCCAACTCTGAAGATCGATCGCGATCGAATGATTAGCACCCAAACAGCGCGGTAAATTTTCTGGTAAACCGCCACCCGTAATATGCGCCATCCCACGAATGGGCAATTGTTGCTCGATCGCTGCTAAAATCGGCTTCACATATATTTGAGTGGGAGTTAGATACACATCCCCAAGATTTTTCCCTTCCAAGCGACTGGGAGTATCCTCCCACTCATAGCCGCCATCGCTGACAATCTTCCGCACCAGACTGTAGCCATTACTATGAATACCACTGCTAGCTAACCCGATTGCCACATCACCGATTTGGATCTGCGAACCATCGAGCATCTTGCTTTTTTCGACAATTCCCACAGTAAAGCCAGCCAGATCGTACTCACCTAATTGATAAAATCCTGGCATCTCCGCAGTCTCGCCACCCAAAAGCGCGCAACCAGCTTGACGACAACCATCGGCAATTCCTGCTACTACCTGCGTAAGTTGGGTAGAGTTGAGTTTGCCAGTTGCTAGATAATCGAGGAAATATAGCGGTTCGGCACCGCACGTCAAAATATCATTCACGCACATTGCGACTAAATCGATCCCGATCGAAGCATGATTGTCCAATTCTTGAGCGATTTTGAGCTTGGTACCCACTCCATCTGTACCCGATACTAGGACTGGCTGCTGGTAGCCAGAGGGCAGCTCAAACCAGCCGCTAAAGCCACCGAAACCGCCTAAAACTCCTGGACGATGGGTGCTTTGGACGAGGTTTTTGATGTTTTCGACAAACGCCCTCCCTGCTACCACATCGACACCTGCTTGTTGATAATCCATATCTGACCCCGTAGACGATCGGCATAGGCATTTTACAGCGATCGCTTTACCCACCGCAAATCTGGGTTTAGCAATTTAGCTTTTTCAGCAGCCAGTTACAGCCTGTTGTTGTTCCCTGCTTTGCCTCTCGATCGGGAGAATCGCCGCTGTCTTTTCGATTCTTCCATCTATTGATGCCGATTTAGCGACCTTAACGAGCGGATCTAGTCTTTTGATTTACAGATTTAGTCGCCATCGACATGATTTTAATAAAATTTTAATAAAAAATTTGCGAACATCTCAACCCTGTCAACCCTATTTGGACTGAAAAAACATTTAAATAATATATGCGAATAAATGTAACATATCATTTTTCCTGATTTAAAAATGCTGGGGATCGCATTGCTCAAAGCTGGGGTTGGTGGGGATCGCTCGGACTTTTGGGACTCGATCTCCATTTTTTGTCTACATACAAAACTCGATTTGTCAAGGATATAGAACAATAATTTTATAAAAAACTTCGTGTTATGGTAGACCAAACGTTCCTCACACCGAGGTGAACACGGAACAAGTATGAGCTAGCAATCGGTGAATTATCCCTGAAAATATGGTGGATCCGAGCTAAATCTCAAAGATAAAAACGTTTCACAATAGGCATATGAATTACCAAACTTTGACTGGACTAACTGCTCTCGTAGCAACGCTGACAATCGCAACAGCAGCCTCGGCTACACCATCAGTCAACTCCACTCAATCCCATGTTTCAGTCATATCAGAACAATCGATCGCTCAAGCTGTCGGGCAAGCTTCTTTTTACGGCGGCGGAGCGAATGAAGGTGGCCCAATGACTGCCAGTGGCGAAAGATACAATCCAGGTGGTTTGACTGCGGCTCACCGCACTTTACCTTTCGGTACCAGAGTCCGTGTGACTAGTCCAAATACTGGAAAATCCGTTGTGGTGCGGATCAACGATCGCGGGCCATTTGTAGGCGGACGGGCGATCGATCTTTCGATTAGTGCCGCGCGGGCGATCGGTTTGACCAGTTCTGGTGTCGGCACAGTCCAGATGGAAGTTTTGGGTGGCGGAGAAGGTCGTCGCCAAGGTCGTCGTTATCGTTAGATAGATAATCGATATCAATGTCGTAAATCAGGATTTATACAGTCGCTAATCTAGAGCCAACGTTCTTATTCCCTTCCCACCCCGATCGATCCACCAGTCACACTATGCCTACGGCAGGCTAACGCCAACGGCTACGCGCAAGTCGCAAGCCATCTACTCACTACCCTAGCCTAATTTGACAATAGAAAAGAGAGTAGTTGAGAGTAATGATGATTCTGAGGGTATATTGATATCTAGAAGCTGTGAGATTGAGTAGTTGCAAATCAAACAATACTTATTTGTCACTCAAAGCAGGTAAAATTGGTCAATCGGATTTGCCAACCTGTAAACAGCTAGTTGTTACCAGATCGGTAGATTTGCTGTTGAATGTAGGTTGAGCGAATATCAGCAGCAACGATAAAGTTTTGCACGGGTTTGACGCATGGCGATCGCCATCAGCATGACATCGTTGCTACGAGAGTATCAATTTTACACAATTCAATATTGTTTTCCCTCATCAGATATGAATCAACATCGTTGGACTTGTCTAAGCACATTAATCCTGACTGCGGTATTGGCACCGATCGCTCATGTTCAGGCTAAAGTACCATCCCCAGTAAAAGCTGGCGATAACTACAGCCCTTTACCACAATCGTTGCCGACGATTATTCCACTGACAGCCTCCGAAATCGAAACTGACGCTGTATTACCAGTAGCGAACCAAGTGGTTCCCCAAGTTAGTAAACTTCCAACCATCGCATCATTAGCCGATCGCAACCAGCATCAAATTGCTATAGTCATCCCGCTTAGGAATCGGCACCTCCATCACGCTGCAATTCCCCTAGCAACATCCATCTTCAATCCCAAGTCCCAGGCTACTAAACCAATTGTCTCGACTCAGAACCCTCTAAGTAACAGCATCAATTCAGCGGCTGCTCCAGTTGCTGCCATTCTGCCGATGCCACAACTTACTGGGGCAACCAATCCAGCAGCATTCACATCATTTGTCAGTCAAACAGCCACTACGCCTATTCTCGTCGTACATAGCGATCGCGCTCGACCAACGATAATTACTAATTCAACCACCGCTCAGGCTGAGATCGATCGCCTTCCACAACCTCAGGACACTCTCGCTGCAACAGCGATCGATACATCCACCCCGCGACCCGAAATCATTCCTGTACCGCAAGTTGCACCGATCTTTACTGGTGCCAACAATCGATTGGATACTCCTAGCTTTGAAGCTGGATTGCCTGTATTTATTTTTGATAATGAGCGACCCCAGCAGATCGTAGCGACCGTCATCGCGCAAGTCGGTAACGATATCGTCGCTCCAGAACCGAGTATTGCAATTCCAGTAGAGCGACCCAAACAGCAAAATATTCCAGCTCGACGATCGATTCCGGCGGCGTTAGCGCAGCCTGTCGAAATAGAGAGCGCGAACATCGAGCAACCTGCCAAAGCCCTACAACCAGCCCTCGACAAAATTGTTGCCACCCATACCGGACAAGCTTCCTGGTATGGTAGTGAAGCTGGTTCCAAGACTGCTAATGGCGAACGATACAATCCTCGCGGTTTGACAGCAGCACATCGGACTTTACCTTTTGGTACCAAAGTCCGAGTTACCAGTCTCAAAACTGGTAAAGCCGTCGTAGTTCGGATTAACGATCGCGGCCCTTTTCATCATCGCCGGATGATTGATGTTTCCGCTGGTGCGGCGGAAGCCATTGGTCTGAAAAATACTGGGATCGGGGCAGTCCGCATCGATATTCTGGCACTTGGAGAATAAGTCCGATCGCTTTGCACTAGCCGTGAGGGATAACTCCTACAATTTAAATCGTGGCTAGCGATGCAAAGTCTGTGTTCGCGGACTTTGTACCCCGTTCGCGTAGCGTCTGCCTTGCAGATGAGCGGTTTTTGACCGCTTGGGTTATGGGTAGCAACTTGGGTTACAGTAAGGATGCAGAGTCGATCGAGATGTTGATGCTGTGGCTCCCGATCTTCCCCACCCCTGGCTCGATATGTCCAAGCTACCTCTACAGATTTGGATTCTTGCTTTGGGTCGATTGCTATCAGAAATTGGTAGCGGTTTCACCCTTTTTTATGCCCCGATTTTTTTTGTGCAGCAAGTAGGGCTATCAGCGACATCTGTGGGACTAGCATTAGGCAGTGCCTCGATTTCAGGAATTGCTGGACGGCTGATTAGCGGGACTTATGCCGATCGGTGGGGACGCAAACCAGTTTTATTATTATCTACAGTCGTTTTAGCGATCGCCTGTGGTATTTTTGCGGTAACAAATGATTTCCCGACGCTGATCGCTGGCTGTCTCGTCCAAGGTTTCGGTTTAGGTTTATACTGGCCTGCTAATGAGGCGATCGTTGCCGATCTGACAACTGGGGAGACGCGCAGATTTGCGTATGCGATTACCCGCTTGGCGGATAATGTCGGGATGGGGCTGGGAATTATTGCTGGGGGGCTATTGATTAGCTCTACTGGAGCATACCGCAGCCTATTTATTATCGATGGGATTTCGTTTTGCTTTTTCTTAATAACGATCGCGGTTGGGATTAAAGAAACATTACGATCGCAAAAAAGACCCGTTAAATTTTTTGGTGGTTATACAACTGCATTACGCGATCGACGCTTATTAGTCTATATTATTGTCAATATTATCTTGACTATCTATATCTCTCAGACCCAAACTACTTTACCACTATATTTTAGTGGTTTCGTCTCCCAACCGACCGCCCGTGGCTTCAATCCTCAAGTAATTAGTACTTTATTTACGGGACATTTACTGATGACGATCGCCTTTCAGCTTCCTGTGCTGAAACTATTACAAAGATTGAGTCACTCTCGCTCGTTAATGATTTCTGGTGGCTTTTGGATCTTAGGTTTTGTTTGTATAACTATTACTGGAACGACTAGTAGTTATCAACTTTTGTGGGCGAGTTTGGGCTTAGGATTATTTGCACTGGCGATCGTAGCTTACACTCCTACAGCTTCTGCCCTGATTGCCGATCTCGCGCCATCTTCTTTACGCGGTGTCTATACCTCGATTAATTCGCTCTGTTGGGCAGTCGGCTACGCCATCGGGCCACCATTGGGTGGTTGGGCACTCGATCGATCGACCCAATTTGCCCACAACTTTTGGCTCGGTTTGGCTGCTACCGTCCCACTCGTTTGGGCAATTTTATGGTGGTTAGAAGGATTGATGACAGTTGATAGTTGATAGTTGACAGTTGATAGCTCGCACTGAACGACTCGCACTGAGCGAAGTCGAAGTGAGTCATAGGCGAAGCCTGCCGTAGGCATAGTGTTGACAGAGATTCGCTTTTGCACTATGGTTCTCCTACGTATCGCGAATCGCCATTCACTCACTACTGTGGATCTCTAATTTGTTACTTTAGCTGCCAACTGTCAATTGTCAACTGTCAACTGTTTAAGATCGCCTCTGCCATGTTTACCGAACCTCCAATCTGGTCGCAACTACTCCAACAACTGCTCGATCGCGAGTCCTTGAGCCAACCACAAGCTACAAAGCTGATGCAGGGATGGTTGAGAGGTGAGATCCCGCCTGTCCTGTCTGGGGCGATTTTGGCGGCAATAGAAGCAAAAAAAATTACCGCTGCCGAACTGGCTGGGATGGCACAAGTTTTGCAAGCTCCGACGATCGAGCATCCCTTTCCAGTCATCGATACTTGTGGGACTGGTGGCGATGGTGCATCGACTTTCAATATTTCTACAGCAGTGGCGTTTGTTGCCGCAGCAGCAGGGGTAAAAGTAGCCAAACACGGCAGTAGGTCGGCATCTAGTCGCGTCGGTTCGGCGGACGTATTGGAGGCTCTGGGCGTACATTTGGCGGCTCCTGCCGATCGCGTGACAGCGGCTCTAGATCGGGTGGGGATTACTTTTCTATTTGCCGCTGGTTGGCATCCTGCGCTGAAAGCTGTCGCACCCTTGCGGCAAGAGTTAAAGATTCGGACAGTATTCAATCTGATCGGCCCACTTGTCAATCCCCTGCGTCCGACGGGACAAATTATCGGCGTATTTTCATCCCATCTCCTCGAAACGATCGCGACAGCAGCAGGTATTTTGGGTACTGGGCAAGCGATCGTTCTCCACGGACGCGAACGCCTGGATGAAGCGGGTTTAGGCGATCTGACAGACTTGGCAATCTTAACTAATGGACAGGTAAAACTCACTAGTATCGATCCGATCGCATTGGGGCTTACCCCCGCACCGATTACTGCACTCAAAGGTGGCGATGTCACTGAAAATGCCGCGATTCTCACCGCGATTTTGCAAGGGAAGGGTACTCCCATGCAGCGAGATGTAGTTGCACTGAATGCGGCACTGGCTCTCCAAGTGGGTGGGATCGTACCGATTGGCGAACATCAGAAATCGATCGAGATCGCCCAAACAGTATTACGCAGTGGTGTCGCTTGGGATAAGTTGACAGCATTGGTAGAGTTTTTGAGCACAAATAACTAAACATTAGTCAAATCGAGGCTGTTTGGGTACTGCCAAATGGTAGTGATAATTGTCATCTCAACTATGCCAAGCTGTGGGTAAGCTCCCGATCGCCACGAGGTACCGCCTGTGAATTTTGAATCTGTAGATGCGATCGTCTCAACTAATCTGGCTGAACTAGCCTCGATGACCTCTGGTACAGGAGAGCTGAACCAACTCGCCCCCATAGAACTAGTCAAATCAAAATCGCTCCAGTTAGCTGCGAGTAAAGCCGAAATTCGGACGAGTTTGGAAGCGTCAACGATCGATGGGGTATTTGCGGCGGTATTCTTGAATATCACAAGTGGCGTACTGCTGACAAATTTTTTGCTAGAACTCGGTGCTAATTCCACCGAGATCGGCTTACTCGCCTCGATTCCGATGTTGGCAAATCTGATGCAGCCGATTGGCGCATATTTTGCCGAACAAACGACGAGCCGACATAGTTATTGTCTGTGGATATATGGGATCTCACGATCGCTTTGGGTGGGTTTGGCGGTGGCGATTTTTCAGATTGGGCAGAGTCATGACTCACCAGTGTTGGTTTTGGTGACTTTAGGCATAGTGACAGCGAGCTGTTTTTTGGGTGCGCTGGGAAGTGCTGCGTGGTTGAGTTGGATGGCGGCATTGGTACCCGATCGATTGCGAGGACGCTACTTTGGGCGGCGCAATAGTGCGGCAAATTTGACTAATTTGATTTCGGTACCATTGATGGGATTCGCGATCTCTCAGTGGCAAGGCGGCTCAGTTCAGGGCTATAGTTTGGTGCTGATGCTGGGGATTATTTCGGGATTAGTCAGCTTGTGGTTTCAAAATTTCATAGTGGATATCAATCCCCAGACAGGAGCGCGATGTTCGATGGCAATTGTTGCCGAATCAGTAGCTCAGATCCCGCCGATCGATTGTTGGCAAGACCCCAACTTTCTCAAGTTCTTAGTCTACTTCACTCTGTGGACATTTTCGGTCAATCTCAGTGCCCCATTTTTCAATGTCTATCTGCTGGATGAATTAAATCTGGACCTCACTCAAGTAACTCTTTACAATAGCCTCTCTGCTGGCGCAAATCTGCTGCTATTGATGTTTTGGGGTAGGTTGGCCGATCGGATTGGCAATCGTCCGATTCTGATCGGTGTCGGCATCATTTTTGCCCTGTTCCCACTGTTCTGGTTGGTAACTGGAAATAATTCATTGTCGATCTGGTTCTGGCTGCCATTACTCCATCTCGTGGCTGGAGGAACATCGGCGGCGATCGATCTGTGTTCTAATAATCTTCAGCTCGATATTGCTCCCAATCAGCATCAGACTACCTATTTTGGGATCGCAGCGGCGTGTGCTGGCATCAGTGGGGCGGTTGGTACTGCGGTTGGAGGTTTTTGGATTGAGTTTGGTTATGGTGGCTTGTTGGGGTTATTTGCTTTGTCTGGGGTGTTGCGGTTGGTGGCGTTGTTGCCGCTTATTTTTGTACGCGAGGGTTAATGTCAATTCTGGTTAAGCCTCATGCCTAACTGCTTGTATTAAGCCAATCGGCAAATGGATAGAACTTGTGGGTTGCAAGTTTTTTTAGTGTGGGCAGAACCCGGATCTGGGGGTTGTCTTGATTCGCTGTCTTGTCGTTTTTTTATTCGGGGGGAACCCTAGACATAAAAACGCCGCTAAACCCTCTCTGCGAGACGCTGCGCGTTGGCGGAGCCTGCGCTTTGCGCTTACGGGGAACCCTGCGCTTTGCGCTTACGGGGAACCCGTAGACGTTGGCGTTGGCGTAAGCCTGCCGTAGGCACAGACGGAGCGCGAGCCGCTTCATGAATTATCCCTACTCATTTACTCACATTTAGTGATGATTTAATGCTGGCAACTGTCAACTGTCAACTGTCAACTGTTTAACATGGAAAGCGATCGACAACTAGATCGGACGTTAGAATTACAAGAATTAATGCAGAAAGTAGGCATTAATAGCTTGAGACAATTGTATCGATCGACTGGAACTTCAGCTCATACTATTCGGAAATTACGATCGGGTAAAATCGAATTCATTCGCTGGCAGACATTAGTTAAGATTAGTAGCGTTTTCAATATCACTATTGATGAGCTAATCGAAACATTTAGCGATCTAGCAATCGCTAAATCCGCTCGTCAAGAACTAAAAATACTGCAACAGGAATATCAACATCTCCAGCAACAATTACAACAGCAGCCTCAAACCCTTCAGGCTGAATTTCAGTACCAGAGTTTACAGACATTAGAATCTTTCCTCACTTACTTTCCGACGGCTAAGTATGCAGCCATGAATAATCCAAGTTTCCCAGCTACTAAACTATTTCCCCTGGTTCAATCGATCGATCGATTAATTAACCAATGGGGCGTAACAGTAATTGGTGAGGTTGGATCGAAAGTAAACTACGATCCGCGCTGGCACCAATTAATCGAAGGCACAGCCAGCCCTGATGAACTAGTTACCGTTAGATACGTGGGATATCGACAAGATGACACGCTAATATTTAGAGCTAAAGTAAGTAACTAAATTTGGATTTAGTTAGACTTTATAGTGCAGTATGGGCTGTGGACAATACCGACCCTACAACTCTAACTAGCTGGGTGTTTTTTGTAAATCTGGTCTTTCTTCAGGTAAAATTGCACCTTCGATCGGACAAACTTGAATACAAATTCCACAATCAATACAGGTAGAAAAATCAATCCAATACCAATCGGTACCTAGTGTGTTTTTTCCTGGGCCATCATGGATACAAGCGACGGGACAAGCAGCTACACAATCAGCAATACCTTCACAAACATCGGTAACGATCGAGTGGGACACAATTTTTTCTCTACTAATGTTCAACAGTATTTAATCGTAACGC
>ENA-OFCD01001229-OFCD01001229.1-metagenomes-genome-assembly--contig:-NODE-1229-length-13528-cov-4.134417_pt1 | contig 13528 bp, 8 predicted proteins | sample MGYA00153392_OFCD01 | MGnify analysis MGYA00153392 | reverse complement strand
GAGCCATGGTGCGCGAGCGCGATCTCTTCTCCCGCCACTTCGTTCAGCGCCGTGGCCAAGCGCTCCGCCAACCTCCGACTGTTGACGAACACCATCGTCGACCTGTGCTCGCGCACGAGTCCCACGATCTTCTGATGCAGGTGAGGCCAGATCGACGTCTTGGGCGCTCCGCGAGACGCAGAGCCGCGCGGGTCTTCCTCCACCTCGCCCAGTCGCGCCATGTCGATGTCTGGCGTGGACACGAAGAGCTTGATGTCCTTCTTCGCGCCCGCGTCGACGATCGTCACGGGGCGCGCGGCTCCCTCCACGTCGTATCCGCCGAGAGCACGCGCCACTTCGTCGAGCGGTCTCTGCGTCGCCGATAGACCGATGCGCTGTAGTGGCCGCGCGGTCTTCGGTCTCAACGCCTCGAGCCGCTCGAGCGACACGAACAAGTGCGCGCCGCGCTTGGTCGCGACGAGCTGGTGGATCTCGTCGACGATCACGGTGTCGATGGTGGACAGGATCTTCTGCGCACCGCTCGTGAGCATCAGATAGAGCGACTCGGGAGTCGTGATCAGGATGTCCGGCGGATGCTTGAGCGCGCGCACACGTTCGGCCTGCGGCGTGTCGCCAGTCCGCACGAAGACCGAGAGTTCCCGCACGCCCAGCTTCGGGTGATTGGATGCGCGGTCAAGCACGCCGCCCAACGGCGCACGTAGGTTGCGCTCCACGTCCACGGCTAGCGCCTTGAGAGGCGAGACATACAGCAACGAAACGCCGTTCTTTGCAGGCGAAAACGCGAGTCGATCGATCGCGGAGAGGAATGCGGCGAGCGTCTTTCCGGATCCGGTGGGCGCCAAGATCAGCGTCGACTCGCCACGCGTGATGGGCGGCCACCCGAGCGACTGCGCGCGCGTCGGCTCGCCCAGTGCGTCCTTGAACCATTCCCGCACCGGAGCGCGAAACGGGAGGTCGGTCTTCGCCACCACGACACTGTACCGTGTTCGTCCGAGATCGGATAAGCAGCAGGCAGTGTCCCGCGCAGCTTTGTTCGACATGGACCGTACGCTCCTCCGCAAGGAGACCGCGACACTCTATGTCCGTTACCAATACGACATCGGCGAAGCCACGCTCGTCGATCTCGCGCGCGTCACCTGGTGGGTGCTTCAGTACACGTTCGGCGTGATCGACGTCGAGGACGTCGCGCGGCGCGCTGTCGCTCCCTACGCAGGCACTTCCGAGCGTGCGATGATCGACAAGTGCGACCGCTGGTTCGACGAACGCGTCAAGCAGCACATGACCGACGCGGGCAGGCACGCCGTCGCACGACACCAGGCCGAGGGCGACATCGTCGCGATCGTCACGGGCGCGACGCCGTACTCCGCCAAGCCGCTCGCGCGCATGTTGGGCATCGAGCACGTCGTATCGAGCGAGCTCGAGGTCGACGAAGTCGGCAATTTCACGGGGCGTCCGGCCGAGCCGCTCTGCTACGGCAAAGGCAAGATCACGCGCGCAGGCCACTTGGCCAAGCAGCTGGGTTTCGAGCTGAAGGACGCAATCTTCTACAGCGACTCGTATACGGACTTGCCGTTGCTCGAGCATGTCGCCGAGCCCGTGATCGTCAATCCGGACCCGCGCTTGCGGCGAGTCGCTGAGAAGCGAAAATGGCGGATCGAACGTTGGTGAGCTTCACGTTCTCTCGCGGCTGGGTGGTAAGGCGACGACGCTTCGTCTACAAGCCCTCAACCCCGAGATGAACCCGAACCTACGCGAGGCGATCGTGAGCGAACGCGCGTCGCTGCAAGCAGACGTCGCCGCGATGCGCCGTGCCGTGCGCCCGAGCTGATGGCGACGGCTTGGGACGCGTGGCTCTCGATGGCCCGCTTGGACGCGCAGCTCGGCGGGCCGATGGTCGCCCGGCTGCTCGCGCTTGGCACCGACGGCATCATTGGTGAAGTCCGGCCGGGCCCCAACGAAGCTCTCCAAGTCGATTTCAAAGCGAACCAGGGCTACTACGGCGTCCGCCCGGGAGTGTTTCAAGCGCTCGCGCAGCCGAACCCGCAAGCCGGCACGATGCGCGGGCAGTGCACCTGCCACGGAAGCTGGGGCGGCAACGTGTGCGAGCACGTCGCGCGGCTCCTGATCTTCGTCGCGTCGCACCCGCCGCTCGCGCGCGCTGCACTCTCTGGCGGAGACGTCAGCGCACGAATGCGTGAGCTGCCGGCGCTGCTCGGCGCCCTTTCCCGGGAGAAAGTGCTGCTGCGATCGCTGGAACACTGGGCCGGACCTTCGCACGTAGACGCGATCGACTTCGCCATAGAGCCGACGCGAGGCGCCTCCGGACATGCCGAGACTGCTCAGCCCGCGCTCTTGGTTCGTGTGCGCCGAGCGGGAGCGCGTGGAATGCTCTCCATGCACGAGCTCGAGCGAATCTCTCTCAATGCGAACGACACGAGGACGCTCGAGCTGCTCTCGTTCAAGTCCGGCAAGGCGATGGTGGCAGAGGGCCCGCTGGCGAGCATGCTCCTCGAAGAGCTGAGGCCTAGGGGGACGGTTCCGTTCGGCAGCTTCACCAAACAAGTCGTCACCTTCTCGGACGTGGCCGTTCGTCCGCGCGTGCGCAAGACCCTGACGAATCGGGCGGATGGCTCCGCGGAATCGCTCGTCGGGGAGTGGGTCTCGGAGTCGGGTGAGCTCCTAGCGCTTGCCTCGACGACTCTCTTGTACCGTGGCCGCTTTCCGTTTCTGTTCGACGTCACGCGTAGGCGCGTTCATCCCGTTGCAGAGTCGGTCGATCTCGGCGCCGCTGCTCGACTGCAAGCGATCCCTGTCATCGAGCTGCCAAAGGCAGACCATTCGACGACGGCGGGCAAGATCCTCTACGCGTCGATGTCGAGCCGGGGCGTTGACCTACCCCCTCGTGAGGAGCTCGGGCTCGCGGCCGTCGAGACGCCGCGCGTCGTGTTGAGCTTGTCCGGAACGCCGCTCGACGTGCGCGGTCGCCTCGAGGCCGTTTATTCGTCGCGCAAGGTGGTCCTCCCAGCCGTAGCCGACGCGAGCAGCGAGAGAGATCTCGACACGGAGACGGCGGCGGTCGCGTTGCTTGCGCGCAACGGTTTCGTCACGGGCGAGACCGACGGCCGACCGACCCACGGTGTGAGCGGTGACTCCGCGATCGCGCTCTGGCAGCGTGGAGTCTTGGAGCTGCGCGCATGGACGCGCCCCGTCGTGGAGGTCCGTCTGACCGAGCGCCTCGCGCGCGTGCGAGTCGGCGCGCCGCTGCGTGCGAAGGTGCGCATCGCGATGCAAGGGAGTTGGCTCGACGCGAAGGTGGACTTCGCGACCGACGACGTAGCCGTCGAGATGGCCGCGGTGAAAGCGGCGCTCGCCAAAGGAACGCGCTGGGTGACGCTGTCCGACGGCGCGCTCTCGCGAATCAGCGACGAGGTGGCCGCGCTCGCCGAAGAGGCCGGAGAGCTCCTCCACGGAGGGCAAGGTCTCGTCGGCGCTCACCAGCTCGGGCGCCTCTCGCGTTGGGTAGACGAGCACGGCGGCACGGTGGACGACGCGGTCAGCGCGTTTCGTGAGCGGCTGCGGTCTCTCGCGGTGGGTTCCGCGAAGCTGCCTCCCTCGCTGAAGAATGTGCTGCGCGCGTACCAGCGGCGCGGCGTCGCTTGGCTGCAGTTCCTCGAGGAGCTGGGCGCGGGGGGCATCCTCGCGGACGACATGGGCCTCGGCAAGACGCTCATGACGCTCGCGTTCATCTCGCAGCGCAAGAGCGTGAGCGGTCACGCGCCGTCGCTCGTCGTGTGCCCGACGTCCGTGGCTCCTGGGTGGATCCAGGAGGCCGCGCGCTTCACGCCGGAGCTCCGCACGACGCTTTTCCACGGAGCCGCTCGCGACGCAGAGGCGATCGCGTCGAGCGACCTGGTCGTGACCACGTACGCGATCGTCCGCCGCGACATCGAGGCGCTCTCGAAGATCCCGTTTCGCTTCGTCGTGGCGGACGAGGCGCAGAACATCAAGAACCCCGAGGCCGCGACGACGCACGCGGTGAAGCGCCTCCGCGGAGAGCTGCGCCTCGCGCTCTCGGGGACGCCCGTGGAGAACAGGCTGCGCGAGCTGTGGAGCCTGCTGGACTTCGCCAACCCCGGGATGCTCGCCACGCACGGGGCGTTCGAGCGGCGGTTCGAGCGACCGATCGTGGAGAACCCGACGGGCCCGCGAGCGAGTGAGCTCCGCGCCGTGATCCGTCCGTTCGTGCTGCGACGTACGAAGGGCGAGGTGCTCGTCGATCTCCCGCCGAAGACCGAGATCGAGCGCCCCTGCATTCTCGACGTTCCTCACAAGCGTCTGTACGACGCCCTGGCGCTCACGCTCCGCGAGAGCGTGAGCAAGAAGATCGCCGAGGTGGGGATGGCGCGCGCCGGCATGAACGTACTCACCGCGCTGCTGCGGCTCCGTCAGATGTCGTGCGATCCGCGCCTCGTGGATCCCGACTCCGTCGTCGTGTCTGCCAAGCGCACTGCGTTCTTGGAGATCGTGCGCGAGCTCGTCGCCGAGGGTCGCCGCGCTCTCGTGTTCTCGCAGTTCGTCGAGCTACTGCGGCTCTGGCGAATCGATCTGCACGCAGAGAACATCGCGTACGAATATCTCGACGGATCGAGCACAGATCGCAGCTCCATCGTGGAGCGGTTCCAGAACGGGGTCGCGCCGCTGTTCTTGATCTCGTTGAAGGCGGGCGGCACGGGTCTGAACCTCACCGCGGCGGACACGGTCATTCACTGCGACCCGTGGTGGAACCCGGCGGTCGAGGATCAAGCGACCGATCGCGCGCACCGCATCGGTCAGGACAAACCCGTGACGGTGATTCGGCTCGTCGCGGCCGGCACTGTCGAAGAGAAAATCTCCGCGCTGAAGGCGACCAAGCGCACGCTGGCAGATTCGGTGATCGGCGCGACCGGCGACGGCGCGCTCCGAGGCTTGAGCGAAGATGACCTACGCTCGCTCTTGGGCGACTCCGAGGGAGAGGCGGACGCGGAGCCCGAGGCGCTCAAGTCGGGCCCCGAGAGACGCGAGAGCGAAGAGATGGCGGAGCTCGGCCGAATCGCGCGCGCTTGGCTATCGGAGGGTCGCACCCAGCGCATGCTCGGCGAACACCTAGGCGTCGCTCAAGGGATGATCTCGAAGCTCGTTCGCGGTCAGCTCGAGAGCATCAATCCCGAGACTGCGAAGCGCATTCGTGCGCTCGCCCAACCGTGATGGATTGCGGTGCACCGAGACCTGCAAGGAGGCGAGGCTCGGTGGGAGTCACGGTCGTTTTCGGCATCGCGCTCCTATCGGCGTGCCTTCCGTCGCCCGGCTACAGCGCGTCGGACCCGGGCGAGATCACATGCGGCTGCCACGACGGCCAGAGCTGCTACGCCGCGGCGGTAGAAGTCGACGCGCGCGGCGAGAATGGGTCTACCGGCGAGGCGCTCCTCGATTACTCGCAGTGCGCGTGCTTCCAAGGGAGCATGGCCGGTTGCAACACGCTCGCCCACTTCGCCAAAGATTGGGTGAGCGCATGCGAGCGCGGCGACGACGTCGTCAATTTGTGCGCCGTCGCGGGCTTCGTCTATCACCACGGCGTCCGCGTACCGGCGAGGAACGGCCGCTCGTTCGACCGCGACGCGGCGCTCGCGAAGGCGTCGTTCGCAGCGGGATCGGCGGTCGCGTGCGCGACGGGTTCGCGCGGTCGCGTGCGCGACGGGTTCGCGCGTTCGGTGACCGTCGCTACACGAACGGCTTGAGGATGGCGGACAAGAGCCGTCGTCCACCCGGGATCGCTCCGGCGAACATGCCGGCGATATCCCAATAGTCGCGGTGATAAACCACTTTGCCACGCTCGGTTCGCACGTGAGACGTACCGTCCACTTTGACGCGCGGCCCGTGCTTTGGCGCGAACGTCATCGTCCACGCGAGGAACATCTCTTCGTCGCTGCCGGCGCTAGCCGTCACCTCGAACGAGAGTTCGCGCACCTTCGATATCAAACTACGATTCATCTCGATGAACGCGTCCAAGCCACGAACGGTCTGTATGGGGTCTTGGAAGTGGACGTCGTCCGCGTACAGTTCGCGCAGCTCGTCCAGCTTGCCGGCGCTGGTCTCGTTCAGAGCACCAAACGCAGTGATGATTCGTTCGCGGAGGTTCATTCTCAGTTCCAATACAGGATGAGGGGCGTGGGGAGAAGCCGCCGAGCTCTATCGTTCTTGAGCCTCGATCACGAACGACAACGCTTGACGCATCACTTGTTCGATATCGGTCGAATATAGATGATACGTCTTCGGCATAATGAAGAGCTCTGCGGGGTAACCGGCGGCCTTCATCGCGTCGACGCTCTTTCTCATCCCGGGCAGCTCGGTCCCTTGCTCCGCGGCGACCATCGCGACCGCGCGCACCTTCGAGCTCTCCAGGTACGCCTTGTTGATCCAGACGTCCCCCTCGACCAACACCAGCAGCGGCCAGCGTCCGGGGTGCATGCGCACGATCTCGATCGCTGCCCAAGCGCCGCGTGAGAAGCCGGTCATGATCGCGCCGTGACGATCCACGCCTCCGTCTCCCAACTTCTTCGAGACGATGGACACGCTCCTCTCGAGGTCTTGATCCATCAACGCGAACGACTCGTCCCACATCGCGGGGCCGGTCGGCGAGTCGTTGCAGTGCTCGTTGCCCGTTGGGCAGATCAAGACACCGCGCTCGGCGCCAGCGTCGATCCACTGGCCACACGAGTACACGGGCGGAGCGCACTGACCGTGGAGATGCGCGATGAGGCGATGATCCTCTGGAGACCACGGAAGCGCGTACCAGACGTTCCGATCCGGCGGCAGCATCGAGAGTTCGTAAGGGCCGATCGAGGCTCTTTTGGCCAGTGACACGTCTGCCACCGCGTCCCGATCCCCTGTTTCCCCCATCAATGACCCGTCGAGCGTCGCGCTTGCCTCCAGCGCAGGGCTCGCATCTCGGCTCACAAAAGTCGTCACCGTCGTCACGCCTCGGCAAGCGACCAGCGCGGCGAGCGCCCACGAGATTCGAACCGCTCGCGTCACCGTCAGCCTCGCGTGAGCAGGCCCCGTTGCATGAAGCCGAGCAGCCCGTCCACGATGTCCGCCTCGTCATCGTCCCAGCCTCGGATGACGACTTGGTACATGCTCTCCTTCAGCGCCCCGATCATGAAGGTCGCCTGCATGCGCGCGTTGCCCTTGGAGACCATGCCGAGCTCTTGGCCGTCGTCGAGCGCCTCCTCGAGCAGCGAGTGCACTTGGCCGAAGAACAGCTGAATCTTGCGGTCGAACGCGATGTCCACGCCACTCACCCCGGTGAGGAGGATCTTGGTCGTGACGCTCTCCTCCATCAACAGGTGCACGATGCCTCGCACGTTGTTGCGGATCTGCTCGTCCACGTCCCCCTTGGGATCGACGCGCGAGATCGCCATCCCGAAGCGAACGAGAAGACGGTCGACGATCTCCTCGAAGATGGCGCGCTTGTCCTCGAAGTACAGGTAGAAGGTGCCGCGCGCGACCCCAGCGGCTGCAACGATGTCGTCGACCTTGGCTGCGTGGTAGCCGCTCTTGGCGAACACCTCGCGTGCATGCACGAGGATCTGCTGGCGACGCTGCCCCTTCTCCATGCCTCGACAAGTAGCACCGGTCGGGGCGGGTTTTGCGACTGACGCACGTGTCATCTTCGGACGTACACCACAAAACCCTGTTCGCTGCCCAGCTTTTCCGGTACCACTCAAGGGGACTGACACGTCAGTCAGCATCGATTGGTGCCGGAGGCATTGGATGGGTACGAGCGCAGGCCACTATCTCGCGATCGGAATGGACGTCGGATCGACCACGGTAAAAGCCGTTGTCGTCAACCCGGCGAACCGAGAGATCCTCTGGAGCGACTACCAACGTCACCAGACCAAACAGCCCGAATACGTGCTGTCGATGTTGGAGGAGATCTACAAGGCGTTCCCCAAACATCCCAAAGATGGTTGGCGCATGTTCCTCACGGGATCCGGAGCGGGACCGCTCTGCGAGCCCACGGGTGGCAAGTTCGTCCAAGAGGTCAACGCGGTCACGCTCGCGGTCGAGTACATGCACCCGGACGTCGGAAGCGTGATCGAACTCGGCGGACAAGACGCCAAGATCATCATGTTCAAGATCGACGAGAAGACCGGCAATCGCACGGCCATCGCGTCCATGAACGACAAGTGCGCGTCCGGCACCGGCGCCACGATCGACAAGTGCTTCTTGAAGGTCAACGCGCCGCCGGAGCTCGTGACCTCGCTGCGCTTCGACGCCACCAAGCTCCACCACGTCGCCGCCAAGTGCGGAGTGTTCGCGGAGACGGACATCGTCAACCTGATCAAGAGCGGAATCCCCTCCAACGAGGTGCTCTGTTCGCTGGCAGACGCGATCGTGCTCCAGAACCTCAGCGTCCTGACGCGCGGAAACACGCTCAAGCACAAGGTGCTGTTGTTGGGCGGCCCCAATACCTATTTGCCATTCCTCCAAGACTGCTGGCGCTTGCGCATTCCGCAGTCGTGGGGCGAGCGCGGGCACGAGTACCCCAAAGACATCCCGGTCGAGGAGCTGATCTTCATCCCGAAGAACGCGCAGTACTACGCGGCCTACGGCGCCGTGATGTACGGCATGCACGAAGAGGCGCACGTCGGCTTCACCGTCGGCGTCGCCGGTCTGAACGAGTACATCACCACTGGCCGCAAGGCTCGATTGGGTGAGAGCGCGGGCCCGCCGCTGGCGAAGGACCGCACGGAGCTCGAAGAGTTCAAGGAGCTCTACAAGATTCCGAAGTTCGAGCCGGTGAAGTTCGAGAAGGGCCAGAAGGTTCAAGCCGTCATCGGGTTGGACGGCGGCTCCACTTCGAGCAAAGCGGTCTTGGTGGACTACGAGACGGGTGAGATCCTCTCCAAGGGCTACCAGCTCTCCAAGGGCAACCCGATCCAAGACACCAAAGAGCTCTTGGCGCAGTTGCGACAAGGCGTCCGCGATCAAGGCGCAGAGCTCGAGATCATGGGCTTCGGCGCGACGGGATACGCCGCTGACGTGCTCGAGGAGTGCGTGAAGAGCGACGTCAATGTCGTCGAGACCGTCGCTCACATGATGAGCGCGGTGCACTTCTTCGGCGACGTGGACGTCATCTGCGACATCGGCGGACAAGACATCAAAGTGCTGTTCATGAAGAACGGCGACATTGGCAACTTCAGACTGTCCAATAGCTGCTCTGCCGGCAATGGCATGTTGCTCCAAGCGGTCAGTGACTCGTTCGGCGTGCCCGTCACGCAGTTCGCGGACGTCGCGTTCAAGGCCGAGTTGGCGCCGAAGTTCAGCTACGGCTGCGCGGTGTTCTTGGACACTGATCGCGTCAACTTCCAAAAAGAGGGCTTCTCCAAAGAGGAGATGCTCGCGGGTCTCGCGCAGGTGTTGCCGAAGAACGTCTGGCAGTACGTCGTTCAGATCCCGCGCATGGCGGCGCTCGGCACGAAGTTCGTGTTGCAGGGCGGCACTCAGTACAATTTGGCGGCCGTCAAAGCCCAGGTCGACTACATCAAAGAGCGCGTGCCGAACGCCGAGGTGTTCGTACACCCGCACACTGGCGAGGCCGGCGCGATCGGCGCAGCGATGGAGACACGCCGCGTGGTGCGTCGCAAGAAGACCACGAGCTTCATCGGCATCGACGCCTCCATCGACCTCGAATACACGAGCAAGAACGACGAAGAGACCGTCTGTCACTTTTGTCCGAACGAGTGCAAACGCACGTTCATCGACACGCTCCGCCCAGACGGCAGCAAGAGCCGCTACATCGCCGGCTTCAGCTGCGAGAAGGGCACTGTCGAGAGCAAAGAGGCGATGCTGGAGCTCGTTGCTGATCGAAAGAAGATCGCGCAGCAATTCCCCAACATGGTCTCGTACGAAGCGCACCGTGCGTTCTCGCACTTCTACAAGCCCGCCCCGCCGCCCGAGGCGGGTGACGCGGCCGATGGTCTGCGCGCCGGGTCCGCCCAGCAGCTCGGGAATCACATACTCGCCCACCGCCGGGATGAACACCAGCGCCAGCCCGGCCAGGACGCCGGGCAGGGATTGCGGCAGGGTGACGGTCAGGAACGTCACCCAGGGGGTTGCGCCGAGGTCCGCCGCGGCCTCCTTGGCGTTCGTCGCGTGCCGATCAAGCGACCCTTCGTCCGCTCCACCAAAGAGAGCTGGGACGCACGCAAGAAGCTCCGCATCGGCATGCCGCGCGTGCTCAACATGTATTCGACGGGCCCGTTCTTCAGGACCTATTTCGAGTCCTTGGGCATTCAGAAGCAGAACGTCGTGTTCAGCGACGAGACCACCGAAGAGATGTGGGTCGCGGGCGGCAAGTATGGGTCAATCGACCCGTGCTACCCGAGCAAGGTCGCTCAAGCCCATATCCATAATCTGTTGTTCGAGCACCACACGGACAAGCGCCCGCTCAAGTACATCTTCTTTCCCATCCTCACGCACGTCGACAACTTCGTCGCGGACACGATGGACAACGCGTGCTGTCCGATCGTCGCAGGCGCGCCGGACGTGATGAAGGCGGCGTTCACCAAAGAGGTCGACTTCTTCGCCGAGCGCGGCATCGAGTACGTCGATCCTGCCGTCTCGTTCGTCGAGCCCATCCTCATGGCGCGCCGATTGTTCGACACCTGGGGTCCCCGATTGGGCGTCACCGAGGACGAGAACGACCACGCGTGCCGCGAGGCCTGGAAGGCTCAAAACGCTTGGGACAAGGACGTCCAAGAGAAGGGCCGAGCGATCCTCGAGACCGTGGAGTCCGAAGACCGCGTCGCCATTCTCATGATTGGCCGCCCCTATCACTCGGACCCGGGCCTCAATCACGGCATCCCGGAAGAGTTCCAGATCTTGGGTTATCCCATCTTGTCGATTCGCTCGATCCCCAAGGATCGCGAGTACCTCGATCGCTATTACAAGGAAGAACTCGAGAAGGGCATCATCAAGACGCCTCTGGAGCTCAACCATGTTTGGCCGGAGAACTATTCGGTCAATAGCGCTCAAAAGGTATGGGCCGCAGCGTTCGCCGCGCACCACCCGAACGTCGTCGTGCTCGACCTCTCGAGCTTCAAGTGCGGACACGACGCGCCCACGTATGCCTTGATCGACTCGATCATCGAGACGAGCAAGACGCCGTACGCAGCGCTGCACGACATCGACGCGAACAAACCCAGCGGCTCGATCAAGATCCGCGTGAGGACCTACGCGCACGCGCTCAAGCTGCACGAGGAGCGACTGCAGGACTTCTCTGCCAAGAAGAGCCAGTTGGCGCTCGCGCTCGACAACAAGAGAATCGAGCTGCTCGAGCTCCGCAACAAGCAGCTCTCGGCGCGCCAGCAGCACGACCCCGAGGTCGTGCGTCAGCTCGAGGAGCTGCGCGCGAAGGTGTCGGCGTACGAAGCGCCGGTCAATCCGCCCGAGGTGCCGAAGGGCATCGTCACGCTAGGCAAGAAGAACAAGGACGGAGACGTCGTGCGCATTGCACAACGCCCCGCCCCACAGAATGAGCAACCGATGTCGATCGCCCAGGAAGGGGAGTAACCACCTATGAGCATGCAAAGTATTTCCAACGGCAAGAAGAGCCTACCGATCCTGGACATCGATGCGGAGCTGAAGCGCTTCGAAGAGGAAGAGAAGAAGCGCCTCGGCATCGACAAGGAGACTCAGCACTGGGTCGAGGACATGGCGAACCTGACCTTCACCAAGAGCGAGAAGGCGAAGATCACACTGTTGATCGGCGGACTCACGCTCGCGCACGACTACCTGATTGAAGGCGGCCTGCGCGGCATTGGCTACAACGTTCAAATGCTCGACGCGCCGAACGTCAATGCCTACCAAACTGGCAAAGAGTACGGCAATCGCGGCCAATGCAACCCGACGTACTTCACGGTCGGCAACCTCATCGCGTTCTTGATCGCACTGCGCGACAAGAACGGCATGACGGCCGAGGACATCGTCAAACACTATGTGTTCTTGACCGCAGGCGCGTGCGGCCCGTGCCGCTTCGGCATGTATGTCACCGAGTACCGCAAGGCGCTCCGCGACGCCGGTTTCGACGGCTTCCGCGTCATGCTGTTCCAGCAGACCGGCGGCCTCAAGCAGGCGACAGGCGAGGCCTCGGGCCTCGAGCTGAACCCCACCTTCTTTAGCGCGATCGTCAAAGGCATCTTGGCCGGCGACGTGCTCAACGCGATCTCCTATCGCATTCGGCCTTACGAGCTCAACGTGGGCGACACCGACAAGGCGACCGCCGAGGCGAAGAAGATCTGTTACCGCGCGATGGAGAACCGCTCGAGCATCCTCAAAGCTTTGTGGGACTCCAAGCCTCTCTTTCAGTCGATCAAGATCGACAAGACCAAGCCCGTCCCGAAGGTCGCGATCATCGGTGAGTTCTGGGCGATGACCACCGAGGGCGACGGCAACTACGGCCTACAGCGCTTCCTCGAACAAGAGGGCGCCGAGTGCGACATCCAACTCGTGGCGGCGTGGCTCCTCTACAACATCTGGGAAGCCAAGCACGACACGCAGGACCGTGAGGCGCTCCGCGGCGCGGACAATGCCAAATACGGTCTGGGCGATTTGGGCGCGTTCGGCGCGGCCAAGCGCGTGCTCTCCGTCATGGGAGCCGAGGTCGCAGTTCGCGGCGCGTTCCAAGTGTTCGCACACGCAGCCGGCCTCTATGGCTATCACCTGCCCGACATGAACAAGGTCGCCGAGTTCTCTCACGAGTATTACAACGTGAACTTGCGCGGCGGCGAGGGTCACATGGAAGTCGGCAAGCTGGTGATGAACGTCATCCAGAACAAGGCCCACATGACCTTGAGCGTGAAGCCCTTCGGCTGCATGCCCTCGGCCGGCGTGTCGGACGGCGTGCAGAGCGCCATCACCGAGAAATTCCCGGGTACGATTTTCTGCCCGGTCGAGACCAGCGGCGACGGCAAGGTGAACTTCTATTCGCGCGTTCAAATGTACATGTTCAAGGCCAAGCAAGCGGCCGTGGCCGAGTACGATCGTGCGCTCATCGAGAACGGCGTCACGAAGGAGCAGGTCCAGGCGTTCTTGGCGGCCAACCCGCGCTACTCCAGCCCGCTTCACAAGCCGCCGCACCTCTATTGTGGATACGCCGCGGACTTGGTCGCAGAGGTCGCGCCGTTCATCACGCAGACGCGCGGTCAGCGATGGAAGGGCAAGCTCGTCAAGCTCCTCTCGACGAGCAAGTCAGTCGCTGCGAAGACGCCGCACATGGTCGTCACGTTGATGAAGACCGCCGTGCAAGAGGCGCCGAACACGTACGCGAAGGTCAAAGAGGACATCATCATCATCGCCGAGGAGCGCAAGCGCGCCAAAGCGAAGACGATCCTGGAAAGTTCCCGAAAGGGAAAGACCCAAGAAGTCACGGCTGACGCAGCCGAATAACCACTTACGCTAATCGACAATCCAATGCACCGGATCGGGC
>ENA-OFCD01001228-OFCD01001228.1-metagenomes-genome-assembly--contig:-NODE-1228-length-13533-cov-3.138003_pt1 | contig 13533 bp, 11 predicted proteins | sample MGYA00153392_OFCD01 | MGnify analysis MGYA00153392 | reverse complement strand
GAGGCCGCGAGTTACTCGCCACGCGGTTGCGACGTAACCCACCCAGCGCGGCGCGCCGTTTGACTTTACCTTTAACACCACGTTAGACGATTAGCCGCCACCCGCCATGCTCACCTCCGGAGCCCAAGCCCTCGTCATGGGTGGAGCACTCAGTGCCGCGGCTGCAGTGGCTCACCTCGCCTGTATCGTCATCGGCGCGCCTGCGTATCGGTTCATGGGTGCCGGCGAAAAGATGGCGCACGCTGTTGAGGCTCGAAAGCTCGGGCCTACGCTCATCACATTGGCAATCGCAGCCGTACTCCTTACTTGGGCTGCTTATGCGTTAGCGGGCGCAGGCGTCATTAGCGGCTTGCCATTCGCCAAGCTCATACTGTCTGCCATCTGTGCTGCGTACTTGGGCCGGGCGGTCGCATTTCCGCTTCTCAAGCCAGCCTTCCCCGAGAACTCTCAGACCTTCTGGCTTGTCTCTTCCGGCATTTGCCTTGTTATTGGGCTGGTGCACGTTTACGGCGTTGTTTTTCTATGGCCAGCGCTGTGACGCAACAGATCTCCATTCGTCGTTTCGAATCCGCCGAGTGGCGCACTTACAAAGCGCTCCGCTTGTGCTCGCTCGAAGATTCGCCCGATGCCTTCGCCAGCACGCTCGATAGGGAATTGGCACGACCTGACACCGTTTGGGCTGAGCGTCTGCAAAATGCGGTTGGTTCGGGCCAAAATTGTGTGCTGATTGCGGAGGTTGAAGGCACACCGTCAGGTTTAGTTTGGGCAAAGGTCGATGCAACTGATCCCGTTAGCGTTAACCTTTTTCAAATGTGGGTAACACCGGAAGCTCGCGGTCGCGGTGTGGGTAATGCGCTGCTGCAGGCAGCTCTGGATTGGGCAAGGCAATATGGCGCACGCAGTGTGAAGTTGGGCGTCACCTGTGGCGATACTGCTGCATTGCGGCTCTATCAGCGCGCCGGGTTCGTAGCATTGGGTGCAACTGAACCCATTCGCGAGGGCAATGCTGTGCTGATACAAAACATAGAGCTCGTATTTGCCAACAACGCTCTTGCAAACTAAACGGCGGCCGTGAATTTTTTTAAAAATCCGCGCGTTTTTATAATTTTCTAAATACTGACGACCAAAAATCGCCTTCAATCCCTCTTTATAAAAGAGGGAAGTATGTTGCATGATCAACGCAACGATCACATCAATAATTTAGACAAACTCTAATGCGGGTGCGGCTATTCAGCCATTTTTGTCCCACGATGCCCGTCAATGCGCGTGTTTACCAAAGCGATAATTTTTGAGATCTAAATTTAATTCTGCAGACTTTGATGCTTTCCGCTGGCCTGATTTCTGATAGTTATTATCTATCGACTCCATTCGAACAAACGATTTTCAAAATAGGGAGCACGCCGCTAATATTGCGTTTGTCCCATCATAGACGCAACAAGAGCAATAAATGCGCGTCTAATATTTTTTGGTACAAGCCAGCCTTTTGGCTGAGTTACAACGTCCCAATCAACACAAGCAAAACAAGTTCGCGTATCAATCGAGAATCGTTACCAAGGAAAACCCATGCTGACCGAAACAAAATGCCCATTCCCGAAAGCAGCACTCCACCCTAGCGTGGCGGGAGCTCGCACCAATGCAGATTGGTGGCCTCATCAATTGAACCTGAAGATATTGCAGCAGCATTCTGAATTATCAAACCCGATGGGCAAAACATTTAATTATGCCGAGGAGTTCAAGAGTCTCGACTTGCACGCTGTGGTACAAGACCTCCACGCCTTGATGACCGATTCGCAGGATTGGTGGCCTGCAGACTATGGGCACTATGGCCCGTTCTTTGTGCGCATGGCGTGGCACAGTGCAGGCACCTACCGCATCGCCGATGGCCGTGGCGGCGCGGGCTTCGGCACACAGAGATTTGCGCCACTCAATAGCTGGCCGGACAACGTAAACCTGGACAAGGCGCGCCGCCTGCTGTGGCCGATCAAGCAGAAGTACGGTCGCAAAATTTCCTGGGCCGATCTGATGGTTTTGACTGGCAACGTGGCAATGGAGTCAATGGGCTTCAAGACCGTCGGTTTCGCCGGCGGTCGTGCGGACACCTGGGAGCCAGGCGAGGAGATTTATTGGGGGCCTGAAGATACCTGGCTTGGCAACGAGCGCTACACTGGCGAGCGTGAGCTTGAGCAGCCTCTAGGTGCGGTGCAGATGGGCTTGATTTACGTGAACCCGCAAGGACCGGACGGCAACCCAGACCCCGTCGCGGCGGCGCGGGACATTCGTGAAACGTTCGCGCGCATGGCAATGAACGATTATGAAACCGTGGCGCTATGTGCCGGCGGCCATACATTCGGCAAAACCCACGGTGCTGATTCCGAGGACTACAAAGGTGCGGAGCCGGAAGGTGCTGATATTACCGAACAAGGTTTTGGCTGGACGAGCGGCTTTGGCAGCGGTAAAGGCGTTGACACCATCAGCAGTGGATTGGAAGGCGCGTGGACACCGACCCCTATCACTTGGGACAACAGCTACTTCGACACCCTGTTCGGCTATGAGTGGGAGCTATCCAAGAGCCCGGCTGGCGCGCATCAGTGGCGGCCTAAAAATGGCGCGGGTGCGGGTACGGTGCCGGATGCGCATGATCCGTCGAAGCGGCATGCACCATTCATGGCGACCACCGACCTCTCCTTGAGGATGGACCCGGCCTATGAGAAAATTTCGCGGCACTTCCATCAGAACCCGCAAGAGTTCGCCGATGCCTATGCCAAAGCCTGGTACAAACTCACGCACCGCGACATGGGGCCGATCACGCGCTACCTTGGCCCGCTCGTGCCGAAGGGTCAATTGATCTGGCAAGACCCAACTCCCGCTGTTGATCATGAACTGATCGGCGAGCAGGACATCGCGGCACTGAAGGCGACCGTTCTCGCATCCGGACTATCGATCTCGCAACTGGTCACAACCGCATGGGCATCGGCGGCAACCTTTCGCGGCAGTGATAAACGCGGCGGTGCCAACGGCGCACGCATTCGCTTGGCACCGCAGAAAGATTGGGAAGCGAACCAGCCTGCCGAACTGGCCGTGGTGCTGCAAGTCCTGGAAAACATCCAGCAGGATTTCAACCGACTACAGTCAGGCAACAAAAAAATCTCGCTGGCTGATTTGATCGTGCTGGGTGGTGCTGCCGCCGTTGAGGCCGCGGCCAAGAAAGCGGGACATGACGTGACGGTGCCGTTCATACCGGGACGCACCGATGCTTCACAAGAACAGACCGATGTGCATTCGTTCGCCGTGCTGGAACCATCAGCCGACGGCTTCCGCAACTTCACCAAAAAGCAACATTCCAGACCTGCGGCTGAGCTGCTGATTGATCGCGCCAACCTGATGACGCTGACCGCACCGGAAATGGCAGTGCTGATTGGCGGCATGCGGGTGTTGAATACAAACTTCGGGCATGCTCAGCACGGCGTTCTTACTCAGCGTGCCGAAACCCTGACCAATGATTTCTTCGTGAACCTGCTCGATATGAGCACGAAGTGGCAGCAGTCAATCACCGCAGATGGCGTGCTGGAAGGACGCGATCGAACAACAGGCGAAGTTAAGTGGACAGCAACGGTGGTTGATCTCATCTTCGGCTCAAACTCACAGCTTCGCGCCATTGCGGAGGTGTATGCGTGCAGTGATTCCCAGCCGGCATTTGTGCGCGATTTTGTAGCGGCTTGGGATAAAGTGATGAGTCTTGATCGTTTTGACTTGGCTTGATCTAAACAACGTAGTGAGTAGGCGCGAATTATTTTACAAAAACTAATTCGCGCCGCTTACCGAATTGTTTAATGATGAACGACAGAAAATCTTTTTTTATCTTGTTTAGAAAAGATGGAAATAAAACATGCCGTGATCACGGTCTGTTTTTATATTCGCACTATTAATTTATTAAAACTTTAGAACTGGCGCGCTTTCTTAGCCATTTTTGGCTTATAAAGTCCGTCTATGCTGGAGTTTGCTACAGCGGTTGGTGCTGCCGTCGATATTCAAAGCGCTTCATATCGAGGTAGGCGCGCTGCTCTATTTCGTGTAACTGGCGCGGGTAGCGTTCAGATGCGGCGAACCATTCCGCAATGCGTTTTTCGAATTGTGCGGCGCGTGGCAACGCCAGCGCATCCAGATACGCTTCAACCGCGAGGTGATAGCGCATCGTATTGCGCTCGACCAAACCCAGCATGCCGTCGATATAAGTTGGCTGACCATCCGGCTCTTGGCCGGTAATAGTAAAACCTACTTTGTTTTGACCGATGGTTGCCAGATAGGCTTTCATCACCAGCTTGCTGCTGATGCCAAATCCATACGCATATGACAAATGGACAAAAGTGGTATCCGCATTGATCGGCACGGCTTCCAGCACGATGCGATAGTTATGCGTACCGAGCGGCCCGGATTCGGCTGACATCACCACTTGCAGAAAATCAGCTTTGCGCTGCACGGCGCGCCAGTCGAAGATCAAGCGGAAAGAGTCAGCCAGCGGCTGATCAAATTTCTTGCCGACATTCAATAGCAATACTGCGCTATCACCGTCAGGCACCGTGCTGCCAGCGTGGTCGTCCTGAATGCGGCAATACTTGGTGTTGAGATGCAGTATCAAAATTTCGCACCACGACTGGGCGCTGCCCAGTGACGCGTTCACGATTGCAAAAGGATGCTTGGTCACCGCATAAATCTCACCCTTGATATCGCTGGATCCTTGCCGGGATTCGATCACCAGCGGACGCTTGAACGGACTGTTGGCGAGTTTGGTGCGTAACGCTTCGTAGCGCTGCCGTAACTGCGCCGCAGATGTTGATGCGGGTATTGATACGGACGTGGATGCCACATCATCCGCAGCTGCTGCAGCGCTACCCACTATAGTGGTTAGCATCACCGTGCCCAGGATGCTCCACACAGTCACCGCAAAAAATTTTCGCATCTTGCCCAAACACCGAAAATAAATCATAACCAGTAAGCCCACAATCGCGCTGCCGTTTCTTTTATCCGTTTCACAAGCCCGCGCTGGCGCCATTGCTCGAGCGTGATTTCATCAGACCCCGCCAGATCCTTGTTGAACATGGCATTCATTTGCGCGCCAAAATCAGTGCCCAGCACGACCGCATTAAGCTCATCGTTATGCAAAAAACTGCGCCAGTCCAGATTGGTTGAGCCTACCGTGGACCAGACCCCATCAATCAACACCGTTTTGGAATGCAGCAATTTTTCGCGGCGCTCATAAATTTTGATGCCATCTTCCAAGAGGCCCGCATAGTACGACCGCCCCGCATGGAACACCAAGCCAGAATCGGTTTGGCTGGGCAGGATAACCTTCACATCCACCCCGCGCTTGACGGCAATTTTTAGCGCATCGAGCAATTGCGGATCGGGGACAAAATAAGCAATAGTCAAATAAATGGCGGTTTCTGCGCTGTTGATAGCCGAGATCAAGGTGGTGTACATCTGCGGCGCAGCATCATCTGAAGAGCTGCCGATTGCACGAATAACTTCTCCGCCCTGATTATTGATTAACGGAAAATATTTTTTATCAGCCAGCGCAGCACCCTTCTGCTTCGTCCAGGTCTGAATAAAAAGTTTCTGGAAATTCGCCACGACCGGGCCAGCGATTAGCATGTCGGTATCACGCCAAGGCACTTTCGGTGCGTCCGCTTTCTGTGGATCAACCTTGGGTGAGGCGCGGCGACCGGACGATCCGCCTGAATAAACCGCGCTGATATTGATACCGCCCAGAAACGCGGTATGGCCATCAATAATGAGCAGCTTGCGATGATCGCGCTGATTGATCTGCCAGCCGTTTTTCGCCATGAGCGGGTTCACAGGATTAAATTCCAGCACATTAATGCCGTTTTCTTTTAAGTGATCAAAAAATGCGCGTGGCGTATTCACCGAGCCCACGCTGTCGTAAATCAGATTGACTTGAACACCGGCACGCTGCTTATCAATCAGCACCTTGGAAAAATCGCGCCCGATCTCATCATCCTCAATAATATAAGTCTCCATATTGATGTGATCTTTTGCTTGCGAAATCGCCGCAAACATCGCCTTATAAGTAGCGGGGCCATCCTGCAATAGCGCCACACGATTGCCCACCACCAGACGAGTGGGCGCGATGGATTCTTCCAGCGCAAGATGCCGCTCAAAAATATTGGTTTCAGGACCACGGCGGCTTAATTTTTCTAATACTGATTTACTCTGCTGAGGCGACAGAATTCCCCTCGAACCTTCAAGTTGCAGTGGCTGGGTGGCCTCAACCGGGCTTTCGACTTTGGGTAAAGCGCTGCAGCTGACGACCATCAGCAAACTCAGCGCAGCCACAGCGCAAGTTAATTTTGAAAGGCAGCTGACAGACCGTATCAAATTTTTCAGATTACCTCCGTCGGACAATAATATTTTTAAATTATAGCTTACACAAGCAGCAATCCATGCGAGTTACTCACTCTAAACAAAGGGATGTTTGTCCTACAGAATGCAATGGCTGTTTTGCTGCACCATTTGAACATTCAAGCACGCCATTGCCATGTATGAAAATTTTAACGGGAGAAATATTTGTCCCCATCAGGTATGTCGTCAACAGCGTCGGCAACACAGATTACCGGCACAACTCAACCGGCTTGGCGATTGAGCTTTAATTGCCGATAGCCACTGGTTTGATGGAAGACTCATGCGCAGTGCAGCGAATCGCTGCTATTGCGCGCCCATATGCAGGTTGCCAGCGAAGAGGAAGCATGTATGCGGTGCGCAATCGCGTCACGCTTTATTGCTGCGTGCGCCTTAGCAACAAACCTTGCGGTGATGATGCCCACATGAATCTCAGAAATTTTGTTTGACCCAATACCCGATGCTCCTTGTAAATCATCAAACGTAAAATTTAAAACTCAAAACACAAGCACGTTCATTTCAATAAAACATAAAAAAATGAAACCTCCGTCTTCGTCGAAACAGATTGTAACGATTGCACTGTTGGGCAATTTATTGGTTGCCGTCACCAAAGCAGGTGCTGCGATGTGGACGGGCAGTTCAGCCATGCTGAGTGAAGCGGTTCATTCATTTGTGGATACCGGTAATCAGGTACTACTGCTTTACGGCATGCGACAAGCTGCGCAGCGTGCTGATCCTGAGCATCCGATTGGTTATGGTCGCGAACTTTATTTTTGGAGCTTCATCGTTGCACTCATGGTCTTTGCGCTCGGCGCCGGGGTATCGATCTATGAAGGGATCACGCATATCCAGAACCCTGAGCCGATCAACGACCCCGTAGTGGTTTACATCGTGCTGGGGCTAGCCTTCATATTTGAAGGTGCTTCATGGTTCGCTTCGCTTCGGCAGTTCAACGCAGAAAAAGGCTCGCGTGGATTCTATGCGGCCTTCCGCCACAGTAAAGACCCGCCTATGTTTATGGTGCTGTTTGAAGACAGTGCGGCGTTGATCGGAATTTTTATTGCCGCGATCGGCACCGTTGCCGCCACCACTTTCGACAACCCTGTCTACGATGGTGTGGCGTCGATTTTAATTGGCCTGGTGCTGGCAGGCACGGCTGTCTTACTCGCTCGCGAAAGTAAAAGTCTGCTGATTGGTGAACGTGCGGATAGCAAGCTGAGCGACTCGATTATGCATATTGCGGAAGAAGCAAGCGCGGTGTCGCGGGCCAATGGTGTACTGACAGTACAGCTTGCGCCTGATCAGATTCTCGCGGCGCTGAGCCTTGAATTCGCCGACGATTTTAAAACCCCGCAAATTGAAGACGCGGTGGTCGATATTGAACGCCGGGTACGCATGGCGCACCCTGAAATCGTGACCCTGTTTATCAAACCTCAAACCGCCGCTGCCTTTAAAGACAATGTACGAAAACGGTTCGGTGAGCTGCTGCCTGAAACAGACACCACGGTTCCGGTTGTACATGATCTACAGGTTCGCATGCCTTGAGACGTCCAAAATACGATTTCGGTACGCTGCCGCACAGACAGCAAAACGCGGCGACATTTAGCCTCTTCATGTTTTGAAGCTTGCGGTGTCGTATTCAAGTGTGCGTGGCATACTCGCAATAATGGTCAGAACCGGTTCAATTCACACTTGGTTCATACCGCGCACAAGCAGCTCATAACCAGTCCGTATAAATTTGTCATCCTCACCATTACTGAACAACTGCCATGTCAAGGTCTGCAACCGATGCGTTATTAAATCCTCCTCCGTCTGTCGCTCTTGCCAGCATCACCCAGCAAGCGCCGCAGGAGTGGGCGCTGTTGGGCAATTGGACGGTGCGCGGGCTGGGCGCGATGCCACAACAGCTTGATACACAGGATTGCGCAGCAGGCGAGGTTGTTTTGCACGGCGGCCAACTCGATATGCTTGATAGCGCCGGGGCTTGTGTATTGCAGCGCTGGCTAAAGCGCCATAATGCGAATGCCAGCCTGCGCGACTGGCCGCCGCGTTTAGAAAAACTCATGACGCTGGTAGTCGATAACGTAAATACTTCGTCCCCCGCGCCACCGAATAAGCCATTTTTGGAGCGCGTGGGCCGAAGCGCAATGGCCGCCGCAGAGCAAGCCCTGGCCCTGCTCACCTTTGCCGGTGAAACTGCGATCGCTGCGGGACGGCAAATAGCTCATCCGCAACGCATTCGTTGGCGTGTGATGTTACGCAATATCCAGATCGGCGGCTTTGATGCGTTGCCCCTTATTGGTCTGACTTCCTTTCTGCTCGGTGTGGTGGTTGCCTATCAAGGTGCGGATCAACTCAAGCACTATGGTGCCAATATTTTTGTGGTCGATCTGGTGGGCTACGCAATGTTGCGCGAATTCGCGCCGCTGATCAGCGCCATCATTATTACTGGTCGCTCCGGTTCAGCCTATGCAGCCGAGATTGGCACCATGATCGTCACCGAAGAAATTGATGCGATGCGCACCATTGATATTGATCCCATTGATTTATTGGTGCTGCCTAAAATGGCCGCACTCGCCGTGGCGTTACCGTTGCTGACCGTGTTTGCTGACCTCACCGGCGTATTCGGCGGCATGGTCATGGCGCGCTCGCAATTGGGTATCGGCTTTCCTGAATTTATAGATCGTTTTGGTCGTGAAATGCACGGTGCCACACTGCTGGTGGGCATTGGAAAATCAGTGGTATTTGCGGTGATCATTGCCGGCATCGGCTGCTTCCAGGGATTCCGCACAAAGGGCAGCGCTGACAGCGTGGGGCGGCAAACCACGATGAGCGTGGTGCAGTCAATCTTTTTGGTCATTGTGGTGGATGCGCTGTTCTCGATCGTGTTCAGCCTGCTGGATATTTAAGATGACAGCAAACGAAGATATCGTGATTGAGATGCGCAAAATCTGCACCCGCTTCGGGGATCATCAGGTTCATACCGATCTCGATCTGGACGTGCGGCGCGGTGAAATTTTAGCCATCGCCGGTGGCAGTGGCTCCGGTAAATCCGTGTTGTTACGCGAGATGATTCTGTTGCAGCGTCCGACCTCCGGCACAATTAAAATATTTGGCGACGACATCAGCACACTGACCGATGATAAAGCCCATGCACTGCGCCAACGCTGGGGCGTGCTGTTCCAGCACAGTGGGCTGTTCAGCTCGATCAATGTGCGCGAAAACGTCGGCCTGCCATTGCGTGAACACAGCTCACTCGCCGATGCCTTAATCGATGATATTGCGGAATGGAAACTGTCACTCACCGGTTTGCCACCTGATACTGGCCAGAAAATGCCCAATGAGCTTAGCGGCGGCATGCTGAAACGGGCCGCCTTGGCGCGCGCCATCGCACTCGATCCGGAACTACTGTTTCTGGATGAGCCGACCACCGGACTTGATCCCACCAGCTCGGCCGGGGTGGATGAACTTATTTTGCGCACCCACGCACTTTATGGTTTAACGATTGTGATGGTCACGCACGATCTGGATTTATTGTGGGCGGTCAGTGATCGGGTTGCAGTGCTTGGTGAAGGCCGGGTACTGGCGGTGGGCTCGATGGAAGAGCTGTCGCATAACCCCCACCCAATTATCAGCGCTTACTTCGTCGACCAACGCGCTGCGATCCTTAAAACAAAGGTGAGCAAATCGACTAAACCACAGGAGGAAAAGTGGAAAACAAAGTGAACTATGCGATTGTTGGCGCGTTTGTATTGGCCTTGGGGGCAGCGCTGATTGCAGGTGTGCTGTGGCTGGCCGCGGGCGGCAATACGCAAAAAAAATACGCGCCCTATCGATCCATTATCGCGGAGTCGGTAGCCGGGCTGAGCCTGGATGCGCCGGTTAAGTATCTGGGTGTTGATGTCGGCAAGGTCAGTGCAATCGGCATTGATCCACAAGATTCCCGTCAGGTCATTCTGCGGTTTTTGATTGAACGTGGCACCCCGATCAAGCAGGACACCGAAGCGGTACTCAAGAGCCAGGGGCTGACCGGAATTGCGTATGTTGAGCTAAATGGCGGTAGCGCAGGCTCGCCCTTTCTGGTCGCCACCGATGAGGTTCCCGTCCCCACTATCCGTTCCAAACCTTCGCTCAGTGCGCGCCTTGAAAACGTGGCCACATCCGTGCTCTCAAAGCTGGATCAAATGACCACCAACCTGAATGCGATGCTGGATAACGACAATCGCGTGGCCCTCAAAACCACGCTGGCCGACACGGCTTTATTGATGCACACCTTATCAAGTCAGCGTGACTCACTTAGTGCCAGCATCACCGACGCCGCACGCGTTGCTCGTAACACGGCCCAGGCGAGCGAGCAATTCAGCCCGGCAATGAAGCGCATCACTGCCGGTGCCGATGCGGTTGAAAAAATGGCCGTGGTCATCGCTCGCACTGGCACCAGCGCGGGTCGCACTGTAGACGTGGCTGAAACCAGCATGCGGCAACTGAGTACTGAAACCCTGCCCGAGCTGGAACGGCTGCTGGTCGAGCTGAACCAGCTTGCACCGGCATTACGGCGTTTAATCGAACAAACCGAACGCACCCCAACCAGTCTGCTGCTCGGCGGATCGATCGTACCGATGGGGCCTGGCGAAGCGGCAAGAAAAACAAAAGAAAATGAAGGTAAATAAAAATGAAAATAGAGAAAGTTTAGCCATGAAAATATGTCTGCCTCATCAGCACCGCCAACGCCATCGGTACCATCAAAAAATGAGCATCACTTTTTTTTGGGCGCGTGTGCAAGCTTGTTGGCGAACGTGGTTTGTTGCACTCATCGCCGTGGTTATGGGGGCTACGTTAATGAGCGGGTGTGGATCCCTGCTGCCCAAAGCGCCGGTGCAGCCGACCTTATATCTGCTCGATGCGATGCCGCTATCAATTGCCTCAAATGCGGCGACTTCAACCAATCAACCCGGCAGTACCGCGCCCACGCTGACCGTGAATACGCCGATTGCGGCGGCTGGCTTTGGCAGCACCCATATTGTGTATCAGCGACAAGCGCACGAACTGGAACACTTCGCACTTAATCAATGGGTAGATACGCCCGTGCAAATGCTCACCCCGTTGATCATGCGCGCAATCGAGCAGCGCGGCGGGTTTCGTGCGGTGGTGCGTGGCTCAACGGCAGCCGTCAGCGAGCTGCGGTTGGACACCGAACTCGTCCGTTTACAGCAGGAATTCAGTACCTCGCCGAGTCGTGTCCGACTGACGCTGCGCGCGGTGCTGGTCAACACCAGCAGCAGGCGAGTACTGGCCTCGCGTGAATTTGAGGCAAGCGTGGCGGCCTTGAGTGATGACCCGGTTGGTGGGGTGGTGGCGGCGAATAAAGCCGTGCAGCGTGTGTTGGGCGAGTTGGCTGTGTTTTGCGCTGATTCAGCTTTAGCCGCAGCTTCAGCCGCAGCCACAAACACAACACGAGCATCAGATCCGGCAGTGCGTTAAGGTTGCTGCGCCAATATTACTTGCGGGTAATGGCTGTGATCCACGGTTCGAGCCGCTGACCAAACGCAACCACCGCTTCATAATGCGCTTGTTTAGTTTTCTCACTTTCCTCAAACGACGTCTTGGCATCATCAAAAGCGCCACGCATCGCCAGCGGCACATGCAGATTATCGACATTGATTTTGCTAACCATCCCGCTGATTTTATTGCCGGTATCGGCACAGCACCAAGTGGGACGGATTTGCCCATGAACAATGGCGTAGCGACTGCGATCTGGATAGCGCATACGCAGGGCGGTGACACTCGCGTCTGAATCCAATGCGGCATCAATCACAAACAAACGGCTGTTGCGGGTTTGCTCATCGGCCAACAATTTCAGATCTCCCGTGGTGCCCCGGTTGTATTTAATCGCTTGAGCCAGTGCGGCTTGATACGCTGCGCCATCCAGCTCCAGCACTAACAATACATCGTGCGGTAGCTGGCGGCCAAAACGGGACCGCCCATAAGGCTGAAATGTCATCTCATCATCATTGAACCCCAGCGCAATCAGCTTCGCTTGGTTAAGCCAATCTGCTTCGCCTTGATAACCAGAATAGCGTCCGTATCGACCCCACTCTTCGCTATTTTTTTCTTTCTCGGTCGGTTCGGGCCGCAATACCCGCCACATAAGCTTGAGCGAAAGCCCGCTATTTTCTGAGTGCCTACCCCAAATATAGGGGCCGACAAGCTCTCGCTCGCTCAGACGCAGCGCACTTTCAGGGATGCCGCCGCGGTTATAAAAAACCCCTGCCAACGCAAAAATATTTACGCCCATAATCAACAACAAGCCTGTGATCAGGGCGCGTTTTCTAAACCAGTTCATGCTACGCGCGCTCATCGCAAGGCCTCTTGTTCTCTGTTCGGGCCATATGCATTTGTAGTGCGCAGCCGCTTCAATATAAACAGCAGTAGTACAGCGGTTAAACCAAGCGTTAGAAAGAACAGATATTTCGGCATCAGCTTCCACCACCAATCAAACATTTTGGTGTATAAAAAAATAACGAATAACGTCACACTGGTATTTACCACATCATTTAATTGTCGACGCACACCGTACCAGATCGCCAGCGCCGTCCCCACAAAACCCGTTATCTGATACAGGCTTTCAATCGCTTTAAAGGACAGCGGAAGATAGCTGCCCGCGCCCCAATTTGCCAGCAGCAGCATGGGTAAAAAAAGCGCGAGCAGTGCGACGATGCGATAAGTCGGTGCAAAGCCGGCAAAGCGCCGATGATCAAACAACTGCGGCACAAAAAACAACGCTATCGCCGCCGGAAAAAAATTCTCAGGACGTTCGCCAAAATCAAGCCAATACATACCGTTCCAGGTGCCAACTCGTGCAGCCACAAAGCTGATCAAACACATCAGCCCGGCTACCAGCAGCAGCCGTAAATCCAACGCATACGCCAGCAGCAGCGCCAACGCGGCCCATGGCAGCAGCGCTTTATCGGAGGGCGTGATATTAAAAATCTGCCCAAGCATAACCATGTTTAATACAAAACACGCGAAAGCCACCAGCGCCGCCAGCTTGGCAAAATACCCGCTGCTGTCTTTATGCTGAATCCAAAACGTGATTACAAATGTGGCCGACGCGGCCGT
>ENA-OFCD01001227-OFCD01001227.1-metagenomes-genome-assembly--contig:-NODE-1227-length-13534-cov-3.601232_pt1 | contig 13534 bp, 12 predicted proteins | sample MGYA00153392_OFCD01 | MGnify analysis MGYA00153392 | reverse complement strand
GTGGTCGCTGGCGTCAGCGGCGCCAGACGCGTCTTCGCGAGCGACGGACATGCGTGTGCCCTCCTCGCCGACGATACAGTGCGCTGCTGGGGTCGGAACGACGCCGGTCAGACGGGCGGCTCGACGTACTATCTCCCCGCAGCGCACGAGCTCGTCGATGCCGAGCTCGACCCACGTGCGAGCCTGTCGACGATAGGTGTTGATCATCTGGCTCGACTTGTGGCCCGTGCGGTCGGCGATCCAAGTCTCGCTCTTGCCATGCGCCAAGTGCACGGTGACGAAGGTATCGTGCAATCGAATGGGGAGGCGGAGCTTCGTCTTCTCGAACAGCTCAGCGCGATAGACGTGGGCCAGGTGCCGGTGTTTGCGAAAGGCGAGTGCGAGTCGATTCGGCTGCGACACGACGAAGACACGCTGGGTCTCGGGTCGCATCACACGCCAGAGGTGAAGCGCGCGGACGACATCTGGAGCGAGTCGTGCGAGACGAGGACTATGGGCTACGAACTCTAGGATACCGAGCATCTTCACGGTGCTCTAGCCCCGTCGATGCAGGTACGCGAACGTCTTGTCGCACGTGCGCTGCAGAACCTCGGCGACCTTCACGACTTCCTCACAGTGCTTGATCAGAGCGCATAGGAACGACGAGATCGTGGACGCGCGGATCATCGCCGACCGGATCGCCCGCGTCCTCCGGCTCGGCGACCCAATTTTGCTACGCCTCCACATCGTCCGCACCGCCGAGCACACATTGACCACTAGAACGATCTACCAATCAAGAGTGCGCCATAGGGAACGACGATTGATGAGTCAATTGAGGTGCTCGGGGCGACTAGACGGAAAAGGGCTCCAGCTTCGATGTCGACGTCGATGAGCGGAAGAAAAGTGGTCTTGAAGCCGATCGTCGGGCCGATCCAGAGGCCGACGGGTGGCTCGATGAAGCCTTGGGCCGTGAGCATCCGGCCGCTCACGCGCGCGAACGTGGTCGCGGCCCCGATGTGCACGCCCTGATCGAAGTCGCCCAATAGGAAGTAGCGCGGACGGATCGCGGCGTCCCACGCGAGCCTCCTCCCGATCGCTCTCTCGTTCGCGTCGAACACGGCGCGCGAGCCCAGGCCGATCGCCATCGAGAGAGACCACTTGTGCGCGAGCCGCAGATCGATGGTCGGTCGAACGATCGGGTTCGCGAGGTTGAGACCTGCGAAATCGATCGAGAGCGAGACGCGATGACGCGGCAGTGACTTGGCCTCGGGGCGAGCAAGCGCTTGCTGGGTGACGAGCAATGCAGCGCCGGTCGCGAAGAGACCTACGAAGTTTCGGGACATGAGGTGCCCGGTCGCAGGAAGCGTGCCGACCACTTCTTCCGCCTGGGCGGCGCCTTCTGTTGGCGAGCTTGAGGATCCGCCTAAATCTGAGCAGCCCGGCAAGGTGGAGGCGAGCCAGCTCGAGAGCCTGACGCCGCGACAACAAGCTCCCCAACCCCGCGGCCGAGCCCATCGACCTGCGCCGTGGGCATTACGGCCTCGTCGCGATCGTACGCACCGAGTGCAAGCAGGATCGTCACCGAGCTCGTTGCCGGAGGTCGCCGGACTCACCGTGATCGTACTGCACGAAAAGCCGAGGACGACTTTGCGTGCGCGTCTTGTGGACCGGCGCGCACGGCACCCAAGAGCGAAGACGCTCCATGGTCTCGAGCGTCTCACATCAAAGCCCTTTGCGACTGTCTCAATGGCGCTCGTGCCGGCGTACTATCGCTCTATGAGACCGTCGTTCATCGTCTTGCCTCTAGCGCTCGGGTGTTGCCACGCGAGAGAGGAGCATTCTCCCGACGCGTGGTCAGCGCAGCGACCGACGTCCACTGTGGCAGCGAGCGACGCTCTCGTCGCCGAGCCGAACGATCCCGCCCCGACCCCGGGCGGCTATTACGCGCCAGAGCCGGACGGCAAGCCGACGGCCATTTTGCGCACGGACGCACCCAACATGCATTACGCGTCACTCGATCGCGCGAGCTGCGAGACGGAGCTTCGAAAGCGCGCGGTCCCGTTCGTCGCGGGAGAGGCGACGCAAGGCGTCCTCGCGCCCGAGCGAATCCGAGGGGCGTTGCACGGAGTCGACATCCACTCCGCGCTCGCGCCTGCGGCTCGAGACAAGTCTTCTTCGACGATCTTCGATTGCAGACTCGTTCTCGGGATGGACGACTTCGCCGCGCTCGCCGCCAAGGCCGATATCGTCGAGATGGTCTATTTCGGCGCGTATCGTCCTCAATCGGCCAATGGCTGCACTCCCAAGTATGCGGGCAAGCAGCACTGCGGAGGGCTCGCTGTGGACATCGCGACATTCAAGAGGAGAGACGGCACCGTGTTGAGCGTCGAGAAGGACTTCCACGGTCACATCGGCGATTCCACGTGCGGGCCAACGGCGCAGCCGCCCGGGACGACACCGGCGACCACACAGCTCTGGCGCCTCGTCTGCGATACGGCAGAGCAGGCAATATTCAATGTAATGCTGACACCCAACTACAATGCTCAGCACTTCAATCACTTTCACGTCGAGATAACACCAGACGCCGAGTGGATGCTCATTCACTAAAATGACCAAACGCGATTCGGGAATACCCAAGTGTCATCCTTCGCTTCGCGAAGGATCCCCTGTGCGAAGCGGGAACAGTCGTCGATCGCAGCGGATATGCGAAACGGTGGAGGGAACCTTCACGAAGCGAAGGGTGACAAGCCGATCCGGAATCGCGCACGGTTATTTAGTGATCGTGATCTCGGGCTCGTGAGCCCAGCCGAAGCACCGTAGGTTTTCGCCCTATGGGCAACCCATGAGCGACATTCAATCGACCGCGATGCCATCCACCAACCCGCCGGCTGGTGGGCTCTCGGGGCCGCGCGCATCGTCTTCGGGTACATGTGGTTTCAGCAGACGCTGTGGAAGCTCCCGCCCGATTGGGGCGGCCAGTATGGCCTACGCGGGTTCGTCGAAAAGTCAGCCGAGTTCTCGTACCCGTTCTATCGGGCTTTCGCCAAAGACGTGGTTCTGGCACATTTTAGCCTGTTCGCCCCGCAGGTGTGGCTCGGTGAGACCGTCATCGCGCTCTCTCTCGTGTTCGGCCTCTTCGGTAGCGCCGGCGGTCTCATGGCGTTCGCCATGGGTATCAACCTCTACTTCGCGAACGCGCACGTACCCGGTGAGTGGTACTGGACTTAGGTGTTCATCGCGTTGCTGGGCGGTGTCCTGTCGGCGACGCGATCGGGTCGTTACCTCGGTGTCGATCAACTCCTCGTCCCGCGCCTTCTTCGCCTGCGAGAGAAGCATGAGCGCCTCGGCAAGATCCTCCTCGCGATGACATGACGCTTGCTCTGCGGCTCGCGGCGGTCACTGCCGTTATGTCGCTCGCGTGGCCGCTCTTGCACACGCGGCTCGGCTTCTTCTCTTTCAACCTGGTCTATGGCGCGCAGTTCGCGCTCTGCGTCGTGGCTCGTGTGGCGCGCCAAGACGTTCGATCGGCGCGAGCTCTGGGTGATCCTCGCGTTCGCGCTCGTCTTGCGTGCGGTACTCGTCGCGCAGACGCCGTTCCTCTCGAGTGACGTCTACCGCAATGTCTGGGACGGCCGCGTCCAAGCGTGGGGCATCAACCCATATCGCTTCGTGCCATGCGCCTGAGCTTGCCGCGCTGCGAGACGATGCGATCTTCCCGTTCATCAACCGTCGCGAGTGGGCGCATACGATCTACCCACCTGCGGCGCAGATCGTGTTCCACGCGAGCTACCTCGTCGTCGGCGGCACCGTCATCGGCGGGGAAATCGACGCGGGGTTTGCCAGGACTTTGCGAACCTCTTCATCTGCCTCGCGCGCCTGCTGTCGGTGCGTGGCAAGGACCCGCGATACGTCCTCCTCTACGCGTGGCACCCGCTCGCTTGTTGGGAGGTTGGCCATAGCGGACACGTCGACGCGGTCGCGATCGCGATGATGGCAGGTGCGCTCCTCGCGTCTCACCGCTCTCGCGCTGGGCTCGCGGGCGTCTTGCTCGGCCTTGCGACGCTCGTAAAGGGCTATCCGATTTCGATCGCGCCCGCGCTTTTGGGGCATGAAAACGGCGCTTCGCGATCGGACTGGCAAGTACGCTATTGCTCTATGTGCCCTACTTCGGAGTAGGCTCCGGCGTCCTCGGCTACTTCCCCACATACTTGCGCGAGGAGAGGATCGACACGGGAGATCGCTTCGTGCTTGTTGCGCCAGGCGCGCGTCGTGTTCGACGCCCCAATGTGGGCGTTCGTCGTGATCGCTTTGGCCACGTACCTCGCCGTCGCCGTGCGGATTGTCCGCCGAAGCGCCAACCCCTCGCAAGGCCCCGCGTTCTTCGCCTCCGCGCTAGCCACGATCGTCGTCGCGCTGGGGACTCCCCACTACGCTTGGTACTACGTCTGGTTGATCGCGCTGGCGTGCCTGGCGCCGCGGCCGGTCACACTCTGGGTCGCTTGCTCGGGCGCGCTGCTCGACTACGAGCCACACACCAACGGGGGTCGCCTTGTGTTCGAATCGCTGATGTATGCGCCGACGCTCGTCTTGCTCGCCCTCGAGTGGCGCAAGCTGCGCGTGAGTTCGAGAGACTCGAGGCGCACGTTACGCTGATGGAATACTGCGATTCACCACCACGGATCCAAACCAACATGGCAGCGCTTGGCACGGAGCGTGAATTGTCCGCCCTTGCACGCGTCGATCGGACGCGCGCCTTAGGAGGATGAAATGAACGTCGTGAAAATGATCGCGCTTGGGTGTGTCTCGAGTGCGCTGTTCGCTTGCGGAGGCGGGACCGACAGTCACGACTCTCGCGACTACGCAGACGCCGGAGTCAACGCGGACGCGACGCATGCGGACTCAGGCAACAACACGCTAGATTCCGGTCGCACTCGCGACGACGCGGGCGCTTCATCGTCGGGTCACGACTCGGGCTCGGCGGGCAACCCACCGGGGCAATGCGCGCCAGGCAACGCGTGTGGCGGGCTCACGCAGTGCACGGACTATTGCTATGGGAGCCGTTGCTGTTTGCTCAATTGTTCATGTGGTGCAAACGACACACTGGGCTGTCAGCTGCTTTGTAATTGATCGGCTGCACGCGGGGGTAGGTGGGCACAAGCTAGTCGTGGGGAGGTTGTTGCTCGGCGACGCGCACTTGGGCCGTGCAACGGCTCAACGATCAGGTGCCCGCAGATACTCGAGGCCCTGTGTCGGTTCACGTTCTCGCGCATCACATGGTCGGCGGTCCCCAGAAAAAGCACCGCACGCTCGCCGGTCGATCCGGTCGCAGGTGGCGAAAAGGGAATGAGGGAGGTCCTGATCTCGCTGGCAGTTCGAGAGCGAGTCGCTATCGGAACTCTTTGGCTCGCCGCTGGTGGCGAAAAGTGGAATGGGGCAAGTCCTGATCTCGCTCGTCCTCGATCGTGGAGAGGACTTCGTCTACGGCATCTTCGACAAAGACGAGACCGAGGTGATCGGCGGCACCGGCATGCACCCACGCGTGGGCCCGCAGGCGCAAGAGATCGGCTATTGGATGGCCGCCAAACACGCCGGAAAAGGCTACACATAGGAAGCCGCCTCGGCGCTCACGCAAGTCGCGCTGCGTGCACACAAGAACGTGCGCGTAGAGATCCACGGCTCACCGCGCAACCGAGCGAGCGCAAACATCCCACGCAAACCAACGGAGCGTCGCGCGGCGACCAGCAGCGAACGACCAACCGCGGAGTCTCTATTCGATAAACGATCGTCATGGCAGAACGGACGCGCCGGATCGCGCGTTCCGACCGGGCTCGCCGTCAATGCTAGTCTGTTGGGATGTCTTCACTCCGCGCCTTCTTGGGCGCTCTCTTGGTGGTCTCTTGCGGTGGCGATGACGTCGGCACGAGCGCGTTCGACTCGGGATCACCCGACACCACGAGCGGAGACTCTGCGGTCGCGTTCACTCTTCGCGTGGATCCGACATCGGCTTCGATGACGCTCGTCCTCGGCGGCGTGGCGCCTTCGCCCGTGGCCTTTCACGCGTTCGAGAAGGACGCGAAGGGCGCAGAGACGGACGTCACGAGCGCTGTGGTGTGGACCAGCGACGGCGGGCCGATCGCCACGGTCGACGCGAAGGGAAACGCGAGCGCCGGCAAGGTCGGCGGCAAGACGAAGGTGCGCGCGACCCTGCAAGGCGTCACGGCGACGGCTGATGTCACGGTCAAACTCACGGGCGACGTCTTCGGCGGCGGCACGAACGCGATGACGAAGACGAAGTTTGCGGGCGGCGTCGCCGATCCCGATCCGAAGAACGCGCCGGTGCTCGAGTACCCGGAGGACGGCGTCGTCCTCCCTGGCAACCTGCCGGCCGTCGAGCTCCAGTGGTCGCAAGCGGCAGACAACAGCGTGTACCGCGCGCACGTGACCGCAGCCGACGTGCTGGACCTGTACCTCTACAGCTCCACGCGCGAGCTCACGCCACCACCGGACGCCTGGGCGGCGATCATCGGCACGGTTCACGATACGCCGATCACGTGGGTGGTGGACGCAATGGGCGCGGCCAATCCATTACGAACTAGCGCGGCCCGTACTTTGATATCGACCGCGGACACGATCGATCAGAGCTCCATCTACGTGTGGCAGTCTTCGACCGGTTCGTTTCACGTGATCGACATCACCCAGGCGAAGGACTTCGTGCTGCCAACGACCGCGCCGCAGCTCCAGGGCGGGCAGCCTTGCTCGGGGTGTCACCGCATCTCGCGTGACGGCAAGCGCTTCGCGTTCACGTACAACGGCGGTGGGTTCAATTTCGGGACCCTCGCATACGACGCGAACGCCAAGACGTACGTGCCGAAGATCGCGCCGAGCCCGGCCTACCGCGCGACCTACGCGACGTTCAATCCGAACGAGACGACGCAGGTCCCCGCGATGATCGTGACGGAGCCTGACGACGTGCCGCAGAACACGGCGGGCAGCGTGCGCCTGAACATGCGCAACCCGGACACGAACGCGGTAGTGCCGAACGACTTGGCTGCGATGACGTCGGTGTTGCCAGCGGCGGTGGGTCACGCGACGAGCATGCCCGACTGGTCCGCGGACGGCTCGCTCGTGGTCTTCTCGGCGTACGACAGCAACAAGAGCTTCGTGCGATTGCTCGGCGACGACATCGTGCTCGCGTCCATCGTCGAATCGACGATCACCTATGACGGTAAGGGCGGCTTCAAGTTCGGTGCGCCCAAGGTGCTCGTCGCCGCGGACCCAAACGGTAATGCGGATACAGGCGAGAACAACGTCTTGCCGGCGTCCTCACCCGACGGAAGCGCGGTCGCGTTCACACGCGCGGCGGGGTGGTGGTCGATCAAGACTCAGCAGTCGCTCCTCAACTTGAGCGGACAGATCATGCTCGTGCGCCGCGCAGACGGTCAGACGTTCGAGCTCGCGAAGGGATCGAACGGCAAGGGCACCACGCTGAGCAGCACGTGGCCGCAGTGGGCTCCGACGATGGGCAACCGCTACGCGTGGCTCGCGTACGGCTCCGAGCGCCCCTACGGACACGAGCTCACGCCGCAGAACGCGAGCTGCGGTGGGCTCGTGCAAGGGCAGGGGAGCTGCAAGCAATTGTGGGTCATGGCGATAGACGTGCAGAAGCTCAAAGACCCGACGAACAAGGCCGATCCGAGCTCGGCGCCGTTTTGGATTCCGGGCCAGAACATCCACGCGCAATACGTAAGTCCACAGTGGACCAAAGCCGTACTCACTCCGCCCAATTGAAGATGCGCGCGCGAACGCTGTTGTTGTGCGGACTCGTCTTCGTCGAGTGCAAAGACCCGACGGAGATCTCGTTCGTCGTGACCGCGGATGTGAACTGCGCGCGCGTTCGCGATACGGCGACCTCTGTCGGCCGCTCGGCACGCTGAGCCAGAAGCCGCCCGCGGCGACGAGTGAGGTCTTTGGACGGGAAGGAAAGCCGTCGTCTGGGGCGGCTATGTCACCACCACGAACTCCTCCGTCGACGATGGAGCGCATTCGGCCAGTGAACCGAGCAGAGCTAGCGCGACAACCGAGTCCGATGATGTGCCAGGAAACAGGGTGTGTGGCCACCGACTGACCATTTGCGTGCTCCACCCATCCAGATGATTGTGGCCATCGACTTGCAGTCGATTCGCCCAATGAGCATCTACAGAATCGCGGCCGCCGGATTGATGTTGGCAATGAGCGCGTGCGTCGCGTCCACGGGATCGGACGCCGTCGACTCTGGCGTTGGAGACACCCGACCTGACGTGAGGGGTGAGGACGTGCGAGCGCCGGACTGCGGTGCGATCAGCTCCGACCGGCCTGTCTTTATCGTGTCGAACACTCTCGGTCTCGCGGATTGCAAAGCGCATTTCTCGATTTTAGGCGACGCCGGCGCGACCTCGCTCGACGATGGAGGCGTCTGTCTCTGCAATGGACAGCGCGCGTTCGATTGTCCTGCTGAGACGGCGGACGCCGCAGCGGCTTGCACTTACGCTCTGACCGGCGCTACGGGTTATCGGCCATTCGTCCCATGGGGGGGGGCAGCCGAAGCAGTATTCCGTACGCGTCGGCCAAGCGGGATTCGTGTCCGTCGACGTGGACGGAGTCCAAACGGGTCAAGGCGCCTGCGCCATGCTGACGATGCGTCTGTCGTCACCGTGCAGCTGAAGCAGCTCGACGCGTCGAGCAAATAGTCTACCGAAGAAACGGCCGTGTTGGTCGCGGTGGGCAGAAGCAACCTCGGGCGCCGCGCGGCATCTGAGCCAGTGATGTTCCGCACGATGATCCACCCGCCCGACGACGCGAAGGCCGTGGGTGAGCGCTGGTTCGCGATCGGCCAACACGGACTCCTGGCGCGCGCAGACGGAGACCGCCTCGTGCTCCCGACGCGCGAGGATCTCGCCGCTCTCGGCGCCGACACGGCCACCGCGCACTACCTGGGCCGGCTCGACGAAAGCGACGTATTCGCGACCGCCGCCCCGGACGGGCCGCTGCCCGGCGGTTGGAGCCTCCACGGCGTTCGAACGCTCGTGGCATCGTTCGACGAGCTGACGTTTGCGCTCGCGGGTCGTGCGACTCATGTGCAGGATTGGGCGACGACGAACCGCTTCTGCGGTCGGTGCTCGACGCCCACGGAGCGTGCGTCGAACGAGCGCTGCATGCGCTGCCCCAAGTGCGGACTCTCGATCTACCCAAAGATCGCCCCTGCGGTGATCGTGCTGGTGCGCAAAGGCAAGCAGGCTCTCTTGGCGCGGAACGCCCGCTTCCCGATCCCGTTCTTCAGCACGCTCGCGGGCTTCTCGAACATTGGCGAGACACTCGAAGAGACCGCAATGCGCGAGATCAACGAGGAGGTCGGCGTTCGCGTCAAAGACCTGCGCTACTTTGGCAGCCAGCCCTGGCCGTTCCCAAACTCGCTGATGATCGCGTTCACCGCCGAATGGGAGAGCGGGGAGATCGTGGTCGACGGCGAGGAAATTGCCGAGGCCGCGTGGTTCGACGCGAGCGCGCTGCCGCTCGTGCCACCCGCGCTCAGCATCGCGCGAAAGATGATCGATGCCTGGTGTCGAGAGACCCTAGCGCCGGCGAACGAAATTCAGTGACGCAGCTCCGCGCCCAGAGGGGGGCGGCAGTTGCAGGCGACGGATACCGCGGGGGAGGCTCGGTCTCCACGCAAAGGCACGCAAAGGCGCCGATACAAGCACGCTTACAATCCGTCGGCTGAGCCGGATGGCCGATTCGTAAGCATGCTTACAATCCGTCGGCTGAGCCGGATGGTTTGTGAGCCACCCGATCTCGTGTCGTTCGTCCGCGGTGTCGGCCTCGCCATCTTTTAGAAGAGCTTGCTGCCGTAGCTGATGCCGTCCGTGACGGCTTCCTTCGGGACGCGCGCGCTCAACACGAGCACTCCTTGCATGCCCGCGGGTGGCGCCGTCTCGGTGAACATGAACGGGACCGCGGTCGCGCCTTGTTGCGGGCTCGTCATGCCGCCGAGCGGATCGTCTCCGGCGAGCTCGTACGCTGGAGTGCGATTCGCCCACGCAATGGGCAGATCGAGGCCGATGCCCTGAATGTTGAAGAAGCCTCCCGCGTTGCTCGATCGCGTGCGGAGCGCCTCGATGTCTGCGCGCTTGGCGAGCGTCGTCGTGTCGGGCGCGCCGGGCATGAGGCCCTTCGCTTTCGCGGTCACCGTCGGTAGATCCATTCCGTCCACGATCCACGTGTGACCTTGATCCGCGATGACGACCACATGCAGCTTCGTCGTGATCGGCGGCTTCGGAGCGCGCGCGATCGGCTTCTGCTTGGCGTTGGACGCAGGAGGCGGCGGCGGAACTTCTGCGGCGTGAAAGAACGTCGCCTCGAAGTGGAGAGAGTCCGCGGGGAGTCCGGCGATCGCCGCGCCGGCCTTGAACGTGGTGACGGGCATCGTCGGGTCGCTGTCGTCCTCTTTCATCCACTTCACAATCCCGGGTCGCGTGAACGCCGTCGCGTACTCCTTCACGTTGGGACCGACCTTCGCGATCGGCTGCTCGAGACCGACGATCTCCCAGCCGGCGACCTGCTCGATCGCGGCCTTGCCGAGCTTCGCCTTCGACGCGTCGTCCTTGGCGGCTGCGAATGCGCTGAGAGCCGCGCGCGCCTGCACGACATCGACGCCGCGCGCATAAACGAGCTGCCCCGACAGCGAGCCCACGGTGTTCTTGAACGCGTTGCCGATCGCTTGAGCGTCGCTCGGCGGGAGCGCGTTCGACGACCCTTGCAGTCCGAGCACGAGCGCGTCGCCTCCGAGCGTGCGCGCCTTGTCGAGCTCCGTTGCATCGAAGCCGTGCGTGTAGAACGCGACGTCGGAGTCGAGCGGAAGCCGCAAGAACGAGGCGGGCGCGGGCCCCGCGAGCTCTGGGTGTGAGGCGAAGGCTTTGGTGAGCCCAGACTGCTTCTCGCGGAACACGAGCGAGAGTGAAGCGTCGCCCGCGGCGTCACCGAGCTTCGCGTCCAGCGTCGCGTGATCGAGATCGAGCGCGAGCTCGAACGGATCGTACGCGGCCATGAGATCGGCGAGCACCTGCGCGCCGGGTCCGCTGCGCGCGAGGTCACGCGAGACCTCACCGTGCGCGGCGTTGAGGAACTTGCGGAGCGGCGCGGGGTACGCCTCGATGTGGATGTCCTGGTCCGCCGTGATGCGCGTCACTCCGCGTGTCATGTACGGAAGGATCTTGCCGAGCGCTTGATCAGTCTCCGCGCAGACCATCCGCCACGCGGCGGGTCCGAACGCAGGCGCGAGCACGCACTTGCGATCGTCGTCGTCGTTCTCGTCCTCGACGTCGGGCGAGCCGTCTCCGTCCCGGTCCTGCGGCTGCGACGGCTTCGCGGCCTTCTTGGGCACGATCTTGAGCGCGCCGTTCTCGCCGTTTACGAGCTCGTTCTTCTCGGAAAGGATCGCTCGCGCCTCGTCGAGCGAGCGGATCGCCGCGCTGTATGCGACCGTCGGCTTGGGCTTGCCGCGGCCGCGCTCTTCGATCGTCACGACGATGTCCACGGGCTTACCGAGGTCCACGACGCGCGCCGCGCGATTGTTGCCCAAGGCATCCAGCGGCGAGAGCGGGATGCGTGTCCAGCGCGAGAGCTTGTCGGCCGCAGCGGACACGTTGGTCACGCGTGCGACGAGTCCCACGTTCGCCGGCATTGCCACCGGGCTCGTGTCCCAACTCGGCGTGGCCGTGATGGTGACGGCTGGCATCGTCGTCACGACTGCGTTCTGCACCGGCGGAGGCGCGGCGCCTCCACAAGCGATGGGGGCGAGGGCGATGAGCATGGAGAGTCGGCGTACGCGCATGGCGCAGCAGACTAGCTGGTTCGCATGCTCGAACGAAGTGATCGTGCCAAGGGCCCGATCACTGAGGCAGGTTTAGCGAGGCTGCTTGGAGGCGCGAGCCCGGAGGGCGAACGCAATCACGAAGCACGACTGGGTTCATTTCGCGGGCGAGATCACTTCGCTGCGAGCCCTGACGAAGTGCTGTCCATCATCGATCGAGGCAACCAGCTTCACGAGGCGCTCGCGCACGAAGTAGCGCAGCTCGAGCAACTCGTCCGCGTTTCGTGCCGAGATCAGGGCGCGCAGTACGATGCCGCGATCCGTCGAGTCTGAGACGCGAAGCTCGCAGACGCGCTTGTCCCAGAGCTTGTTCTGCTTGCAAGCCTCTTCGAGCTCTGCGCGCACACGCTCGATCGGCGCCTTGTAGTCCACCGTGAGCAGCACCTCGCCGCGCAGGTCCGTGCCCTGGCGCGTCCAGTTCTCGAAAGAGCTCTCCAAGAACTTAACGATCGGCACGATGAGCCGACGCTCGTCGAAGAGCTTCACGACCCCGTAGGTGAGGTGCAGCTCCTCGACCTTGCCCGCTTGTCCGTCCATGACGACCGTATCTCCGATGCGGACAGGCTGCGCGAGCGAGAGCTGGATGCCCGCGATGATCGCGCCCAGTGACTTCTGCGCCGCGAGGCCGAGCACGAGGCCCGCCACACCGGCTGACGCGAGCAGGCTCGTCCCCACGCTGCGCACGCCCTGGAACTGCAAGAGGACGGCGGCGAGCGCGAGCACACCCACGACGATCGAGGCGATGCGCTGGAGGATCGTCAGCTGCGTGCGCAGTCCGCGCGACGCGTGCTCGTCCTTGTTGTCCGCGAGCGTGATCTCCTCTAGCACCGCCGCGGCGACTCCGAGTGAGCGCACGATGAACCAAGCGACGCAGAGCAAGAGCAAGGTCGTCGTCGCGCGCGAGACGACGTCGTCCACCGCTACGGTCAGCGCGAGCACGTGCGCAATGGCCCTGAAAACAAGCACGGCAACGATCGCACGGAGGGCCGGCCGCGCGGGCTTGGTGTCGACGCGTTTGTTTCGCCAACGCTTGAAGAAAGCAACCACGAGCCACGCGACGATCGCCGCCGACACGCGGCCAAGCACCACGCCCGCAAGCGCCGCGACCACGAGCCCGACCCACTGCCACGGTGCGTTGCCGAGCACTTCGGGGGCGCGCAGCGAGCGCGGGATCCTGTCCTCCCACGGCGTCGGACCGAACGCGTCGTCGAGCTGCGGGACCTCGTTCACCGTGGACTTCGCGAACAGCCAGCGCGACACGCCGTCCTGGAACTTCACGTGCGTGAGGCTCAGGTAAATCGGTTCCTCATCGACATAGAGACTACCGATCGTCACGGTCGCCGAGGTGCCGCCGGCGTCGGGCGAGTCGACGATGGTCGAGGGGTCGATAGGGAGCCTGCGCTCGATGACGTACGCCAGATCACGCGCGAGCTCGGGGCCTAAGGTCTCCGCTCTGGACTTGCTGATCGCACGCAAGTCGAGGTACTTCGCCGCGCGCTCGTAGTCGCCGTCCGACGCGGCCTCCCGGAAGCCCTCGTACGCGCGGCGTGGCGTCGTGCGGTCGAGGGTGTCGTCCGTGATGGAGACGGTGCCTGCAAAAGCGTGGGCGGCGAAGAGGAAGACGAGGCAGAAGCTCGCGAGCCACACCCT
>ENA-OFCD01001226-OFCD01001226.1-metagenomes-genome-assembly--contig:-NODE-1226-length-13540-cov-6.190360_pt1 | contig 13540 bp, 12 predicted proteins | sample MGYA00153392_OFCD01 | MGnify analysis MGYA00153392 | reverse complement strand
TTGTCGTTTTTTATTCGGGGGGAACCCCCGAATAAAACGACGCCGAATAAAAAAAACGACAAGACAGCGAGACAAGACAGCGTAACGCACCAGTATTGGCTACGGATCTGATTTAGGATCGTACCAACAGTATTTCTCAGTCAGTCGAAATAGCCGATCTACCCAACCTGAGTAAGAGTGAATTAGTGATGACACTTACCGAACTCAGTGCCATCATTGCTCCGGCGGCTGAGGGACTGAGCATGGTACCCCAACCGTACCAGTAGAGGACTCCGGCTGCTGCTGGAATCCCGATGAGGTTATAAATAGCCGCCCAGAATAGGTTTTGGCGAATCTTTGTCAGAGTCGATCGAGATAATTCGATCGAGTAGACGACATCTAACAAGCGATCGCGCATTAAGATAATATCAGCAACCTCGATCGCCACGTCAGTACTAGCATTTAACGCAATTCCCAAATCTGCTTGAGCCAAGGCTGGCGCGTCATTAATTCCATCCCCAATCATCGCGACTCGATGGGGGGTATCTGAAGTTAGATTAGTTTGCAAAGATTGCACGATTCGCGCTTTGTCTTGGGGAAAAACTTCGGCGTAGATATCTGTAATCCCTAATTCTTGAGCGATAATATCGGCGACGGGTTGGCGATCTCCAGTGAGCAATACTACCCGCAAACCCATGTTTTGCAACTGTTTGACAGTCTCAACTGCATCGGAGCGGAGCTTGTCGGTGACTCCAATGATACCGATTTTGGCAGTCGTTAATGGCTGCTCTTGAGCGATTGCCACATACATGACGGTTTTCCCTGCTACCATCAAATTCTCCGCAGCAGTATGTAAATCCCCACTAATTTCCATCCCGCGTGCAGTCAACCAGTGCTGATTGCCAACGATTACCTGATATTTCCCGTGACTCAGAGTGCCAGATGATGCCCCGCCCAAGAGTTGAGCCTCAGTAACTAGCACCTGGGCATATACGCCCAATCCGGCTTCGGTATATGAATCGAGCACCGAGGGCAAAGTTAGCTCCAATCGTACAGCTTCCTGTTGAATCGCTACAGCCAGCGGATGATTGGCGACACTTTCCGCAGCAGCCGCAAGTTGCAATAGCTCAGTCGAGAGGATCGTGTCTGTGGTGAAAATATCTGTAACCTGAGGCTTCCCTTGAGTGAGTGTACCCGTCTTGTCAAATACCACAGTATCTAACTGATGTACCGCTTCTAATACATCGCCACCCTTGATCAATAATCCAGATTCGGCACCAATCCCCGTCCCCACCAGAATCGCCGTCGGCGTGGCTAAACCTAAGGCACAGGGACATGCTACCACCATCACCGCGATCGCGGCTTTGAGCGGCGTGAGGCTAGAAGCTAGCGGTACTAAATTGGGATTGTGGATGCCGATAAAGTACCAAAATAGGCAAGTCAAAATTGCGATCGCCAACACACCGTAAGTAAAATATCCCGCCACTGTATCGGCTAACTTTTGCACTGGAGCCTTACGGGTTTGGGCGGCTTCTACTAGGGCGATGATTTGCGCCAGAGTAGTATCATCGCCAGTACGGGTGACTTCGATCGAAATCGCACTCGATTGATTGACTGTACCTGCGATCGCCAAATCTCCCAACTGCTTGAATACAGGTATCGATTCACCCGTAATCATCGACTCATCGATCGTCGTCTGACCCCAGCGAATCAGCCCGTCAGTGGGGATCTTTTCGCCTGGGAGTACCCGCAGATATTCACCGACTTTGACCTGTTCTACAGGGATTTCGACGGCTTGGGAATCTGGAGCGGCACTGACTAAGCGGGCAAATGTGGGTTGGAGTGAGAGCAATCGATCGAACGCCGTCGCCGCCCGATGTTTCGCCTGTTGTTCTAATGTTCGCCCCAAAGTGATAAACCCAATAATCATCACAGGTTCTTCAAAAAAGCACTCCCAGCCTAGACTCGGCAACAGCAGCGCAACGACACTCGCCGTATAGGAAGTAATTATCCCCAAACCCACCAGGGTATTCATATTGGGATTTCCATGCCACAGACTGCGCCAACCATCCACCAGGATCGCTCTACCTGGAAAAGCGATCGCAATTGTCGCTAAACCCCAATGCCACCAAAAGTTATTTAGTGCAAAATAATTGTGTTGATGTAGGTGAGTATTAGGTTGTGTTAGATGTCCGACTGCCGATAATCCTAGTAAAATACCAGCAGTAATTAGTTGCCATAAAAGTTGTTTGGACTCTTGGGCATATTTTTCTTGTCGTTGTTGGAGTCGATCCGATCGATCGGCACCATCTGTGATGATGCGGGGTTGGCTAGGAAAACCGCTAGCCGTCAATTTTTCAGCCAGCTCGATGGGTGTAGATGTTTCTGGAGCGAGTGAAATTGCGGCGACACCAGTTAAAAGATTGACACAAGCAGCATCTACCCCTGGTTGGGCGAGTAGTTGTTTTTCCACAGCACTGACACACCCAGCACATTTCATCCCCGCCACATCTAGGACGATCGTGGTTGTGGGTATTTCGGCGATGGTAGCTGGATTTGAAGTGCTTTTGAGCATAGTTCAGAGTGAGAGGGTAAAGCGACAAAATTAGGACGTGTGACTGCTTCAGCGTAACGCACCGAATAAATCCCAGCAAATACAGCAGTCGCTCTGGCGGTTAAGCTAGATCCCCAACTTCTTGAAGAAGTCGGGGATCTGTCCGCGCGAAGTATCAATTCATTAAATTCGCTAATTTATAAACAATTCTCGCCCCAACATTTCCATCCCACTCAGCATTTCCAACTTCACAGACATCAAATCCAATTATATCTCTACCACTCTTAATAACCTCACGACATAGGCAAAAAGCTTGCTCTAACTCCAATCCACCAGGAACCGGAGTACCTGTTTCGGGACAAAGTTTTGGATCGAGTCCATCGACATCGAAACTGATATAAACTTGTTGGGGTAAATGTGCGATCGCCTCTTGACAAATACTCAGCCAGTTACTACCTGCATATAGCTGTTGTTTGATGAGCGAATCATAATAAGCAACTGCTCTACCTTGCGACTTTTCGATCTCATTTATTTCTACTTCAGATACATCCCGAATTCCCACCTGTACCAGTTTGGAAATCTGCGGAATTTTGAGGGCATTAAACATAATCGATGCGTGAGAAAACTCGAAGCCCTCATAAGCATCGCGTAAGTCCGAATGTGCGTCGATGTGTAAGATACCAAAATCAGCATAACGCTTTGCTAACGCCTGCATGTAGCCTAATGGCACACTGTGATCGCCACCAATTACGCCGACTTTTTTTCCAGCCTGCATCGCTGTCTGAGTTCGATCGAATAACCAGCGATTTAGATCTTCACCAGCTTTATTTAGATCTACTAATACGCCTGTCAAATCTGGTTCTGAACTGAGAGATTGCCCCTGTTCTAATCGATCGATAATTAAGGCTGCTTGTTGCCGATAATAGTTATTTTTTGCGATCGTATCTGGATCGATCGGGGGCATATATATCCCCCGCTTCCACCCATGCGGACGATCGAAATCATATAGATCCAACTGTGGTGAAGCGTCAAGGATCTGTTGTGGTGCTGAGGCTGTACCTGGACGATAAGAAACAGTCACTTCCCACGGTACACCAAAAATAATTATCTGTGCTGAGTCGTAATCAAATGGCAATCCAAATAAATTGCCATTGACTTTACCGACATCACTAGGATTGTAATTGTCGAGGTGATTTATCGAGCGATCGTTAGACATGGACAATCTCTATTTCTGTATGAGTTTAAGGCTCGATCGTCCAAAATTCAGATGACTGGTGTCGATTTACCACTGACGATCGCTACTCCTCAATTATATTCGACATCCGAAAGGTGACGCAGCCACTCGATCGAGAGATTTCCGCCGATATATTACCGTAGGATCTCCCATGTCTAAACATGCAAGCTATCAACTATCAACTATCAACTATCAACTATCAACTATCAACTATCAACTCACCTGTGCCATCGTGCGGAGAGTGCGGAGAGAGCGGATACACGCAGGGCAATCACAACCGAATACAGCGATGGCACCATCACTTTCTTCGTCGCTAAAGTTAATGAAAGCGTCAGGGTTTTTGGCTTCAGCCTGTGCTTTGGCGATGAGTGTCGAATTGGGTGTATTGCTGCTAGCTAATTGAGAAGATTTTACACAAACAAGTCGGGCGTGAGCATTGACACAGAATTTATCCGGCATCCCAGACTTTGTGCCGCCAGCTAATGCGGGTTGGGCGTTTGTGACTATGGGTAAGATGATACTGAGGACAGTAGGTGCCGATAGAAATAGAAGTAAAAATCTTTTCATAAATTAATTAATCTGAAAATTTAAAGCTACATGAATCTGAACACTAACCGATCGATGTAAGTCTCGTCAACTCCCATCCGCGATGAAAAATCTGCTGATGAAATGTCTCAACGTATTTACGGATGTAAAGCTTCTAAGCAATCCTAAATGGGAAGCTAGGTTGATGTAGGGTGTGTTAGGCGCAAGCCGTAACGCACCAGTGTCTAATCCGAGGAATCGGATTTAAGATCGCTATCAGGTTGACTCAACTCATTCTACTTAATGTTCCCATCGATCGCCTCAGTATGATGGTGCGTTACGCTCCGCTAACACACCCTACGACTAATCAAAAATTTAGCCCCCAAATGACTTAAACCGCTGCCATTGGCTCGGTGGTGGTGTCAAAAACTCATACGCACCCGCCGCTGTAGCAGTTGCTGTCAGTACGATATCAAATGATAACGACACCCGTAATTCCTCTGTCTCATTCATCGTTACGGCATGACGTTGTTTTGCTGGAAACATTAATAGCCTCCCTTCCACAGGTACATAAGCAGTTTGGAGCTGATTTAGATAGTTATCATCACCAATAATATCCGTATTTTCACTACCCAACCCTGGACTAACTTCATTTACTCGTGCGTCATCAAAAAATACCAGTCTTCCAGGATCGTAAGTACCCTCGGCTGGTACTTTGATATAGTAAACAGCACTAATATGTGCCGTATTGTGACAATGAGAACCGATTTCTTGTTCTGTCCGTGAGACGATCGGCCATGCCCGTTGAATGTAGAGATCCACTTTAGTTAGATCCACACCTAGCTCTAGTAAATAGATCGCTGTATGCCGCTCTACTTGCTCTACAATCCACGCAAAACTCGGATTGATATGAATTTGTTCTACTCCATGTAGATCGCCAGTCCAAGCCATCTCAGGATAGTTACGGCGTTCGGCACCATCTCGCTCTAGTTCCAACACAGCATCTAGTAATGTCTGTTGATGTTTTGGAGCATCCGGCAAATCGTCATAATAAATTGCTAGTGGAAAGCAAGTCTCGATCGGCATAAAATTATTTCTAGTATATTAATAGCTCAACGATTCTCCAGCGGAGAAGCTACACCCACGATAGCAACTAGTAGGCATTGATGATTATTTTATTTAGGGGAATAGATGATAAAGTATGAACTTGGCTGTGAGTTAAACTACAAAATTGGCGAACAAAGTACGCTAATTTTTAACATTGGTGTTGTCAGCAATGAGTACCAGACGATCGTGCAGGAAGACCTACATTGTGATGCCGTTCAGATTGAAGAATACATTACACCGATCGATCGCAACCGCTACTTGAGAATCAATGCCCCAGTCGGGGACTTGAACATCTCCTATCGATCGATCGTTGAATTAACTCACGATTATTCAGATCCCAGTCAGATTATCGAGGTAGATCCAGCCAACTTACCGCTCGATATTTTGCACTATCTCTATCCGAGTCGCTATTGTCAATCCGATGTATTATTTCGCCTCGCGGAAGCTGAATTTGGCAATTTAGTCCCTGGTTATGCGCGGGTAACAGCGATTTGCAACTGGATTTACGCTCGAATTACCTATCTTTCTGGTAGTAGTGATTCTTTCACATCTGCTAGCGATACAGTGCTAGAACGCGTCGGCGTTTGTCGAGATTTTGCTCATCTGGGAATTGCCCTCTGTCGCGCCTTAAATATCCCAGCACGGTTTGTTTCTGGCTACGCCTACGGTTTGAATCCTCCTGATTTTCATGCTTGGTTTGAGGCTTATCTGGGCGATCGTTGGTACCTGTTCGATCCGACTCGGCTCGCGCCACAAAACGGGCTAGTGCGCGTGGGTACGGGACGGGATGCAGCAGATGCTGCTTTTGCCACCATTTTCGGTGCTGTGCAAATGAGTCAGATGAAGCTATTTATGAATTATTTACCTACTGGGCAAAATTCAGAGCAGATCCCGATTTTCACTACAGATGCGATCGCGACTAGTTGAGGATCTACTCAACTAATTTTCGGATCCAATCGTACAGCAAAATCCGATCGATCGGCACAATGGAGGTATGTTGTCAACGAAAGTACCGTCAATCACATCGATCGGATCCTGACTAAGCTCAAAGCAAAACTCGCTTCCAAGCACTCGATCGGGCGATACTTAAAGGGTTAATTTAATATTCATATAAATCTAAAATCGAGAGTATGTCAGATTGTGAGTTAGCTGTCAACGGAACTTTGATGCAGGGATTGGAGTTAAATGGTAATTTGCAGCAGGTTGGGGCGATATTTGGGCGAGAAACTATCACCGCCCCGATTTACCGTTTGTGGTCGATCGACGATCGCCATCCAGCGATGATGAGAGTGGGTATAGGAGGACAATCGATCGCTTTAGAAATCTGGTCTTTACCTGTAGCGGGACTAGTCCAAATCTTGCAACAAGAACCCGCCGGATTGTGTATCGGCAAAATTAAATTAGCCGATAATAGTGAGGTTTTGGGCGTTCTAGGCGAACCTTTTTTATGTCTGGGGAAACGCGAAATAACTGAGTTTGGTGGTTGGCGTAATTATCTTAAATCAGTTAATAGCGGGCTAGGTTGATGCCGATAATAAACTTTCCGATCCATGCTGACGCAGTAAAATCATTAATTCATCTCGATAATCTTGAAAAATAGCGTGACGTTTAACTGTGGCAGCGCGATTGGGTAGATTAATAATCACCTCATTTTTGACTGTACCAGGACGAGAACTAAGTACAAAGATCCGACTAGATAGAAATACAGCTTCTTCGACATCATGAGTGATCGAAAGCACCGTAATTTTAGTACGTTGCCACAGGTCGATAATGAATTCGTGCATCGACTCTTTTGTGTGAATATCTAACGCTCCAAAAGGTTCATCCATTAATAGGATTTTAGGTTCACAAACTAGCGCACGTGCGATCGCGACTCGTTGTTTCATGCCTCCAGATAATTGGTTGGGTAAGCATTGAGCAAAATCACTCAACCCCACGACATCGAGATAATAACTAGCGCGTTCCCGTCGTTCTCGTGATGATACTCCCTGAAGTTTTAGACCAAATTCTGTGTTTTTTTGGACGTTCATCCAGGGATATAAAGTATAGTGCTGAAATACCATACCGCGATCGGGACTAGGCCCGCGTACGGGTACACCCCCAATCCGAATTTCCCCACTGCTAGGCGTATCTAGTCCAGCAATTTGACGCAAGAGTGTAGATTTTCCCGAACCAGAAGCACCCACTACACAAACAAATTCACCTTGTTCGATCTCAATATTAATATTTTTGAGTACTGTAATCTCTTGATGCTGAGTAGTAAATTGTTTGGATAGATTATCAATTTGTAGGAACATCTAATTTTAATATGATAGTAGTTTAACTTTAATCAGCAAAGCCTAGATTTACCCATTTATATTATCGGGTAAATCACCTCGATCGACAGTATCAAGTATGACATTTTAGGCTCGATCGCTATTTATGTCCAAAAATTTATCGAGCATCAATCCAAGGATAACGGGTTTATCATAAATGTTAATTATTCGACCATTTAAAGAAAGCTCTGATGATGTATTGAAATAACAAGTCTAAAGCTAACCCGATCGCGCCAATAACAATAATACCGACAAAAATCTCGTCAGTTTTTAAAAATCTACCAGCGACACTGATTCTTCTACCCAACCCTTCTGTGGCGGCAATTAGTTCAGCGACGATGACTAATTGCCATGCAGCAGCTAAATTAATCCGACAAGCATCTAAAATACCTGGAATCACATGTGGAAAAATTACCATCAATAAAGTTTGGAGCCGATTTCCACCTAAAATATAAGTTGCCTCGATTAAATCTTTGGATACAAACTTAACTGTATCCATCACCATCAGCGCATTAAAGAAAAATGTACCGATAAAGATTAGCGTAATTTTAGGTTCTTCGCCAATGCCTTGATAGAGAATTAATAGCGGAATAAAAGCTGGCGCAGGCATATAACGCATCAAACCAAATAATGGTTCTAGCAATGCTCGAATACTGCGGAAACTTCCCATCAACACACCTACGGGGATAGCAATGGCAGCGGAAAGTGAAAAGCCAACTCCAACTCGCCATAAACTCGCGATCGTATCTTGTTGTAATTCTCCCGTTTCCCATAATCTTTTAGCAGCGATAATCACCGCAGAAGGGGATGGGAGAAACTTGGGATCGATCGATCCAAAAGTCGTTACACCCCACCATAATATTAGCGGTAAGCCGATTGAAGTCCCCATCAGCGTCCAACTTAATGGTTGAGGAATATCTTCCGCTAATCGCCAAAATACTGACGGACGTAGAGCCGATGGATCTCTCCGATTTGATGGATTGTCGCGATCGTTATTTTTTAGCTTTGGCGGCATAAGCTTTAATAAATCTGTCATCAAATATTTTAGTTAAATCCGGTTTGCTTTTCGCCAATCCTACCTCACTTAAAAACGCGCTCATTTTGGCAGCCGCATAGGGTAGAGAATGCATATCATTGCCAGCTTCAAAAGCTTTTAGGTTTTCTGCGACAGTAAAAATTCGCGTTCCTTGAGCATATTCTTTGTACTCACTATCGCTCACTCCTGCTCGTTTAACTAATATTTTATTGGCATCGGGATTAGCTTTAATATACTCTAAAGTTGCAAACCAACTATCGACCATTCCTTGCACTTTTTCGGGATGTTCGGTAATGAATTTTCGGCTGACAACCAAATGATCTGAAATCGAGCCAGGAAAATCTTTAGAACTAAATAACTCCTTACTTCCAGGTAACTTGAGAGCTTGGGTAGTAAAGGGCGCAAAGACAGCTACTCCGTCCACTTGCCCAGCAGCAAAAGCAGCAGCAGCTTTACCAGTTTCTAAAGGTACAAACTTAATATCCTTGGCAGTTAATCCAGCTTTATTCAACCCTTGTATTAATAGAAAATGATCGACTGTACCTTCTTCAGCAGCAATCTTTTTACCTTTAAGGTCAGCAACGGATTTGATGTTTTTATTAACAATGATTTTATCATTACCTGTGGAGTTGTCATTTGTCAACACTACCACTTGATCTGCGCCACCAGAGATTGAAGCGATCGTATCTCCCAATGTTTGACTATTAGCATCGATCTTTCCGGCGTTGAGGGCAGAAATTGAGTCGAGATAGCCATCAAACCACTTTAAATCTACTGATATTTTGCTTGCACTAAATATTTGTTTGTCTTGGGAAACTTGCCAAGGAAACCATCCCGGCCAAGCACTAAATCCTAACCTAATATCTGCTGTCGTATTAGGATTAGATGAACTAGTAGATTCAGCTTTAGGAGCGACCTTTACGCCTGGATTATTACAACTGACAGTGAGCAACAAAGTAGATATTAATAAAACTGAAGCCGATAACCAGGATCGCTGTTGCATAAGAACTACTCAATAGTTTATTTTGAAGATATCAATGCTGATGAACACCCAAACCCTTAGAAATCAATTTGCTAAGTATTTATTTTTTAAGTATTCCAGCACCATAATAGCTAAAACTAGCAATATTATTGTCTAATAAATTGTATATTTAGATACATTTAGTCAGATCGGCGATTGGGCACGATTAATTTTCATAGGACAAAATGTATTGTAGGATACTTTTTCTGGGAGATAAAAAATCTTCGATCGACTATGCTACTTTTTGGATTCGATCTGCTATGATTCATTCAAGGTAGCTCGATATGTTGCCAAAAATATAAAATTAAATACAAGTCAGGATCGCTTCTAGGGTTCCGATCGAATATTATCGATGACTGGTCCGAGAGAAGCAGCCGATTGGGGTGGATCTACACTACTAATTCGGTCACACGGCGGGAAAAAAGCCCGGGAGAACTACTTTAGCAATACTGAGAACGATTCCTCGGCTGTTGGTATTTTCTGTGACCAAAATTACACACCCAATCTAAAAAACTTGTGATGACTACTACCCTAGCTACACATCAAGAAATCGATCCCAATCTAGTCCTCCTTGACGAAAAATTGTCAGGTGGCGACTATTGGCATGGCATCATTAAACGGGGGAATACACTCCGGATTACCGACTTAGCCGGATCGCATGGTGTAGCCCTAGCTTGCTACAATGCTGAGAATCCGATCGAACGGCTGAATGTTGCCGATACAGCCAAAATCCAGTTTAATGCCTTCCTGAAACAGGGGATGGTGATGTATTCGGATATGGGCAGAATATTATGCTCGATTACTAGCGATACATCTGGCTGTCATGACTTAATCTGTGGCTGTAGTAACGCTGTGAGTAATGAGGCAAAGTATGGAGATGAAACTTTAAGAAATTCTCGAAATAACTTTCTCAAAGCGTTGGCTAAACGTGGTTTAACCCGCAAAGATTTGATGCCAAATATTAATCTATTCAGTCGTGTAGCTGTATCGCCTGATGGGGATTTGCAATACGATCGCACTTGTGAAAAAGCGGGTAGTTATATCGATCTACGGGCTGAAATGAACGTCCTCGCGATCGTTTCAAATTGTCCCCATGTTTTGCATCCTAGTACTGAATACAAGCCGCAACCGATTCAATTAACGATCTGGAAATCGCCAGCACCGACGGCTGACGATGCTTGTCGGACGGCAAATCCTGAAGTTGTGCGGGGATTCATCAATACCGACGCGCTATTTAGACAAGATTAATCAATTCGTAATTAAGACAAGTTATTTGAGTTGTTGCGGAAGTTGTTTACCCCACACTATGCCTACGGCAGGCTATCGCCAACGGCTCCGCTCAGTGCATCGCCCCAGCCCTCTCCTTATAAAAGGGAGGGAGCAAGAAAAACCCTCACCTTTAGGTGAGGGTACAAAGAAAGCCCCTCCTTTATAAGGGGGGTTGGGGGTAAAGATCTCAGCAGTAACTGAAGAAATCGATCGATTCCACATTCACTAACATCATTACCCAAAAAATAAACATGATTTCTACAATTTCCAATCACACACTCGATCCGGCTGATGCTATTTATGATGAAGTAATTCCAGCTCGTCAACCTTGGTCGCGAGTGGTCAAATCCGGTCAGATCCTCCGCATTATCGACCTACAGGGCAATCAAGCAGTCGATACCCTATTTTACAACGCCCACGATTCATCCGAGCGGTATAGTGCCCCCGATACGATCGTTCGTCAAGGCAATATATTTATCACTACTGGCACCAAGATTATTTCCAATGAAGGGAATGTGATGATGACAGTTATTGATGATACCTGCGGTCGTCACGATACCGTCGGCGGTGCGTGCAGTATGGAGAGCAATTCCGTTCGCTATGGATTGCACAAAAAACATCTCCATGCCTGTGTGGAAAACTACTTACTAGAACTGAGTAAGTATGAGATGAATAAACGGGATTTGGTAAGTAATATTAATTTCTATATGAATGTGCCTGTCAGTGCTGATGGCAGCTTGGAAATAGTCGATGGTATTTCTGAAGCAGGTAAAATTGTCGAGCTACAAGCCGAGATGGATGTGATGGTGCTAATCTCCAACTGTCCCCAGGTAAATAATCCCTGTAATGCCTATAATCCTACGCCAATTCGATTGGTAATTTGGGATGCCCCAAACCATACTTAGGTTGGGTTGAACAAATGTGTTGGCGTTGGCGTAGCCTGCCGTAGGCAAAGCCTCTTCGAGAACGAGACAACCCAACGATCTTAACCAGCAATATGTGTGAATGTCGGGTTGAGACACCAAACCCAACCTATGACTGTCCGCTACAACGCAATTATCAACCTGCTGTCTCTACGTGGACGACATTGTACAAATGGAATTCGTTTCGTGCTAATCCTTCCCAATACGGCTTGTCTGGATTAAAACCCGATTGTTTCAAGATCTCCTCAAATGCCTCTTTACTCTCCCACTGCCCATAATTGAACATCCGAGTTCCATCTAAACTACGATGAAACGTTGCCGAAATCAGTCCTGGAGAACTACTCATGGCTCGGTCGAGTTCCGTCGTTGTCCGCTTCACCATTTCCGGTTGATTCGTAGGCATCATACGAAACTCTGCCAGATGAGTAATGCGATCCCCTGCGACGATCTCAACTTCTGCTGATATCGATTTGCTTGCCGACACCTCTAACTGCAATAAGTCTGGAGGAAAAAACTCATCGAACACCACAGGACGCTGCAAACTTCGACGATCGAACTTTGGTTGCCACTGGCTGTAAGTGAAGACGCGAACCCCATCTAAACTTTGATGCACACTCGCCGATCTAAAGTAGGAATTAGATTTCCAGGACTGGATTTGCTCTTTGATTGCATCCACTAGTCCTAATTGATGTCGCTCTGCAACTGTATATAAATCCAGCCCAACGAGCGCAGTATTTGACCGATCTATCTTAACCATAAGCATTTCTCAATCTTTATCGGTTCGCTTGTTCTGACTTAATGCTAAACGACAACCAATAACCGGGCAACTACCACTAATACGACCCCAATTGTACCGATCGATAATTCATACATAAAAATCTACCAACTATGCTCGATTTTCCTTCGGAAAGGCTCCGCCAACGAATCCTGATTGCCAATCGTGGCGAAATCGCCTGTAGAATTATCCGCACCCTCGACAGGTTAAATATTCAATCGATCGCAGTATATTCCGAGATCGATCGACATGCCCCACATGTAAATATGGCGACCGAATCTTTCTGTATTGGTAAAGCTACCGCCGCCGAAAGTTACTTACAAGCCGATCGCATCTTACAAATCGCCCAAGAAAATCGCGTCCAAGCTATCCATCCTGGCTATGGATTTTTGAGTGAAAATGCTGACTTTGCCACAGCTTGTGAAGCCGCCCAAATCGACTTTATTGGCCCGACACCAGTCCAGTTACAACAATTTGGACTCAAACATACCGCTCGATCGATCGCGGCTGGTAATGGCATTCCGATGTTAGTAGGGAGCGATCTACTTCAGAGTCAAGCTCAGGCAGAAACGATCGCGTCCCAGATTGGCTATCCAGTGATGCTCAAAAGTACTGCTGGCGGTGGGGGTATTGGCATGGAAATCTGTCGGGATAGAGGTAGTTTAGCAGCAGCATTCGATCGAGTCGATCGATTGAGTAAGCAGAATTTTAGTCAGGGTGGGATATTTCTAGAGCGTTATCTATCCAGTGCCAGACATATTGAAGTCCAAATCTTTGGTGATGGGAAAGGAAATGTTATTGC
>ENA-OFCD01001224-OFCD01001224.1-metagenomes-genome-assembly--contig:-NODE-1224-length-13561-cov-11.878943_pt1 | contig 13561 bp, 12 predicted proteins | sample MGYA00153392_OFCD01 | MGnify analysis MGYA00153392 | reverse complement strand
GTGAGGTCATATCCGGCAGAGGATTTTTTGGCGCGGGAGCCGGTCTTGATGATTTCGCCATTTGGCAGCACGACCTCGAGCGCCAGCACATTGTCTTTCATCGTGCCGTAGCGCACCGCATTGGTGCCAGAGGCGCGCGTTGCCGCCATGCCGCCCAAGGAAGCATCGGCGCCGGGGTCGATGGGGAAAAACAACCCGACATCGCGCAAATGTTCATTGAGCTTTTTGCGGGTGACACCGGGCTGCACCGTGCAGGTGAGGTCTTGCGCATGGATGCCCACCACAGCGTTCATATGGGACAGATCTATGCAAACACCGCCGAGCGGCGCATTGACGTGCCCCTCAAGCGAGGTTCCCGTGCCATAAGGGATGATCGGGATTTTGTGCACGGCGCAGATTTTCACCGCCTCCGCCACTTCTTCTGTGGTGTTTGGAAATACCACCGCATCGGGTGGTTGCGGCGCTGTCCAGCTCAAGGTGTGGGCATGGGCGGCGCGGATGCTGGTGTTTGCGGAAAAGCGATTGCCGAAACGGGCGGCAAGGTCGGCCAAGGCAGCTTCAAGTGCGGCGGGGGCGGGGCGGTGGGGGCGGGGCGTATTCGGGTTCAATGTCACGATGGCGTTTCCATTTTTTTGAAAGTTTGGCCCCGAAAAGGCTAAGGTGCAAGGGCTTATCCAAAGCCAGCTTGACGCGCCGTCCGTCAAATCCTCGACATTTTAGCCCTCGCACCCCACATTAAGGGTTCCCGATTCGTTTTGTTAAGGTTTTGCTTTGTCCCGTGCCACGCCCCTCGATCCCTATGTGCCTGATGCCGGTGGCATTGCCGCGCGGGCCCGCGCCATGGCTACGGGCGGTGCGCGGTATCTGGAGGGCTTAAACCCTGAACAACGCGAAGCTGTGGAGACGCTCGACGGGCCATTGCTGATTTTGGCGGGCGCTGGCACCGGTAAAACCCGCGTGCTCACCACCCGCATTGCCCACTTATTGGCAACAGGGCGTGCCCGCACCCACGAGATATTGGCGGTGACCTTCACCAACAAGGCGGCGCGCGAAATGAAGCACCGCTTGGGCAAGTTGGCAGGGCCGGCAGCCGAAGGTATGCCGTGGCTCGGGACGTTCCATTCGATTGGCACCAAGATTTTGCGCCGCCACGCCGAGCTGGTCGGCCTGAAATCCGATTTCACCATTCTGGACACAGATGACCAAATCCGCCTGCTGAAACAGGTGCTGAAAGCCGAAGATATCGACGACAAACGCTGGCCGGCGCGCCAACTGGCCTATTTGATCGACGCTTGGAAAAACCGCGGCCTGACACCGGATAAGGTTCAAGCGGGTGAAGCCTCCGCTTTTGCCAATGGCAAGGCCGGTAAACTCTACAAGATTTATCAGGAGCGCCTGAAAATTCTCAATGCCGCCGATTTTGGTGATTTGCTGGTGGAAGGTCTGCGGCTGCTGCGTGAAAACCCGGACGTGCTGGAGCTGTATCAATCGCGTTTCAAATATATGATGGTGGACGAATATCAGGACACCAACGTTGTTCAATATCTGTGGCTGAAATTGTTGGCGCAAAAACGCCAGAACATCTGTTGCGTGGGGGATGACGACCAATCTATCTACGGCTGGCGCGGGGCCGAGGTGGATAATATTTTGCGGTTTGAACATGAGTTCAAGGGCGCGAAAGTTATCAAGCTGGAACGGAATTACCGCTCAACCGGGCATATTCTGGGCGCTGCGGCGCATCTCATCGCCAAAAATGACGGGCGTCTGGGCAAGACGCTGTTCACCGACGATGAGGATGGCGAGCGCGTTACGGTCACGGGCGTGTGGGACTCGGAAGAAGAGGCCCGCATCGTTGGCGAGGACATCGAACAGCAACAGCGGCGGCAGCATAGCCTTGACGAAATGGCGGTTCTGGTGCGGGCGTCGTTCCAGATGCGCGAATTTGAAGAGCGGTTCATCACGCTGGGGCTGCCTTACCGTGTTATCGGCGGTCCGCGCTTTTATGAGCGGCTGGAAATCCGCGATGCGCTGGCATATTTGCGCGTGATCAATTCGCCCGCCGACGATCTCGCCTTCGAGCGTATCGTCAACGTGCCCAAGCGCGGGCTGGGCGACAAGGCGATGGGCATCGCGCCGAAGGGTTGACTCAGCGCGGTGGGCGCGGGTGGAAGGTGACCACTTGCGGTGCGGCTTTCTTCGCGGGTGCGTGATCGCAGCCATCGCAACCGCACCCCGACGTCACGGTCGCAGCCTTGCGCATCTTCGTGGCGAACGCGTCGGGCAGCGGCAGCTTCAGCAACATCGACGCGATCGCGCGGCGCGCGGCGGCCGGCATCAGCGTCCACGCGGCGTAGGTCGAACAGCCGATCACGAGCAGGGCGACGATCAGGGTCTGCATGGTCAGCCGCCTCCGAGCGCCACGGTGACGCGGTAGGTCACGAACGCGGCCGCGTACGCGAGCACGAACAGGTAGAAGGCCATCAGCAACGGATAACGCCACGAATTGGTTTCGCGCTTGACGACCGCCAGCGTCGAGATGCACTGCGGCGCGAACACGTACCAGGCGAGCAGCGAATACGCCGTCGCGAGCGACCAGCCTTTGGCGATCACGGGCGAGAGCGCATTGGCCACTTCACCGCCGGCTGCCGACATCGAATACACCGTGCCGAGCGCACCGACCGCCACTTCACGCGCGGCCAGCCCGGGCACCAGCGCGATCGAGATCTGCCAGTTGAAACCGATCGGCGCGAACACGTGCTGCAGCGCCTGGCCGAGCCAGCCGGCGATGCTGTACTGGATCGCCGGGCCTGTCGCCCCAAGCGGCGGCGCGGGGTAGCTCGAGAGGAACCACAAGATCACCATCAACGCGAAGATGATGCCGCCGACGCGCGCCAGAAAGATGTGCGCGCGTTCGATCAAGCCGAGCACGAGGTTGCGCGCGCCGGGCATGCGGTACGGCGGCAGCTCGAGCATCAGCGGCTGGTAGCGGCTCTTGATCCAGACGCGCTTGAACACCCACGCCACGCCCATCGCCGAGACGACGCCGGCCACGTACAGGCCGAACAGCGTGAGCCCGCGCAGGTTGAAGATGCCGACGCCGCGGTTCGGCACGAAGGCGCCGATCAGCAGCGCGTAGACCGGCAGCCGCGCCGAGCAGGTCATCAGCGGCGCGATCATGATGGTGGCGAGCCGGTCTTTCCAGTTCGCGATCGTGCGCGTGGCCATGATCCCGGGGATCGCACACGCGAAGCTCGAGAGCAGCGGGATGAACGCGCGGCCCGAGAGGCCCACCTTGCCCATCAAGTTGTCGAGCAAGAACGCGGCGCGCGGCAGGTAGCCCGAGTCTTCGAGAATCAGGATGAAGAAGAACAGGATCAAGATCTGCGGCAGGAACACGATCACGCTGCCGAGGCCCGCGATCACGCCGTCGACCAGCAGCGAGCGCAGCGGGCCGTCGGCCATGTGGGCGGTCGTCCACTCGCCCGCCCAGGCCATGGCGGCCTTGATCGCGTCCATCGGCACGTTGGCCCACGAGAACACGGCCTGGAAGATCAGGAACAGCACGGCCGCCAGGATCGCGAGGCCCCAGACCGGGTGCATCACGACGGCATCGAGCCGGTGGTGAAAGCGCTTTGCGTTCGCGAACTCGGTCGTGATGCCGGGCTCGACGATCGCCAAAATGCGCCGCACCTCGCGCTGCAATTCGGCCGGCGAACTCGGTGCGAACGCATCGGTGGTCACCGGCGCGGGCCGCGCGGCGGCAAACTCGCGTTCCATCAGCGCAAGCAGTTGCGCGTGGCCGTCGTGCTTGACCGCCACGGTCTCGACGACAGGGCAGCCGAGTTCGGCACTCAGCTTGGCCACATCGATGTTCAGGCCCTGCGCGCGCGCCATGTCGGCCATGTTGAGCGCCACCATCATCGGCCGGCCGAGGCGCTTGAGTTCGAGCACCAGCCGCAGGTTCATGCGCAGGTTGGTCGCATCGACGACAGCGACGACGGCGTCAGGCGCGTCCTCACCGCGGCGCCGGCCTTCGATCACGTCGAGCGTGACCTGCTCGTCGGGCGTGGCCGGCGTCAGGCTGTAGGCGCCAGGCAAATCGATCACCGAAACGCTTTGTCCGTTGTGCAGCTTGGTCGTGCCGACCTTGCGCTCGACCGTGACGCCGGCGTAGTTGGCGACCTTCTGGCGCGCGCCGGTCAGCAGGTTGAAGAGTGCCGTCTTGCCGCAGTTTGGGTTGCCGACGAGCGCGACGCTCCAGATCGTGTCGGCAGGGTTCAGGGCTTGGGACATGGTGATCTCTGGGCGTGCGGTCAGGCGGCTCGCGCTCTGGCGCTGGCTTCGATGCTGACTTCCACACATTGCGCCTCGAGCAGCCGCAAGCCGAACATCGTGTCGCCGATCAGCACCGCCAGCGGTTCTCGGCCACCGGGGCCGCGGCGCAGCAACTGCACCGGCTCACCGGGGATGAAACCGAGCTCGGCGAGCCTGCGCAGAGCGACGGCATCGACATCGGCAGCGGTCGACACGACGCGGATCACCGTGGCGCGCGCGCCGTTGGGCAGTTCGTTCAGCAGCATGGTCGTCGAGGCGGAAAGTCCGTTCGCATGTACAGGCACATGCAAATGAGATTGTCTCTCATTTGAACCGGAAGTTCCGACGGGGCGCCGTTGGCCTTCTGGTGTCGCGTGTAAGGGGCCTTCAACCCAATCCGCTCCCAGAGCGAAGGCAGCCCATTCTCAAACGCCGCGGCGGTGGCTCGCGATCAGCACCGCCATCGTCAAGCCGACGAACGCATGCGCCCACCCGAGCGCCGGCCGAACCGATTCGGGGGCGAAGTAGTACAGCGCGTAGCCGCTGAGCACCAGCAGCGCGCCGATCGCGCACAGCAAAACGCCCGAGCTGCGCTGGCCCTCCCAACGCCGACGCCGGCTCAGGCGCCAGCCTTGCGGGATGTGCGCCGCGGCGAGCACGCCCAGCACGAACACGCCGCCGAACGCGAGCAGCCCGTGCAGCCGCAGCGACCAGACTTCGAGCGGGTGCGGCAGCTCGCCCGCACCGCCGCCGATGCTGTAGTGCAACGCCAACCACGCCGCGCCGGTCAGCAGCAGGCAAGCGCCGCTCAGGTACAACGTTAGGCGCTGCCAGCGGACGAGCCGGTGCGCGTGGTGATGGGTGGCGGGGTGGGGCGGGCGAACCATGCGAGTGCGGGTTTGAGCACGGGTGAGGGTGCGGCGGAGTTCAGCGTGTCTTCAACGATGAAGCCACGCCTGCGCACCGAAGCGAGCGAGCAGCGGGTGCGCATTGTCGCCGTTGATCGCGACCACCTTGGTCAGCGCGTCGGCCCAGAGACAGAGCGGCGCGGCGACGCTGACGTGCGCGCGCACCGGGCGGCGGCCCGCGCCGGCCGTGAGTTGCGAGCGGCTGTGGCGGCCGCTGTGGCTGGTCGCGAAGGCGCCGTCGCGCAGCGATGCGAACGGGCGCGTTCCGCCGATGCGTTCGTCGCGCAGCTGGATCGGCAACTCCGCATCGCCGAATGCGCGCAGGTCGCCGCCGGCATTGACCCAGCCCGATGCGCAGCCGTGTGCGATCAACGCCGCCACTGCGCAGTCGACCGCATGGCCCTTGCCGATGCCGCCGAGGTCGAGGCGCACCGCGTCGTCGAGCTTGTGCAGGCGGTTGCCCTCGCAGCGCCAACCGTCGGGTGCGGTGCCGAGGCTGATGTCGAACGCGCCGTCGCTGGCGTTTTGGAGGTCGCGCGCCGCTGTCAACACCTGCTGCGTGGCCGGGCGCATCGCCATCCACTCACCACGGCGCAGCGCGTGAAACCGGGCGAGGTCGCTGTCGGCCTCGAAGCGTGACAGGCACGCCTGCACCTCGCGCACCGCATCGAAACCTGCGCTGAGCGATACATGCGTGCTCACGCCCGCGCGCTGCACGCCGACTTCAACCAGCGTGCCGAGCAGCGGCTGCGCGCGCCGCAGCCACGTGGCCGATGCGTCGACGCGCGTGTTCAAAGGCTCACGCCAACGCGCCGTTGCGCCGCGCGAGTGCGACGACGGCCACGATGCGCCGCACGCCGTCGGTCACGTGGTTGCAGCTCAGCGTCGCGCCGCTGATGTTGGCGATGTCATCGCCGATCCGCAGCGTCGATACGTTCGCCTTGCCGACGAACTGTTTGCGCCACGCCGGCAAGCGAATCTCGAAGCCGTGGCTCTCGCGGTACGACAGGACCTCGATTTGCTTGATGCTGCCGTCGAGCGCGATGCCCACCGCATAACCGATCAACTCCACCTTGCCGATCACCTCATCGGTGACAACGAAGCCGAGCGTCGCACCGGCGCGCTTCGCGGCCCGCACTGGCCAGTTGGCCGAGCGGCCGCGCACGCCTTGGGCGTCTAACTGTTGAAGCTGCGCGGCATCGAGCGTGACGGTGCGTGCCTCGAACGCATCGGCGTCGGGGAACATCAACTTCGCGGCCTGCTCGGCGCTCAGGTAGTCGACCGCGAACGCGCTGGTCGGCGCGGCAGCCGCAACGAGAACCGACGCCGCCAGCACCACGCGCATCAGAAGCTCCAGCCCACACCGAGGTTGAAACGGTTCAGGTCGGCGTTCTCGCGAAAGCGCTGGTAGTCGGCCTTGAGCACGACGCCCTGCCCGACCAGCAGGTTTGCGCCCACCGTGACGACGCGCTCGGCCCGACCCGACTCCGGCGTCAAGCCGGCGCCGAGATCGGCATACGCCTTCGCGGTGTTGAACTGTTCCCAGCGCACGAACGGCGAAAGTGCGTAGTCTTCGTTCGACCAAACCTTGTACGCGCCCTGCACGTAAACGCCGTCGAACGACTTCGGAATCAGCGTCGGGTTGCCGACCAACGCCGCGTTGAGCGTCGCGGTGTTCGAGATCGTGCCGCGCGAGTAGACGGTCGAAAAGTCCCAGCGGCCGGGCGTCCAGCGGGCGTGGATGTCCCAGAGCGTGATGCGCGCTTTGTCGACCGCTTGCGCCTGCGTCGCCTGTCCGGTAAAAAACGAGCCGCCGACCAGCAGGCCGGGGATGCCGCGCCAATTGACCGCGCCGAACACGGCCAGGTCGTGGCCCTTCGCGAGCGCAAGTTCCTGGTGGATCGAGCCGAGCGGCGACTCCTTGCCGTCGGTCGAGGCCGCGTCCCACTTGTTGAGGTTGAAGCTGGTCGTCACGCCGCCTTGCACCGTCAAGCCGTTGTCGAAGTTGCCGACGAGCTGCAAGCCACCTTCGCGCCAAGTGCTCGGGATGATCGCGGTCTCGACGAAGTTGCGCTCGACGCCGTAGAACGCGGTCGGTTCGTGGTTCTCGTTGAGCAGGCCCGCCGGAATCAGGAACAGGCCGGCGCGCACCGAGAACATGGGTGTGACTTGATGCTCGATGTAGGCCTGCTCGACGGCCACTTCACCGGGGTCGCCAGCCGATGAGACCGCGTGCTCGACTTCGAGCTCGGTCACGACCTTGGTCTTCTCGCTGAAGCGGTGCTGGTAGCCGAGCACGAAGCGGCGCACATCGACTTGCGTGTTCTGGTTCTGGCGCGTCGGCCGGTTGTAGTTGATCTCGCCGTAGCTCGTGAGCACGGTGCCAGGGCCGATCAGCGAGGCGGTGTAGGCGGGTGCGCTCGGTGTTGCGGCCACGGGCGCGGTGCCACTCGTGGCGGGGGCGGCTTGCGCCATCGGCGCGGCGGGCACCACGGCAAGCGTGGCGGCTTGTGTTTGCTGCATTTGTACGAGTTGCGCCTTCACTGCGGCCAGCTCGGTCGCGAGCTGGTCGAGCCGACGTGCGAGCTCGAGCTCAGTGGCGGATTGCGCGAACGCACCGTTCGCAACGAGCGCGAGCGAGGTGACCAAAAGTGTTTTCGCGGGCAGGGTGCGCGGTCGGTTCAAGCTCATGGTGGTGGTTCCCGGGTGTCGTGGTTGTTGTGTTTGGGAGGGCGGTTTTGGTCAGGGCTTGTAGCCGTCGTTCAACGTGCCCAGGAATACGATCACGTCGTCGACTTCGGCGTCGCTGAGCGCTGGCGCGTCGCCGGGCCGGCGGTTGTAGGGCACCTCGGTGGTGTTGACGTTGGCGTGGTGCTGCAGCGGCAGGTCGTCGAACTTCTTCACGCTGCCGTCGGCGTTCGCCGGGTACCACTTTTCGGGGTGGGTGTCGCGCTGCACGTAAAACGTGACCGCTTCTTTGAGCGTGACGAAGCGGCCGTTGTGAAAGAACGCGTGGCGCTGCGAAACGTTGCGGAGCGAGGGCACCTTGAACGCACCGCAGAGGTCGGTGCGGCTCGCCAGATCGGCGCGCTCGCACAGACCCAAGTCGTAATACGCCGGGTCGTCGTTGCGTGCGATGGCCGAGTTGCGGGGCACGCCGAGGTTGTCGTAGCTGGAGTCGGTGAACAGCGGGAACGTGCCGTCGGCGTTCTTGCCCGACGGGTGGCAGCCGATGCAGTTGCCCTTGGTCGGGTTGTTGAAGAGCGCGAGGCCGCGAACTTCTTGCGCCGACAGCGCCACCTTGCCGCGCAAAAATTCGTCGTACTTGCTCGAGAACGCGCGGAACTCGGTGTCTTCTTTTTCGTACTGCGACAGTGCGAGCTTGACGCGCGCCATCGCGTCGTCGGGCCGCGTGAAGATGTCGGCACCGAACGTGGCCTTGAACTCGGCGGCGTAGGTGGCGCGCGAGAGTTTGTCGATCACCTCGGCCACGTTCGCGTTCGCCATCTCGAACGTGTTGACGAAGGGCTCGCCGGCCTGCTCCAGCAGGGAGGCGGCGCGGCCGTCCCAGAAAAACCCGCCGGTGGGCGTGCCGTCGGCGGCGAAAAAGAATCCTGTGTTGGTCGACAGGTAGTTGATAGCCGGTGCCATGCGCCGGCCCTGTTGATCGAGCAGCGCGCCACCGAGTTGCAGCGCGAGGTTGTTGGCAGGCGCATGCGCGTTCGCAGCGCTGTGGCAGCTCGCGCACGCCTGCTTGCCCGAGGCCGAGAGCGACACGTCGGCAAAGATTTTTTCGCCGAGCGCGGCCTGCGCCGACAGCGCCGATGCGATCGGCACACTTGCCTCGGTGACCGATGTGCCGCCTCCACCGCAGGCGCTCAGCAAAGCCGCGCCCAACACACCCGACACACCCATTACCCACGCCAACGATCTGCGGTTCAGCACCTAATTTTCCCTGTTTGAGCACACCGCATCTGAGGGCTTTCAGGCCGGACTGTTAATGCGAACGATTTGCAATCATAAAGGTTAGTTGTGTGTGTACGAAGAAAGATTGCCTCGTTTTTTTCCTGAGTTGGTGCGTGCCCCCATTGAACCCGATGACACCGATGTCGTTCCACAATCCGGCCTGCCGCCGCGCACACGCGCCGCGAGGCTGCGCGCTGGTTTGAAGCGCGCGACGACATCCGCACGCCATTTGGAGCCCACCCATGAAAAGCGACCCGCAAGTCATGGTCCACCTGAACGCTTAGCTCAAGAACGACCTGACCGCGATCAACCAGTACTTTCTGCACTACCGCATGCTCAAGCACTGGGGTTTCGACAAGTTCGCCGAAGAAAGAATACGAAGAATCGATCAGCGAGATGAAGCACGCCGACAAGCTGATGGACCGCATCTTCATGCTCGACGGCCTGCCGAATCTGCAAGACCTCGGCAAGCTGCTCGTCGGCGAAAACGTGCCCGAGGTGTTGAGCTGCGACTTGCAGTCGGAGACCGGCGCGCAGGCAACCATCAAAGACGGCATCGCGTACTGCGAGCAGGTGCGCGACTACGTTTCGCGCGACCTGCTGCAGCACATTCTTGACGACACCGAAGAGCACATCGACTTTCTGGAAACCCAGATCGATCTGGTCGGCAAGGTGGGCTTGGAAAACTATCTGCAGTCGCAGATGGGTGAGGTGAGCTAGCGCGCCTTTCGGCGTCGCGGCTCGCGTGCCTCATAACGCGAAGGACGAACATGATCGTTTGCGTGTGTCGCAGAATTTCTGACCATCAGATTCGCTAGGCCGCTGCCGACGGTGCGCACAGCCTGGGGTGTGTGCAGTTCGACCTCGACGTCGCGACGCAATGCGGCCGCTGCGCCGTTTGCGCTTCGCGCGTGCTGTGCGATGCGCGCGCAAAGGGCGGCAACCACCAACCGCACGTAATCACGAGCTCGCGGCCGCAGCAGGCGCAGAGGGCGTGATCGGCTGACCGCGGGCGGCCGCGCGCTGCCTACAATCCGCGCTCCACTGGCTCACCAACGCGCATGCTGCGCGCCGCGTCATGCTCGACATCACTTTGCTGCGCAAAGACTTGGCGGCCGTCGTCGCCGGCCTCGAAAAGCGCAAGTCACCTCAACCGTTTCTCGATGTCGCGCGCTTCACATCGCTCGAAGCTGAGCGGCGCACGATCCAGGTCGACACCGAAGAAATGCAGGCGCGTCGCAACAGCCTGTCGAAACAGATCGGGCAGCGCAAGGCCAAAGGCGAAGACACCGCCGCAGTGATGGGCGAGGTCGGCGGCATCGGCGATGAACTGAAGGCCTCGGCCGAACGGCTCGAGGTGATTCAAAGCGAGCTTGCGGTGATGCTGATGAGCGTGCCGAATTTGCCGCAAACCGACGTGCCGGTCGGCGCCGACGAGAACGCGAACGTCGAAGTGCGCCGCTGGGGCACGCCGCGCACGTTCGACTTCGCGGCCCGCGATCATGTCGACCTCGGCGCGCCGCTCGGCCTCGATTTCGACACCGGCGCGCTGCTCTCGGGCTCGCGCTTCAGCTTCATGCGCGGCCCGGTCGCGCGGCTGCATCGTGCGCTCGCGCAGTTCATGCTCGATCTGCAGACGCTGGAGCACGGCTACACCGAGTGCTACACGCCGTACATCGTCAACCGCGAGATTCTGGAAGGCACCGGGCAGCTTCCCAAATTCAAGGACGACATGTTCTGGGTCAGCCGCGGCGGTGATACAGGGCAGGCCGAGCAGTACCTGATCTCGACCTCTGAAATCTCTTTGACCAACACCGTGCGCGAGCGCGTGTTGCCGCTGTCCGATTTGCCGATCAAGCTGACGGCGCACAGCCCGTGTTTTCGGTCGGAGGCCGGCAGTGCGGGGCGCGACACACGCGGCTTGATCCGGCAGCACCAGTTCGACAAGGTCGAGATGGTGCAGATTACGCACCCGGACGAAAGCAGCGCCGCGCTCGAGCAGATGGTCGGCCACGCCGAGACTGTGTTGCGTCAGCTCGAATTGCCGTATCGCGTGGTGCTGCTGTGCAGTGGCGACATGGGGTTCGGTTCGGCCAAGACCTACGACCTCGAGGTTTGGGTGCCGGCGCAAAACGCGTTTCGAGAGATCAGTTCGTGCTCGAACATGGACGCGTTTCAAGCGCGCCGCATGCAGGCGCGCTTCAAGAGCGCGCAAGGCAAAAACGAATTCGTGCACACGCTGAACGGCTCGGGCCTGGCAGTGGGCCGCACGCTGGTCGCGGTACTCGAGAACGGCCAGAACGGCGACGGCTCGATCACGTTACCCGAGGCGCTGCGGCCTTACATGGGTGGCTTGGCCGTACTCAAGGTAGAAGCGCCGAAAGGCTAGACAAATAGCCTGAGCTAGAATGTAAGACTTCGGTGAAGACATGCCGAAAGACACCGGAGAGGTGGCAGAGTGGTCGAATGTACCTGACTCGAAATCAGGCGAACCGCAAGGTTCCGAGGGTTCGAATCCCTCCCTCTCCTCCAGTTTACCCATGAGAGATCGTTGAAAAACGTCTCTACCCCACATAGAGCCCCCCAAAAATTTTGTGCTCGAGGAACGATCTAGTCCCAAATCAAGTTGGGTTGGCTCGGCCGCGTTAAGGTTGTAGAGCGCTTCCCCGATTGGGGCAGCTAGTCTGGGCCTAAAACGAATGACGACGCATGGAATGACAGTGGCGTACCGCAAGCTCGTCACGAGCTCAGCAAGCGCCGCAGACTTCAGGCAGTCTAGCAAAGCCGCGTTACTTACGGGATCGCGGACTACGTTGGACGAGAGCAGGGCTGATCAACCTGCGGCTTGGGTCGTCGTAAGCGCACCGCGAGGTTTGGAGCGCGCCCAGCGCATCGCCGGTCTCTCTACAAAGTAGTAGCTCGCTAGTGCGCACAGCACGGTGCCGATAAGCGCAATCGGGAACGACTGCACGCGTGGCATGTCCGGCGCGTAGGGCATAAAAAACAACATCTGCCAGATGTACAGGCTGTAAGAAATTCGGCCGACGTAGCGCAACCACGGCAGTTCCAAGAAACGCCCAAGAAGCTCGCGAGGCCGGAGTATTGAATAGCCCAAGATTACGGGCAACGCAATTGCGACGACCGTACGACGCACCGGCATGACGGGAATGGCCACCAACAACACAATTGCCATTGCAAGCGTTCCGAGAGCGACCCAACCAGTCAGCCGTTTAGTCATCCAAGAGCGTGAACTCTGCGCATGGGCGAGCATTGCAAAAAGCGAGCCGAACATCAGAGCATCAAAACGGCTTTCGGTTCGAAACTCCACTTTCCAGTCGGGAAACAGCGACCATTCCACCGTGCGGATCACGATGCAGGCAATCGCTGCCATGCCGGCGATGGCGATAGCGCGCTTTATTTTGCAGAGCGCGATGACGAGGGGGACAACGAGATAAAAATGCTCCTCGATGGCCAACGACCAGAAGTGCCCGGTGTACCAGTTGCCGGAAATATAGTTTCTGTAGAAGCCGAAAACGGCCGCAACTTCCCTAGGCTCAAGTGGGATCAGGCCAGCAAACGCCATTGCGATGATGACGCCCATGTAGGCGACGATGGGCGGCAAGATGCGGAACGCCCGGCGCTTATAAAAGCCGGGCAGATCAATTGGCTGAGCCATCTTCTCTCGCAGGAGCAAGGTGACGATTAGGAACCCACTGATAGCAAAAAAAACATCTACGCCGAAACCACCGTGCGCAAAAAAGCGAGCGGCCAAATTACCAATTTGCGAGTCGGACTCGCGCAACATTCGCGAGGAATGACCGCCGATCACGAGGAGAACGGCGACCGCACGCCAACCGTCAAGGGTAGGGATATGGCGCCCCAGGGTCATCGTCTCCTGCATCTGCCGAGTGTAAGCGCGCGTCGTTTGCGTGCCAATCCCACAGATCGGGGACAAGGCCATGCGCGCGACGATCAGCAGCCGGAAGTATCCGTTCCGCTAGAAGATGCACGTCCTTTGACGACGGCTACCTCGACTCCCGCCACTGCATTCGTCACGCGGTTCCTTACAGCGCGAATCGCGCCATGTCACCGTATAAGGTAACAGTTTCGCGCTCAATCACCGAGCGTCACAAGGATGGGGCCCTCTGCGCCTGATTCGATTCCCTCTCGCTGCTTGGCTTACTCAGCAGTTTCGCCCGCGTAGGCAACAACGACGCGCATGGATTGACTCCTTGAAGTCGCGAGATTCTCCAGCACCTTTAGGCGAGTTTTGATTGGTCCGCTCATGACTTGTCCCCATCGGCAATTGAATTGCGAGCCTCAAGCGGCTCGATGGGCCGTTCCATGGCCGCGAGGTCAATGGCGGTCGGCGC
>ENA-OFCD01001223-OFCD01001223.1-metagenomes-genome-assembly--contig:-NODE-1223-length-13567-cov-5.854352_pt1 | contig 13567 bp, 11 predicted proteins | sample MGYA00153392_OFCD01 | MGnify analysis MGYA00153392 | reverse complement strand
CCCCAAAACGTCGCTTGTTTCCCAACTGGGCGGGGAACCCGACCAAACAAGTAAAGCACCTTTTCAAGACAGCGAGGTTTTTAGGATGGGGATTTAGACCCCGAAGCCATAGCTTCTGATTTTTGTTAATTGATAATTGATAACTGATAATTATCCATTAATTTAAAGGATCGATCGAATACTTTTGCAGGAAGCCTATTTTATAAACTTCAAAACTCTAGATTGATTCATGTGGGATTGAAATGGTAATAAGCGAGTTCTACTCCAGTTTCGCCCTTTTACCGTTACCCGATACTGTCCAAAAAAAGCACGGGTTGAAAATTGACCATTCCGATTAGTGTTCCCACTCGATCGAGTCCACCATTGGCGAAAAACTAGATCCTGATAAACTTTTGCAGCCAGTTTTGGTCTGAAGTTTTTGTCAAAAATAGCTGCCTGAGGTACCCAATGAGCCTTTTCCCAGAATCCCCACATGAGAATTCCCTTAACCTGCGGATGGGCAAAAGCGATTTGATATACATTTAGCAGATTCTTGGCTTGTTCCTGCTCGGTATCTGTCTGCGTCGAAAATTCTGTGATCTTAATCGGTAAATTAAATTGTGCTAGGGTATCTAGACTGTGTTGAATTTGGGCTGGGGCGATCGTTTCTTTGAGAATATGTGCCTGAATACCAATCCCTCCAACCGGAACTCCTTGCGCCAATAATGAACGGATCTGTCGAACATAGTCATCCAGTCTTTTACCATTCAAGATGTCATAGTCATTAACATACAATACTGCACCTGGATCGGCAGCATGGCATCGTTGGAACATTGTTTTGACAATATCTGCTCCTAAACGCTGTCTAAAAAAGTCACCGTGTAGCATCTCATTGAGAACATCATATTCCCGAATTCGCCCTCGGTACCGTCCGCAAATTTCTGTGGCCCGACGCTCGACAGCAATTTGCAGATCTTGCTTAGAGAGAGACTTGAGCCAAGCTGGGTTCCATTGCTCCACCTCCCAGAAAATTGTGTGTCCGCGTAATGGTAGAGAATGGGCTTCGCTCCAGCTTAAAATTCGATCTGCGTCTGCATAACTGAGTTGTCCCCGTTGTGGTTCCATTGCATCCCACTTGAGCGCATTCTCATGCACAGTGGTATTAAAAAGTTGCCTAGCAAGATGAAGATACCGATCTCGATCGTTGGGATCGGCACCTTGAGAAAATATCTGAGTACTCAGTGCTGTGCCAAATTCAAATTCATGGGTGACTTGCTCGATTTTGACTTCTACACCAGGGATTGTCTGCTGCTGAGAGTTAACAACCTCAATTACGATATTTCCCGTACGAGTTTGAGTAATTTGTTTTGCCAATCCAAGCTGATTGGCTTGGATGAAGGATAAAGGAGTAGGCGTTTTTGTGGAAAATATACTCATACTTGTACTTTGGCTCACCCAAAGTGTACTCACGATTAATCCCAGAAGTAAATATCGTCCAAATTTAAGCATTTCCCAATAGCTATTCCACTCAAACTACTCCTTTCCCAGTGTCAAATTAGATATCTAGAGTAGTGAGTGAAGAGTGGATAGTGAATAGTGAATAGTGGATAGTGGATATAGCGATCCTAAATGAGAAGCTAGGTTAATGTAGGGTGTGTTAGGCAACAGCCGTAACGCACCAAGATTGAGAGCAGAGGATCTAATTTAGGTAAAGCCTAAATCCTAAAGCCTAAAGCCTAAACCCTAAAGCCTAAACCCTAAACCCTAAACCCTAAAGCCTACTCAGTCGTACCGATTGAGTAGTGATTTTGCTTGAATGATGGAGGATATCATCGCCAAGAAAGAGTCTAAACTACCAGGCTTCTTGCGCTGTTTCCACCAAGTCATTTCGGTATACAGTACCTCAACCAATTTACGCTGCTGTTCAGTCTCAAGCTGGGTAAATTGTAGTGCAATCTCGAACTTACCTTTCTTGACACGAGAACGGACAATCTCAGCTCGTACAGAAAAGTCATACTCCAAAAAAGTTACCTCGACGTGCGATGTGTCAAGGGCAACCTCTGGCTCGATCGACATCACCTTAGCTCCGCTTTCGGAAATGTTTTGAGTATATCCCCACAAAACTTTATCTTTAGCGGTAATCTTGCAAAGTGTTTGGAGCGGGAAGCGATCCATTGTGCGCCGAATTGGTCGATCGATCGCCGATAAAACCGCTATCCCCGCTAGTAGCGCATTATAGAGCAGCCAAAATATTAATACAGCCGCGCTCTCATCAAACGTTGACCAAACTCCAAACTGTAACCCAACCAGACGCAATCCGATCGTCAATCCCGACAATGCTAAAAGAATAATCAGTGGCAATGTCCGATTGAAATTGTAATTTTTTCGATCTGCTTTAATCCCCTTCCGAGTAGCTTGGCTTGCTTTGGCAAAAGGAGTGCGAACAATCAGCCACAATCGCTTGAGTGCTGGAAAACAAAAGATTGTTTCATACACTTCGTTCCAGAAGTAGGAGACTCGGTAGTTTGTTGCCCAGCCATAAACTACAATATGCAGCAACCAGAATGGCAGGAAGTAGTAGAGAACCTCAGGCAGGGTGGCAATAAAAGGTGAAATTCCCAGGTATGCACTGCACAAAGGTGCTAGTAAAAAAACAGCTCGTAATACTGGTTGAAAGCAATAGATCAATTGCGATACGCTGTAGCTTTTTTGAATCCAGTTTAGTTTTGACCAAATTGGAATGTCCTTGCCACAGAAGTAAACCTGAAAATTTCCTTGTAACCAGCGAAGTCGCCGATCGATAAAATCTATATAGGTTCGAGTTGATTCTCCTGTGCTCAGAACTTCATTCAGGTAAATCAGCCGAAAACCCTGTGTTAACATTCGCAAGGATGTTTGAAAGTCCTCAACGCAGCATCGAGTATAGTAGCCACCAACAGCATCGAGACAACTTCGCCGCACAGCATAGGAACTGCCACAACAAATTACACTATTGGCTGCATCTCGGTTTGATTGCAGTAATCCATAAAAATGCTCTAGATCGTTAGGTAGAAAATTTTCTAACCCTAAATTGCGATTATGATAGTCCGAATTATAAAAGTATTGTGGAGTTTGGACAAGGGAAATTTCTGTATTTTGAAAAAAACCAACAGTTCGAGTTAAAAAGTTTTTGAAAGGTACAAAATCAGCATCGATCGGTACAATTAATTCACCACTAATATACTTCAGTGCATTATTTAAGTTGCCAGCTTTCGCATGGGTATTATCTGGTCGGGTAATGTATTCACAGCCCAATTCCCGTGCTAGTGCTTTAATATTTGGGCGACGAGTATCATCTAGAATGTAAATAGTTTTGTTGGGATACTCCATTGCCTGACAGCCGATTACAGTCCGTCTAACAATGTAATCTGGCTCATTATAAGTTGGAACCAGTACATCAACTGAGGGAAGATATTCGCCAGAAATAACAGCTTGAGAGTAACGATCTGCCTCCATCCTTCGCTGTTTGGATGTTGACCAGATTGTTTGCAGCATGTATAGACAGCAAGAGAAAAAAGAAATTACTTCTACAATGTAGATAGTTAAAGAAAAAATTGTACTAGCTGGGTGTGAAAAATTTAAGGTAGCAACTGTCCTCCATGTAAAATACCGTGCTGCTAGAAATAATACGATTAACTTAACAATTAGACGAGTACCATTTGTTGCCCGAATAAATCTCAGACAAATACAAAGTGAAAGAACAGCAACGATCGGGAGTAGCAACTCCCAATCAATGGTTGGAACTTGTAATGATGCTGGTACTACCCGATCGACAGTTGAGTTGACTTCCTGAGGTGAGAAAAATGTTGGCCCTGTGCTTGTCCAACTACTAATAAATAAGGTTGATATAAAGACAATAGCACTGGTAGTAAATAGCAGCCAAACTCCAGGGGAAATAATTTTTTTAGGCTCAGTACTCATCACTATTTAGCAGCATAAAAATGCAATTTATTAAGGAATTATAAGCCCATCATCAAACTTGTGGAGTGCACCGGGAATGTCACTCGTGCTGTGTAGCCGATGTAGCAAAGATTTCCGTTCTTTATCGGCTCAGATGAGAGCGATTGCTCATCTAAGGCGATGCGAACTTGTGTTTGTCGCGGTAAGTTTGGCGGCATAGCGATCGCGATATCTTCCCCAGCAGCCAATCGCCCAATCCCCGAACGGATCGTCGAGACTTTTCCGATCAGGGTAGCGGATGAACCCATCCCATTGAGCTTAATCTCGGCTGGGGAGCCAACTTGAAGTAGTTGCACCTTCTGCTCATCTACCCAAGCATCTACCCAACGTTGTTTGCAGGATACTACTTGCCCTAGTGATTCTCCTTGTTGCACAAACTTGCCAGGTTGGGCAGTTACTCGCCACACTACTCCGGCGGAGGGCGATTTAATCGTCTCACCCTGCTTGCGTTGAAAGTCCTTTTTTGCCTGAATCAGCTCGGCTTTAGTTCCTTCAATCCTTTTTTTGAAGGTTTGAATCCCTTGCCGCTCTTCAGCAATTTGCAGTTGCAACTCCTCTAAACGAATGCTGGGATCGTAGTTACTTGGTGTTCTGGATAAGGATAAACCGCCCCGAACAGCGTCCCCATTAACCTGTAGGGTTGCCAGTTTAGCTTGCAAGCTTTTTACTTCACTTCCACGCTGTTTGAGTTCGATATCGGCTGTATCAAGATTGGCTTGAGCGATCGCTCCTTGTGACTTTAAAAACTTTGTGCGCTGGTAGTTCAACTTTGCCAGTTCACCACGCGACTTTGCACCTTCTAGATCGAACAGCAATTGGTTTTGACTTTGCAGATTCTCCGAGACTGCCAGCTTCTGCTGGTATACAGCATCTCGACTTACTACATTCAGCAGCGACAGTTTACGCGGCAAACGTGCTTGTGCCTGTTCCAACTCTGCTTCCTGTTGATTCAAGCGACTGGAAATTTCTTGAGTTTGAAGTTGGCTAGCTCGTTGATTTTTTAGCTCAAACAACTCCTTGTCTGGGTTGAGAGACTGCCCAGTTTTGATTGTAACTTTTGAAATTATGCCTTCTTGTGGTGCCCGGATGTCTGTTAGCGTACCGTTTACAACTGCATCAACGCTACTAATGGTTGTTAGTTGAGATTGAATCAGGTGCAAAGACCAACTTAATAGAGCAGCACTAAGTAGCAACAGTGCAACATTGGAGAACACAGAGCGTCCTGACTTTCGCGAACCAAAGTCTTCCGCTCCCTGAAAGGGTAAAGGTTGACTATTAGTGCTTTTGAGGGGCTGGGAGACAAGAGTACGTTTGACCATAAAAGCTAATAATTGATTGGATTAATAACAGCAGGAATCACTACCAACGATCGAAGAAAACTTCAAAGGCTCCCCTCGTAGGGGTTAGAGGAGGATTCGATCGCTTCTTACACGGATCTCGGCACGATGCCTATTGGAATAGGATAAAGTTCCATTTATTTAATTCCTAATTTAACTGCTATGGCTCGATTCTCTTTCAGAGACGCTCCGCGAACGAGATTTGCTCTTTCAAGATCGCCCAATTCACGGCCCAGAGAGCTTTTTTGACGATCGGCTTGAGCCAACTTGGGATTTAATCCAAGCGTATGACTATCATTAACCTTCAGCCAACTTGTAACCTATCATACTATACAATGTATTTATTTGCCTGATTTAAGCCAGTACACAAAAGTTTAATTCAACTTGTAGGAATAATAACTACTAAAGCTGCTCAAAATCACCGTGCTGCACCCTTGAACCTCAAAACCCTCTACTCGTAACAGTTAGAGGGTTTTATTTTTGGGGATTTATTAGCGATCTAGTAATTTTATAGACAATAGCTTTACAGGTGCTAAACTACATTATTTCGTAGTTAACTGTAACTTTGCTACTAGGAGTACTATTGATTAGGGTCACGATCCCTACCAGATCTTCTGCAAACTCAATCCGAAACCAGGCATTACATCTTCACAATTAACGAATATTGGGGCATCGAAGACTTCAACTTCTCGCCCCAATCGATAAACCTCTACTTCTTTGTCTTGGGGATTAACGAGGATGCCCAATCGCACTCCCAATCGGCGATATTCAATCATTTTAGCTTGGAGAGTACTCAACCTGTCGGTAGTCGATCGCAGTTCAATCGCCAAATCGGGAGGAATCGGACAACATTGTTCGAGCGAAATTCCTTCTAAGCGAGAATTGACAATCCAAGATACATCGGGAGACATTTTACCGCCACCAATTGCGGTGAAGTCATAGCCAGTAGAAGAGTCAAATACTTCCCCCAATTCGGTTTGTTCGTTCCAAAGCCAGACGCGCCCAAACAGAGTTCCGTTTTGCTTCCCACTAATCGGAAATGCTGGAGTCATGACAATTAATTCGCGATCTTTAGTTAGTTCCAGCCGCAGATCGGGATTGTTGATACATAATAGATCGAATTGTGCTGGCGTAACTTGAAGCGTGGTGTTGCTGATATTTAGTAGCAGCGGTTGGGTATCTACAGGAGCAGTAGCGATTGTCATAAAACCTCCAAATAGCTACAGTAATCGGTTTGTGACTATTATTCCATCATTATACCGAACCGATCCAAGTTATCTCAGCAAAAATCAGGGGTCTAAATCCCCCGTCTTGAGGCGGACTGTTGCGTGGCAGGCAACTGTCAACTGTCAACTGTCAACTGTTTAGGAGCTAGCTAAGTCTGGAAAAACCGATCGCACGGCTGGATGGACGATCGATCCACCCCGCACATTTACACCTTTGGCAAGATTTGGATCTAGTTCGAGAGCTTCTAAACCGCGATCGGCTAATTTAACCACATAGGGCGCGGTACTATTATTTAAGGCTTGGGTGGCTGTCCACGGTACCGCTCCAGGCATATTTGGCACACCGTAATGTACCACTCCAGATTCAATATAAACGGGGCTAGTGTGAGAGGTGGGGCGGACTGTCTCGATGCACCCCCCTTGATCGACGGCAACGTCAACGATGACGGAACCTGGTTTCATCTGCCCGACGAGGGTACTAGAGACGAGCAGGGGCGGACGTTTGCCCAAGATCAGCACTGCACCGATAACAAGATCGGCATTGCGGACGGCAGTTTCGATATTAGAGGTATTGCTGTAGAGATAAGTCACGCGCGAACCAAAGAGCGTTTCAAGATAGCTCAATCGATCGACATTCACATCCAGGATCGTCACCTGTGCGCCCATACCTACCGCGATTCTTGTGGCTTCTGTCCCGACGACCCCCCCTCCGAGGATGGTAACTTGTCCTGGTTGAACACCTGGGACACCACCGAGGAGGACACCACTACCCCCTTGTTGTTTCTCCAGAAATCTCGCGCCAAATTGGACGGATAATCTCCCAGCAATGATGCTCATCGGAGCGAGTAGCGGTAGCTTGCCATCTGGTAATTCTACTGTCTCATAGGCGATCGCATTGACACCAGTATCGAGCAGTTGTTCGGTGAGGGTGCGATTGGCGGCGAGGTGGAGATAGGTGAACAGGATCTGGTTTTTTTGCAGGTATTGATATTCTGTTGATAAGGGTTCTTTGACTTTGACAACCATTTCTCGATCCCAGGCGGCGGCTGTGGGGACGATATTGGCTCCAGCTTGGATATATTGAGTGTCAGTAAAGCTAGAACCTTCTCCTGCATTAGTTTCGATATATACTTGGTGTCCGCGATCGACTAATGTTCGCACGGTACTAGGCGTTAATCCAACTCGAAATTCTTGGTCTTTGGTTTCTTTAGGGATGCCAATATCCATGTTTTATAGCTTGTGGTTGTCGTCGCAATTACTATCATAATAGAGAGCATACGGGTTTGAGAAAGAGTTATAGGATACTAGATGATGGTAAGTGCGATCGGATCTGGGGAACGGGATAAATGAATACAACATCACTATGTGTCGGGAGCAACATCGATCGCGTCAGAAAAGCCCGAAATCTAGATGGTGCACGCTTGCGCGAACTAAACTAGATGGTGTGTTAGCGTCAGCGTAACGCACCCTACTAAACCTAAACCCTAAACCCTAAAGCCTAAAGCCTAAAGCCTAAAGCCTATCCTCTACCCCCTACCCTCTACCCCCTCACATGAAGTACCACCTAACCGGAATTATTGAGGGCTACTCCCATGGTAATTTTTTGATGGCAGACGACGAAGAGAGCGATCTTCAGTGGTATTCTAGCAGCGAACATGCGCTGATTCCGCTTGACGATCGCTTTCGCTATCCCACCTCATTGCGGCGAGTCATCAATCAAAACCGCTTTACAGTGCGAATTAATGGGGATTTTCGAGCAGTAGTGGCGGGTTGTGCCGATCGAGATACTACGTGGATTTCGGACGAACTTCAGGAAATCTACTGGGAATTGTGCCAAGCGGGTTGGGCGTATAGTTTTGAAACCTGGCTGGGAGATGAATTAGCAGGTGGGATACTAGGGATTGCGATCGGTAGCGCATTTATCGGTGAGTCGATGTTTTTTAATATCCCTGAAGGCTCGAAGGTAGCGATGGTACATCTTGTCAATCATCTTCGCCAGCAAAAGTTTAGCCTATTTGATGCCCAAATGACCAATCCTCATCTCGAACGTTTTGGCTCATACACGATCGACACTCAAGCATATCAAGATTTGCTAGCAATCGCGATCGAGCAAAAGTGCAAATTTAACTCTAATCGGGTTGGTTGACGATGAATTAAATAGATAATTGTCTGAAATCTAGCTGGTGCGTTACGCTTGCGCTAACACACCCTACAACTACAACTAAACAAACCCAAACCCCTAACGCCTAAAGCCTAAAGCCTAACCCCTAATCCCTAACCCGCCCGTAATTGTTGACGGTGACGGGAATGGAGTAATAGACTTACTTTGCCGAGTAATTCATCGATCGACACAGGTTTGCCGAGGAGATCGTCAGCACCACAGTCTAAACCAAACACAGCTTGAGATCGATCGAGTGCCGTAAATAGTAAGATCGGTGTCAGATCCCAAGCGGAATTGCTTCTAATCCGTTTCGTCATTTCATACCCATCGATTTGGGGCATATTAACATCGAGAATAATTAAATCTGGCGGTAGCAGTTCCATTATTTGGAGCGCAATTAGTCCATCTGTATATGCGATCGTCTCATACCCTGCCGAAGAGAGAATTGCATCAGTTACCGATAGAATTTCTGGAGAATCGTCAACGATTAAAATTCTATCGGTCTTTGACCTTCCAGCAGTAACAACTGATTTCATTTGTCAAAAAAATTCAAATAAATAATAAAAAAGACATATCTAATATTAAGTTAACATCATAGCCGATCCGATTCGTAATCGCTCGTTATTAACTAAATTAGTCAAGATTTGAGCAGGAGGATCTCTAAGTTACTCCCAGGTCGATCGTAATCGATCCACATAAGATGTCAATATAGAAAGCTAAAAGCTTCTGTCAACTGTCTCATATGCTGCAATTAGTTTCTTCTGGACTTGTGGGAATGTGGTTAAACCTAGCTGGCGCAAATATTCCCCCAGTATCTCCAGCGCAAGCCGTTACCTGGCAGGGATTGTCGTGGCTTAATCCGCCACATCCAGTCGAACCAAGTGTTGAAAAAACCATCGCACAATACCTCAAAACCCTCAAAGCACAGGGTTTAAATCCCCAACAGCAATCAATTTGGCTCCAAACCGACAGTAATCTGCTGATCGATCGCAATGGCACAATTCCGGTTTCTGCTGCCTCCCTGACCAAAACAGCCACCTCTCTGGCAGCAATTACGACCTGGGGATTAGATAAAAAGTTCGAGACGATCGTCAGTGCTAGCGGTAAAATCAGTCAGGGCACATTACAAGGCGATCTCGTCGTGCGGGGTGGTGGCGATCCGTTATTTGTGTGGGAAGATGCGATCGCACTGGCTCACAGTTTAAATCAACTTGGGATCGATCGAGTTAGTGGCAATATTTTGGTGGTAGATAATTTCCACATGAACTATAAAGCCGATCCTCAAACAGCAGGGGAATTACTCAAACAAGCCTTAACTGGAATAAATCTACCACCTGCACTGCTAGCTACCGATTTTAAAGATGTCAATATCGTCAAACTACCTACCGCCCCAACCGCAACTAGCACCATTCCCCACGTCAAAATTGCCGGAAAAGTCATCGTTGTGAGTGAATCACCCACTGTCACCCCCCTAATTCGCCATCAATCGCTCCCGCTAGTTGATATCGTGCGACAGATGAATATTTACAGCAATAACGAAATTGCTCAAATCCTCGCCGACGGTGTGGGCGGAGCCGAGCAGGTGATGAAGATCGTCTCGACTACTGCCAAATTCCCGCCCGCCGAGATTCAACTGATTAATGGTTCCGGCTTGGGAGTCCAAAATCGCCTCTCGCCCCGCGCCGTCTGTCAAATCTTTCGTACCCTCCACCAAACCCTGCAACCCTTCAACCTGAACCTAGCAGACATCTTTCCGGTAGCTGGAGCGGAATATATCGGTACGCTCAAACAGCGAAATTTGCCTGTAGGTACGACGATTAAGACAGGTACCCTCAATGAGGTTAGTGCATTAGGGGGTGTATTACCAACTCGCGATCGCGGATTAGTCTGGTTTGTCATCCTCAACAAAGGTACTCAAATCGCCCAGCTCCGCCAACAACAAGATACTTTATTACAATCGTTGCTCAAGCAGTGGGGACAAGTCACCCCCACACCACTAGTTGTCACCAAACACGATCGCGCTCCAGCATACTTTGGCGATCCCGATCGTAACATAGCGATCGTGCCAAATCCCTAGTAACACGCGATCGATCTGACACTCCTCAGGGGCATACTAAGCACAATTACCGTAATAGTTCAATCTATGCTGCTTACTATATTTGCGATGACGATCGATGCCACGATGATTGGGTCATCCTCACCTATGATGATGGACGGTACTCATTTACACAACTACTTCGAGCTTGGTACCCACGGATTAATTCTCGCCCAACAATTCCAAAATGTCGATCTGATGGCTAATGTGCAAAATGGTTGGACGGATTTTCTCAAAACAGGTAAAGCTGGTGCCTTAGCGATTGGGTTGGTGATGGGATATACAATCCGAGGAGTTACTAGTTAAATCAATTGATAATTGATAATTGATAATTGGACAGAGATTTCATTAGAGGTTAATATTGAGTTTCAATCCCGAACTATGTCGGAATGAAAGCGAAGTCGAAAGTAAACTTATCGTTCAATACTTACTACCAAAATTAGGTTACTCTCCCGATACATGGCATCAGCAAGTAATGTTTGGCAAGATTCGACTCGACTTTCTCATTTTCACCCAAAAACTACCATTAAAATCAAACGATCGCTATCCATTAGGTTTAGTTATCGAAGCCAAGCATCCACGCGAGAATTTAGACAAGCACGTTTATCAGCTCCAGAACTATTTAACTAAGTTAAATATTGCTTACGGCTTATTGACAAATGGCAAACAATTAAGAATTTATCACCAGGTATCCGGCTCGGCTCGGCTCATCTTTCAATGTGCGGGAAAAGATATTGACGATCGATTAGCAGATATAATTCAACTAATCGGACGCGATTACCTGAAGGAAAGACTAGAACATCAGTTATCATTATCACCAACGGCAATTACTACTCCCAAAATATCATCGATGAAAACTATTGCCATCTACCACAACAAAGGCGGTGTCGGTAAAACTACCGTCTCTACCAATCTTGCCGCAGCCTTTAGCAAAAAAGGTTATCGCACACTTTTAATCGATATTGACGGTCAAGCAAATAGTACATTTGCTACTGGTTTAATTAAATTTCAATTTGAAGAAGACGATGATATTCGAGAGCGAAATATTTATCATGCTATCGCCAGTAGCGATCGCAATTTTATTGAAGAGCTAGTTCGCAAATCATCATATTTTAACGATCCTGAAATCGATGTAGTCCCTTCACATATAGATCTGATTAAGTACCAAGAAATCCTCACAACAAAGATGGCAAGTCGTAACCGACTACTGACAAAGTTGAAGCGAATTGAAAATAGCTACGATCTAGTGATTATTGACACCCCTCCTTCTCGTGATATCTATGCAGAAGCTGCTCTAATTACTGCTGACTATTTAATTATCCCGTCCGATCTCAAGCCATTTGCCAATCAAGGATTACCAACAGTTCAAGAATTTATTACGACTATTAATGAAAATAGAGACACTTTTGGTAAGCAACCGCTAAAACTACTAGGAGTATTAGCTTCTAAAATATCTACAAATGCTCAATATCTCAAGTATAGTTTTCCTAAGCAAAGAGCTGTAATTAGCGAACGATATGGAATGCCACTAATGGAAGCCGTAATCTACGATCGAACAGCTTTATCTACCTGTTTCAATCAAACTATCATCGTTGGTGATATCGAATACCCTAATCCACAGTCGATTTTTAAATATGCCGATACACATAACGGTACATCCCAAACATCCGCACTTGAGTTTGAAGTATTAGCAGATGAAGTTTTGAATAAAGTGAAATTCTAGCAATGATTAAATGTTACTTTATCGAAGTTGCCAGCATTAAATCGAATCAGCCAAGATCTAATTTTCAAGAATCAGAGATAGAAAAGTTAGCAGATTCAATTCTAGAAACTGATGCACTGATTCGCCCCTTGATTTTACAAGATACTGGTGATGAAAAATATACTGTAATCGAGGGGCATTTAGAATATTATGCTGCTGTCAGAGCCAGAGAGAAAGATTCACTCAAAGCAGAAGAAGTAAATGCTTTTGTTATTCCTGATAAAGTACAAAAATTTGCAATTAAGCAGCTTTCTATCTGCAATAGTAATCTCTTGTCAGTAAGAAAAGATTTGCCTGTGATGGCTACTACAACTACTTCGATCGATATCGATCTAGTTGTAAGCAAATTATTATCAGAAATATCGGGGGCTATAGGATTGCAGACAAAACCAATTTTAGATAGACTTGCTAAACAAGAAAAAATTTTAGAATTGCTTGAAAGTAAACAGTCCGAGCGAGTAACATCATCAGCCATGCAGCAGTTGCAATCGATTTTAGCTCAACTTGCCGAACACAAGCTAATTTTAGATGCGCTTAAACCTAGTAAAGCAGTTAAAACTCCTAGTGTTAGTAAAAAACTATTAGATTTTCGGGCATGGTGCGAACAGCGAAAAGATCTGACTCAATTAGATAATACTCTCAATCTAATTAATACTCTTAATAAAGAACAGCTTGTACTGAGAATGAAGCAATCGGCAATATCTAACGCTGAAAAATTAGCAGCTAACATTATTGACAAGCGTAATACTCAAATCGATCGAAGATTTGATAGTTGGGAAGCTATCTTTACTGTAGGAATCAGTGGTTTGGGTGATGCAACAATTAAAAAGATTATTGACAAACTAAAATAATCTAGCATCAACCCATGCGTTACGGCTGATGCCGAGTACACCCTACACTTACCTAGATGCTCACTGAGGATCGCTATAAAGCGATACAATAGAAGCATTGTAGATACCTTCTCACCTCGAATTAAGGTTGCATGAGTCTCTGTATCAATCCTCAGTG
>ENA-OFCD01001222-OFCD01001222.1-metagenomes-genome-assembly--contig:-NODE-1222-length-13572-cov-3.751276_pt1 | contig 13572 bp, 5 predicted proteins | sample MGYA00153392_OFCD01 | MGnify analysis MGYA00153392 | reverse complement strand
CAAATATTTAATATTATTGTACTATAAAACGTGCGAATCAAAGAGGATTGCTATATTCGATCGCATTCCCGATGGTTGGATCGGTGAACCAGCCAAGAATTTTGCCATCGAACTACTAGAATTTAACCGACAACAGATCGCCTCAATTTGTGAATTAATACTGCCGCTTGAGAACGTCTATCGTCCCCATCCCGACAACTCACCCGAACCGCCTAACGATTCACCAGATCCACCATCCAACCCACGAATCCCACCTCAACCACCTACCCCTCCCAATTCTCCTGATGCTGCTAATTCCCCCAATTATCTAAACTCGATCGCTACTATTGAAAAAATAGCTAGTGCTTACTATAAGCGGGCTGTTTTGCAAGGGTATGACCTAGACGATCTATCTGGAGCTTTAGCTAATTTTAATAAAGCGATCGAACTAAATCCTCAATTTGCTGATGCCTACTATAGTCGGGCTGTTTTGAAGCAAACTAAATTAAATGATGTCTCTGGAGCCTTAATTGACCTTAGTAAAGCGATTGAACTAAATCCTCAATTTGCTGATGCTTATCACCATCGAGCTAATTTAAAGCAAACTAGGCTAAGAAATGTTGCTGGAGCCTTAGTTGACTATGACCGAGCAATCGAGTTAAATCCTCAGTCTATTGATGCTTACTGTAATCGGGCTATTTTGAAACAATTTAGACTGAATGATGTCCCTGGAGCCTTAGCCGATTTTAATAAAGCCATTGAACTAAATCCTCAAGACGGAAATATTTATTATAATCTGGCTAATTTAAAACAAACTAAGTTAGACGATATATCAGGAGCTTTAGCAGACTATGATAAAGCAATTGAACTAAATCCTCAATATGCTAATGCTTACTACGGTCGGGCTAACTTAAAGCAAACTAAATTAGATGATATATCTGGGTCAATTATAGATTTTCGAGCAGCAGCTACTTTCTATCAACAACAAGATAGATTGGAAGACTGGGAAGATACGATCGATCGAATTAAAAAGCTTGAAGGTACTACCTAGCATCATAATATCAGCTTATAATATAATTAATATATTCAAATTAAACTCACAATAAATATCATGGTTACTGCTCTTTTTATGGGTTGGACAAAACCAAATACTAATATCTGGTTTCCAATTAGAAAAATGACATGGGGCAATGGAGAATACCATACGGTATATCTACAAGGAATGCTATTAGCAGCAAAGATTAATAAAAATTATCAAGCAGAAATTGAATTTGAAGAATCAAAGCTAGAGCACTCTAAATTATACAAGGTAGATAGCGATACAGAGATACATGGACTATTTAAACCGAGAATTCCCCTGCGTAGATCTTACATTGAAAATATAAAGGAGTTAGAACGCTTGGGATTAACTAATGACTTACATATTTTCAATCCATTTGAGTATGTAGCGAGGTCTGGTGCATATACAGGTACTAGTGGTCGAGATTTATTTCCAGAAGTTACTCCTGATGAATCCAGTCTTTATCATTTCTACTTTACTGCTGGACTTTTTCATCCTATTAACATCACAGAATATATCGCCAAACTTCAAGTTGGAGAGCGGTTAGATATCAAAGATGGTTCGATTTATCATGAAAATTTTCGACTGGATAAATCGCCTGGATATATTAATGATATATCCAAACATCACTCTGAAGCAATTACAGTGAATGTTGAGAAAATTAATTATGATGAGCGCGGGCATGGCAGTTTACTTTGTGCTGCAACTGTCAATGGAAAAATTTACATTCCATTTAGCGATTCACAATACCAGCCTTTGGCAAAAAAACTAGCTATAGCCAAATAGAATGAATAACAGTTATCAAGTCTATAAAATAGCACGCGAACAAAATCCTATACCTCGTGAAGATAATGATGAGTCAATCAATAAAGCTTGGTATAGTATAAATGGGCTTGGAGAATGTTTATTTAAAGCAGCTACTACTACACCAGGAAGTTTAACTGAATATAGAACGGATTGGTCGGAGAAAGTAGTTGAGAGATTAGCTAATATATTAGGTTTGCCTGTAGCACAATATGAGTTCGCAACTGCATATTTGAATGGATCGCCAGAACTCATTGAAGGAGTAATTTCAGTTGACTGCATCCCTGCTGATGCTGATATATCTAGCGGAGGATTCTTCATAAGGCAAACCTTCGATGACAAATTGAGTAGGAAATACACTATTGAGAACATTTTAAATGCCTTAAATAGCCGTAGTGTTAAACCACCTAGTAATTGGAAGCAACAAATTCCAGAGATAGATACTGCGGCAAAACTTTTTGTTGGATATTTAATGCTAGATGCTCTCGTACAAAATGAGGATAGGAACGGAAGTAATTGGGCAGTAATGTCAATAGAAGGTAAGCTCGAACTAACATCATCTTTCGATCATGGCGTGTCTTTGGGGAGTCGAAACAGTGATGAGGACAAACTCTTTCTATCGGTTTCAGAATATACAAATGAATCTAGTTTTTCTCATTTCAAGCAAACTGAAGAACCTGGAACACTTTCTGTCTTCAATGTATTCAGGGCTGCTGTAAAACTAGAACCTGTTACGGCAAGAATCTGGCTAGACAAATTAGCAGCGATAGATTCTGACAAGATTGATGAAATTTTCAAGCTGATTCCAGAACAACGGATCGCCCCAACAGCAGCTACTTTTGCTAAGTTGCTGTTACTAGAAAATCTGAAAAAAATTAGATTGGAACTTGCCGAAATAAGTGTATCTATAGCTAGAGGACTCTCCGAACTACCTGAGATTGAGAATCCTCCCAACTCACCCGAACCACCTAACGATTCCCCCGAACCACCACCCAATCCACGAAATCCACCGAAACCACCTACCCCTCCCAACTCTCCAGATCCTGCTAATTCCCCAGATCCACCCCCTTCTGCCGCTTCCCCACCAATCGCTACGAACACCAATAAATCACTAGGAACAACCACTATGTCGATTAAATTAATCAAATACGACCTCATCAACAGAAGACCACAAACTAAGCTAACCACTAGCGAGATCGAGACAGAGCTTAGGGAAGGCACCGCACTAGAACAGTTAATGCGACGGCAAGGATTACTTAAAGAAGGCGAACAGCCGACATTTTACACGGCACCCTACTCCAAATATATCAACGTTGATGACCTCACTAACCATGCTCCTGAAGGCACCGTCTTACTAGCTACAAGCTCGGCTCAACTTTATTTTGGTTCGCCTGAAGTCAAGGCGGCAATTAAGACGTTGATGCCCCTAGAAACTCAGATTCCAGGTTACGCACGAGGTTTATTCACCAAAGGACAGAGCCAGTCTCTAGATCGTCCGTTGAAAGTATTGGTAGTAGACCATGAAACGGGTCAGAATAACTCCGGTATCCCAGAAATAGCGATCCGCAATATTGCCGCCGATGGTGCGAGTATAATCGATCGATCCGTAGGCGAACGGATGAAATTAATTGAGGATGTCGGCTTATCCCAAGTGCGCGGATACAGCCTCGATCCCCAAATCGGCTCCTACTATATCAAAGGTACAGTTACCCCTCTCAACCTCCAGAAATACTTTGCCACTCATGGTGTCGATGTAGATGTGGATCTGGTTCTCACTACCTCGATGCTCAAAGGTTTAGGCGGTGGAAAACTACCCCCACAAATTGGGATGCACCAGGTCGATTCTCAAGATTTATTTATTTCGAGGACTGAGACATTCCACCAAACCACCGCTAAACTCGGCTCTGTTCAAGAGTTATATGCTGTTGGATTGGCAAAAGATGTCGCTATCCCCGTCCAGACTGCGATTGGGGATTTGCAGCAGAAGCAGATGGATCTCATTAGTCTAGCTGAAGATTATGTGCGTACCTTCAAAATCTCTCAACAGGAAGATCTCAAAAAGGGTAAACCCGAAGTAGAACTACCAGGGAATATCGCCTTTATCGACACCATTCTCGAATCGAAGAATTGGGGATTACTCGAACTTGCCAGCGTCCGCGCTAACCTTCAAGAATATGTAGACGGGCAAATTAAGGATATCAAAGAGGGATCGATTAACGAATTACGAGGTGAGTTTCGCCCGATTGTTGTTTGTGGCGAACTCAAACACAATCAAATTGCTGGAGTGGGACTCACTACTGGCGATAAGCACGTCGCCCTGCGGTTTCCCGTGCTCAATCGCGGACAAGTACAGGCGGTAACGGTAAATAACGATATTTCCTTCTTCCTCAATCCCAAACTGGAGGGAGTCATTCCCGATGCAATCTATGTCGGTCGTCAAACACTGGCCCAAATCGAGCAGGATGACCCAGAAACCTATCAACAGATTGTCGAAGAGTTTGGCTCGGTCGAAGCTGCACAAGCATCATGGCGGACGAATTTGGAGGCAATGAAGGCGGATTTCGATGGAGATGAGATCGCGTTATTTGCCCAGAAGACTTATCCGAACTTTTATGCAGAAGTCGTCGATAATTTGAACCCAGAAAAGTTGATGCACTTTGTCTCGAAGGACAAGAAGCAACTAATTCAGAGTGAAGATTTACCAGGGATGGTAGTCGAACGGTTGAAAGATTATGTGGGGATTATCAACAGCAATCTGGGCAAAATCAACAAGCTTTATTCTAGCCTCGACTTTATTATTGCCAGTACCGATGGGGATTTATCAGGGAAGGATAAATTAGCTGCCGAACAACTCAAAGCCGAAACATTACAGTTAGCTTTTGAGGCTTTCCAAAAGTATCGCGAGAGTGCAGAATCGCTAGTCGAGCCAGACGTAACAATAGACATTAAGCTTCCAGCAGAACTCCAAGCAACCTTCGAGCAGTTCGCACCATTTTATAGTATCGATTTCCTCAAAACACAATCGGATCATCCTCGCGCTCAAGCCAATTATCTGCATCAAATCAAAGATGGTATCGCCCTCTTAGTAGGTGCTTACAAGCTTAAATCTCTAACAGCAATCCCCATTAATGCCAAAAAAGGGATAGTTCTACCTTCAGATCTGATTAAGGATATGGAGCAAATGAAATTCATGAAGCTGGCACAAATCCGTGAGGGAAAAGTAGATATAGCATTACTAGTTGAATATCTGGATAACTATGCCAGCATTCATAACAGATTGAGTAAGATTATTGACTTGTCGCAACCGATCGAATCCTTACGCAAAGGCTTTAATCCTGAAACGAATGAAGACGACCGAATTATCACCACCAACATCGAAATCACCCCCAACCATCCTTACGATCCCGCTCAGATCGACGAGTATTTACGCCAGTATCAGACTGTAGTGTTACGCAAGTGTATTGAGGTTGTAGATAAGGAGAATCAACGGTCGGTAGATTTCGTCAAATCAGGGGTTAAACCTAACGAGGGTATAGTTTATGCGGTCACTGATAAGTTGCCGGATCTTGATTGCAGTGTCCCGCTCCTCAAACAAATTATCATCCAAGAGAATCACCAGGATCGTTTGCCAGTTCCAACCAAACTGACAATTAACGCGCTGTTCGAGCAACTAAGGTATGTGCCTGTGGCTCCAGAAATTAAAAGTATGGTCGCCAGTTTTAGAGGTGATTATCAAGATATTAAGAGTATTATCGCGCTTGAAACTCAGACTTTAAAGTCATTCGAGCATGGTAAACCAATCGTCCTCAACATCTACACTCCAAATGGCGATAAAGTCGTTGTTAGCAAATGTAATGTCAGTGACATCAACATTTTCAGAGAGTTAGAAGGGAAAGGCACCATCGATGTCAGCGATGGACTGGTCGTGTTTAGTCCAACAGATCGGACAATGCCAAACATTAGCCCTCGATATGTCTTGGGGTCTACTACGGCAACATCGGCACAGATCGAAGGCAAGCAAGCTGTCACTGAGTTTGAGTTTGAAATCATCCACGATCGGATTGACGAACTCAAAGCCGAAGCAAAGGAAGTCCTAGCAGATTTCCGCAACGTCATCGAGCAGCGGGGCTGGGATAAGCGCGAAGTGTTTGCAGCAGCAGCTCAACTCGTGGGCGAAAAATCTATATCTCAAGACTTCTTATTGAGTTGTCTGCCAGATGTATTGAATGAATACGTGTTGGAGACTGGGGTAAGTAACGTTGTGGTCAAGACAGAGTACGCCAGCTACCTTAGTGGTGTTACCGACTACATGGTGACTCAAGGGGAAGATGTTAAAAAGCTGGAAGCCAGAGCCTCGATCGAGGGTAAACAACAGTGGATCGAGGTCGGTGACTTAGTAAGTTATGGCAATCAACTACTGGATAAGAGTACTTTTCGCGGCTCGATCGAGCCAAGTTACAACACGGTCGCATTTGTGTCCCCAAACCTAGAAGGGAATCAAAGATCCGTTGCTGTTGGCAAACTTACTAGTTCGGGTAGATCGGTAATCGAACGGTCGGAACCCTTAGAAAATATCCAAATTATCCGCCAGCAGACACCCAGCTACAGGCTGAAATTTGAGGATCTCGATATCAAAGTTAGCGATCTCGCCCCCGCAGTCGCGGCGGTATTAGGCGAGCGAGCATCGACAGATTTAATCCTCGAACAACTCAAAATTTTTGACAATAAGTTTTCTGCCACAGCGGTTATCGACGATCGAACCTACTATCTATCTGGGGTCAATGCCAGTACTAGCTTCGAGAAGAAAAATCGCGATACTGTCACCGAACCCGTCCGCAAAGAGCGATTTGAGGCAGCTCATGTGACGATCGTGCGAGAAGCCCAGCCAGACGAAGTATTCGAGGTCTACAGCGGCGATACAAAAATCGGCGAGATTACCCAAAAAGCCGAATTAGCTTACTGGGGCAATCGTTTTCAGGAGATTGAGGGGGAGAACACAACCATTGAGATGAAGGTGCAGACTGTTACACCCAAGTATCTCGGTTACAGCGTCAGGATTGACGAGAATACGCTGTTTAACAATAATGTTTGGGCCGAGGTTGCACCAGCTCAAAGCTATCAGGGTGAGGATAAGCAACTCAAAACTAATAAGGCAGAGGGAAAGCGGGGGGAGAGAAAGGCTGTAGTTATCAAAGCCGCCGTCCAAAACCTGAGACGTGTTGCAGATGCTAACTGCTACCCGCAGTCCTTTTCGGTCAAGGTTACTGTGCCTGTTATTGATGATTCGGGTTTAAAAGAGGTCGAGCAGTTGCAGTTGGTGGTTCCTAATAATAAGATCGATGTACTAGAGAAATATTTCAAAAAGGATGACGTTAATGTCAAGTACACAAAGCTGGAGCGAGGCATTCCATCCACCTACGAAGAGTCGCGTCGTGCCTATACAGTCCTAAGAGTTAACCTTGAAAAATTAGAACCTAAAGTCAAAGGCACGATCTCCCGACAATTGGGTAAACCTGTCTCTCAAGCTGACTACGAGGCAAAACTTGCCACCATTCCGATCGCCAACGAGTGGACACCAATTAAGCTAAACAGTCTCAAAAAGTGGATCGAACAATATCCACAATCCAAAGACATCCCAGTACTAGATCTGGACAAATCACAACCCATCCCTTTTACGCTCAAATCCATTACTGGCGAGATCCAGACTCGATTTAAGGGCAAGGCGATGGCGATCGGTAGTTCAATCGTGTTTGAGTTTGTAAACGATCGGCAGCGAGACACGGCTATGCACCACTTGGGTCTGCCAATCAGTGCGGAGTTGCCCAGCGTTGACGGCAAGACCCGTTACTTTGCTGTAGTAGAAGCTGCAACACTCCAAACTTATCTTAATGACCGTGCTGTCAGCCATGTTTCGATCGAAGATGGTGTCAAGCGCAATAACCCAATCCTCAACTCTTACAGCAATAGCCAGGACTGGACGAAATTACCCGCTCGATCTCAAACGGATATCATCATGGGCTACCAAGCCAGCAAATATATTGGCATCCCGCTAGCAGCGAAGAGCCGAACCACTATGTACCGCGACAACTGGGGTGCTAATGCCAACTCCATCACCTACAAATCAACAGATGTGGTAATGGTGACTGGCAATAGAACGGGAAAAGACACCAGCAATGAGCTACTGGCACGACATTTTAGAACTAAGTACCTGCCCTTGCTCAACACTGCGGTACAAGCACAAGCCACGATTCTTGTTGGTGCCGATACTGGGATCGATCGAATGGTCAAAGACTACCTCGTTGAAGCTGGATACAACCTTCACCTCAACTCGGCGGGAATATACGAAGCAAGTACCCAAGCCCCAGAGATAGAGATGGAGGTATTTGTAACAGCCCCAAAACAAGAGATGGAGCAGGAGGAGGAACAGGAATATGCAGGGATGACGATGTAATCTATACACTGGCAGTAGAGGATAATTATGCTCCAGCGATGTGATTCAAAAAAACAGAGCTGATATTGCTCTGTTTTTTACCATAAAATTTAACTAATTTGTACGAGTAGATCGATTCTCAATTATTCATCCTATTATGCAATGCTTCTTTAAGATCTGCGACTTCAGATAGATATTTTTCAGTTGCATTCTTTTTCTCTTTCACCCATCTAGTCTTTTGCTCTTCCTCGGTCTCTGGAATCGATTCAGCTTCTGCCTTCAGGATTTTGGCAATTTCTTCGGCCGCATCTTTTTCATACATTTTAAGTGCTTCTGAAGGCTTTATATCACTACACTGAATATATTCTTCAAAAAATCTTTCCTTATCTTCCGGTGTAATAGTTCCGTCAGCATAAAAACCCCATTGGTAGTTTGGAACTAATATACAACTAAAGTCAATTTCAAAAATTCTTCGCTCGTTAACATCACTCATAACTACCACCTTTATTCATCAACTCCGATCTTAGCAACAGATTCCGCAGAACATCAGTGCGATCTGGCGTAATTCAAGTCAAGAAAATGTCTCAATAATCACCTTTAATACAATTACATCACTTTAACCCGATACAATCCATCTTTCTCAGTTAGTACTGATTCTATCCCCTCTGCATTTAACTTCGACTGTAACTGCAAAGCAATAAGCCTCGATTCTTATTTTGCACCCTTCTGCTTTTGCTGTAAGTTTTGTTCGACTTTAAGAAACAGTCCTTTTCGCATGATTTTCACCTATATTATTAACAACATTACCAAAGAATCCAGATGGCTAGATTATTTTAATTCTTAGTTTTGCTCATGACATATTATACCCAACATCGCACACAATTTTAAGACCAGCTTTAATCTTTACGCTCATTCCACCCGTTTTCCTATTCAACACCATTCGTGAGAATTTGAGCTAGTAGACATATTTCTCGGAAACCTTTGACGGGGATAATTTCTAATTCCCAGCCCATGGCCTGTAATTGTTTAGCTTTTTTCCCGATCGAAAGATCGTTATCGATCAGCACTTCCCAAGTTGGCGTAACTATCGAAGGGTCGGACAATAATTTTTGAATTATATACTTTGAAACCCGCCTCGCCTGACGAGGATATAATTTTGGACGACCTTCTTGAGTAAGATTATCTGCAACAGTTCCTACCAACGCTGGGACGCGCTGTGGCAAAGAAGATCTCAACTCTTTTTCATAATTAGAAATGGCAATCTGCCACTCTTCTGGAGTTCTCAGAGGAATTGGCGGTAATATTTCCTTGACCTTTTCCTGTGCTAGGGGTTGTTTATCATCTATTAAAGGTGCTACTTTCTCACTCTTCTTTTCCGTAGTTGCAACATTCGATTTCTTGGAATTATTAACCGATCTTGCTGATTCTGAAACTATCGCTCTTTCTTCCTCTGGCAGTAGAGATAGTTCTTTCACTGTCGAAATCGTCACTCCGTCCTTTGTATCTTTATTCTTAATAGACGTTCGCTTAGACTTATTAGCAACAGCTTTTACCTCTGGCACGATCGGGATTTCCTCATTCTTAATAATCTTCAATATGTTTGCTTTCTTAGCTCGATCTGCCATCTCGACCCTCCGATCGCATTTCAATTATCTTGAATTTATACCGATCCTGTTCTAAGTATACCAAATAGTAAAAATTTAATAACAGCAAATAGCGATTTTCAAATTTAAGTTAATATCTTAACTCTCCAAGCGCAGATCGTCGATCGCATAGCAAATAGTTCTGTTAATTTCCGCGTGATAGACGACAAATGGTTTGGCAACAGACTTAAAGACGTGCTTGACGACACCTAACAACCCAGTCAAGGTAGTGACAATGGTGCCGCTGGTGAATTCTCCATCGAGCGCGTCGGTTGGACTTGTTGGCGATTGAGGCTGTAAAACCATCAAAGCCTCAATCGCCGCCCGCTCCTCAACCCCCAATACTCCCCACAGATCGATTTTCTGGTGACGAGAAAGATCCGCTACCATCGCCCGAACTAGATCTGGAGTCTGGGCAGCAACTAGTTTACCAGCTAATTCGATCGTCAATTCGATCGCTTCATTCTGGGGATGGTGCAGAAATTCCAACAGTAGCTCGTCATCAACCATCGCAATGTTCGCCCTGACTTCACAGGCAATCTCAACTACAGAACGGTACGTTTTTGTAGTCGAAACGGTTTCGAGCGGCTCAATGCGTAATCCTCTAGTAGTATCTACGAATTGCTGCTCTGCCTCTAACTCTGGTTCTAGGTTTGGTTTAATTAACTCTAATTCTAATTCCGATCTTGGGAGATCTGAGAGAGAGGTAAATAAATTCTCGTGAGATGAGTGTGAGAATGTTGGTAAGTCCAGAATGACTGGGACTTCAGAAACTGGAGCAAGGGGTAAATCTGGGGAAGCCGAGATTTCAGTTATAAAAGCTTCATATAGTGGGGGGGTATGGGACAATTCAATCGCAGACTGGGTTTGCTGGATTTCAATTTCTGGCTCTAATTCATCCGAAATTGGGCGAGATTCAGTTAGGACGACAGTTTGAGTCATAGTAGTAAGGGGTGTGGGATTTTCTAGAATTTCGCCCTGTTTACTTCCCGCCCAAATCTCTTTGTAATCATTTTTATACAATGTGTTGCGGCTGATGCCTTCACCAAATAGCTCGCGGCATTTAGCTTGAATTACGAGCAGTCGCTCGCCGATCTGCTGAGGCAGTTCTTCTAAGGCGGCTAGAATGTCGTTTAACCGTTGCTTTGTCCGCTCGACGAGGTTTTGGTTATGCAGGTTAATTTGGGCTGTGTTGGGGTTGAGCCGAGCTACGAGTTGATGGGGTGTGATTCCACATCTGGGGGGGAATCCACAGTATTTGATATAGTACTGATTGTCGATGGTGCTGTTCACCCAGTCCCGAATCTTGCGCTCGATCTCGTGTTGGTGGCGACAGTATTCGTGGTAGCCCCTGGTGGCAATAATTTTTTGATGTACCCAGTTAAATAATTCTTGTTTGTCTTCTAGTCTTTCAAAGACGATGCCGTAGCAGACAAATAAGGGTAGGATCTCGTTGGTTTGATGATAATCTGTCCAACCGATGTCGAAGGATAGTTCGAGGTTCTCTTTCCATTCTTGGGCAACTTCGGAGTAGTTGCTGGAGTGGTGTTGGTATTTGGCGATATATTTCTTGAATAGCTCATATGCCCATTCAAATTTACGCTCAATCCATGTAAGATCGTTGGATTGAGCGGATCTTTCGGCTTGGGCGAGGAACATGCCTAGTTGTCCCTCATGGGTAAGGTTGGCGGCACAAATGAGTTCTTCTCCCCATTGGTCTAATAAACAGGCTCCACTGCCGAGTTGAAACGGGAGGCGGTGGGCTTTATAGTAAGATGGTTTCTTTTTATCTTCGCTGTAAGCTTTGGTGTTAGGAAAGATTTCGAGGTGTCCGTTTTTAATCGAGAATTTAGCGTTAATTAGCGTAACGCGAATCAATGCGGCGATGCGGAAAGTTGAAACGGGACGGGGAAAGAAGTAATAGATGTGGATGCCGCCACTATGGGAACTACGGATCGGCACTGGGTATACTAGTCCTATACTCTCTAAGACCAATAAGAGTCGGGCGTATGCTTGGGGATCGTTGTTGGGATGGTAGGGACTATCGATATCGATATCCAACATGACGTAGCGGGTTGTATCGCCAAAGCTAACTCCCAGGAGGCTAAGTTCGTCGGTGTAAAGTTTGAGAAATTCGCCTTTAGTGAGTGGATACTTGCGATTTGTCCGCCAGTTCGGTTCGGGAATATTATCGGCGGTGATGAAGTTAAAGCCGATGTGGAAAAGTTTAGTCAGTTGGAGCAGGTGGGGGGGACGTATCATAGTTGCTAGTTAGGGTGAATAACTAGGGCATACTCGATACTATTTGCCAAGGCGGTCGCGGTTCTACTTTATCTATGTGGTAGGATGGGGATAGCTATACGGTAGCGAACTGAAATGCAAAAGATTGAGTTGGGAGAGAATTTTAACTCTAGCCATTTTTGATGATTTCAACCTCGCTTACTCCTGGCACTAAAATCCACAGATCCCAGGATTTTCGCGTCGTCTGGGGACGAGCGCAACCCACAAGGCGGTTCGTGTCTACAAATAATCCTCTAAAACCCCATCGATTGAGTCTCGATTGCTACATTGAGATGACAAGTCATTTGGTGAAATTAAGCCTACTTAGCAGTAGGAATGAATTACACGGATTTCGACTCGATCCCAAATTGTCTGGATCTGGTTACTAACAGGTTGGCACAGTCAGCAACTAGTAATTCAGTACGATCGAAAGACAATCTGACATGGTGGTTTCCTCAAGCCTCAAAAAAATTAATAATTGGCACAAGTGGGATACAGTAAACGTTTGACAATCGATCGGTTAATAATTTTCAAGAAAACCTTCCTAAGTGTCGAACCGCATGATAAAGTAGAAATGAAACAGGTCGCCAAACGAGTTTCATTTCAAGGCATGTAGTATAATTGTACCGATAAAAAGCTTGGGATTCTGTTCCGAGCTTTTTTGGTTGCCCTAATGGATGAGTAATTATGGGGTCACAGTATTAGAACTGTATTTCGGTCGAGAGCCTCCGACACTATTATTTAAGACAGTATATCTAGGGTACCCCGAACGACACCAGATCTTGCAGTTTTCTCAAGATTTGGAATAAAAATCAGGTTGCCTAAGACTTTAGCATATTTAGAGCACAAGTTCGACAAATATTTCGCTCCAAACTGACAGTTTGCCGCTATTAGTAGGTTTACGGAGTTAACTTTGCGCTACAATTCTTAATCCTTTGGCAATTCTCAAAGATTTCCCCGCCCCCGATCGATCCAGAAGTTGCAGCTTCGATCGATAGTATTTGTAGAACTGGAACCTATCTCGACCGAACTTTAACTTGACGAAGGCTCGATATCAAATGTTCGAGGTGAACCTTACCCCGCTTCGACCAAATGTTGTACAGACAACTTTGCCCAGAAACCTTCAGATAAGCAAGATAACTAGGGCCAGTGCCTCCTTGAAGACCATAATTGACGGAGCTACCTTCAGCCCAAGTGATGGTATTAGGAAAATTAAAGGTTGACCCATTACTATCTAGATCTAACCCAGTTCCGGCGATTCCGAAGGCACTGCGTTTGCCTGGGAGATCGTAAGCAACAGCCCAACCTCCTGAAAACTCTGCCCGCCTGGTTCTTGCTCCTGGCTCCCGTTCCGCACCCAACAGGATGAGGGGCTG
>ENA-OFCD01001221-OFCD01001221.1-metagenomes-genome-assembly--contig:-NODE-1221-length-13596-cov-3.621151_pt1 | contig 13596 bp, 7 predicted proteins | sample MGYA00153392_OFCD01 | MGnify analysis MGYA00153392 | reverse complement strand
TCGCTGGGCCTGCCGCATCCGTACATGGGGGACGCTGTTCCCGCTCGGGTCATCCCGTTGCACCTCGACTCTTGGCATTCAGGCAGCTACCCGGGGGAGCGGCTTCACGCAGACACCGCACCGCTGGCGGAAATCGACCGGGGGCTGGATTCGCCAGCCGCTTGCGCCATGTGATCGCTCAACCGCAGAGCTGTGATCTGCGATAAGCAGATCTGTAGACCCACGGACCGGCCGGGGTCGCAGTGCAAGTCGTCAGGCCACCAGCTCGCTGCGGCGCTCAGAGATCTCGTGCCGGATGGCCTCAATTGCTGCCTTCACTGCCATGGATCGAAGCGACTCGGCGCGGGCGGCAGCCCAAATTGGCAGCTCTCGGTGGAAGGCATCTGATAACACGGGGACAAACCCCGGCCGCCCCCACACCATGAAAGACGGCAGTAATCCGATGCCGCTGTGATGGCGCACGGCTTCGACCTGGGCGAAAATGCTGGTGGATTGGAAGCTCGCGGTCGGCTCCGGCAACTGTGACGAGCGATGCCCCAGCTCGGCGACCTGGAGAGATGACTCAACGTAGGACACAAAATTGTGGTTTTTGATGTCGTCAACAGTTTCCGGAGTTCCTCGCACCGCGAGGTACTCCGGGCTGGCATACAGTCGGAGGAAATAGTTCGTCAAAAAGATCGTCTGCGCTCTACTCGCGTCGATTGGCCCCACCACGACCTCCAGGTCGACGCCGGAGCGGTTCTGGTTGATCTTTCTCGTCACGCTAATCATCTCCACATTCAGCTTGGGATGTTCTCGTTGAAGCTTGATCAAGGCGGGGGTGACAAAGGCCGCGCCGAATCCGTCCGGCGTGCTGATTCGCACCAGGCCGGAGAGCGGATCCGCGTCATTCGCCAGCGTCGTGGTGAGAACGCCCAAGCTGTCCTCGATGATCTCAGCTGCACGGACCGCCTGGTTCCCCAGCTCCGTGAGCTCCCATCCGTGCGGGCTCCGCTCAAGCGTGCGCCCGCCCAGCCGCTTATCCAGCGCCAAAATCCGGCGGGAAATGGTGGTGTGTGTGGTTTCCAGCGCCTCCGCCACGGCATTGAATCGCCCCAGGCGCGCCACGGTGAGCAGGATGAGCAGGTCATCCGGACTCGGAAACCGCTTGAAGTCAACCATCACCCGCCCGCCTTCTGTCGATCAATGCGGATGTGCATAATTGCACATAGTCTCTGTATTTTTTTGTCTTGTTTGCACCCTAACACGGTGTGAGGGTGGTCCTAAGAGAAGTACGTTTTTCGACCGGAAAGAGCGAAGGAGCTTGGAGATGGCTGCAATTGGATGGATCGGTTTGGGCAATATGGGCGGCCCGATGACGGCGAACCTCGTGAAGGCCGGGCATGAAGTGCGCGGCTTCGACCTAAATCCACAGGCGCTCGCGACCGCGGCAGCCAACGGCGTCACACCGGCAAGTAGCATCGCGGATGCGGTCTTCGGCGCCGAGGTCGTCTTCACCATGCTGCCAAAGGGCGAGCACGCAATTGCCGTGTATATGGGCGAAGGCGGTGTGCTGGCCTCGGTCACCCCCGGCACCCTTCTTGTGGATTCCTCCACCATCGACGTTGAATCCGCGCGGAAGCTTCACGACGCGGCAGCCAAGGCGGGATTCCGCTTTGTCGACGCTCCAGTTTCTGGCGGGATCAGCGGTGCTCAGGCCGGAACGTTGACGTTCATGATCGGCGGTGAACCCGGCGCCGTCGCTGATGCCAGCGCGTTCATTGAACCGATGTCTGCCAACATTATTCCTACCGGACGTGCGACCACCGGCCAGGCCGCAAAGATCTGCAACAATCTCATGTTGTTCATCAATCTCGCGGGCACCGCGGAAGGGGCAGTTCTGGCCGATCGGCTCGGCCTCGACAAACAAGTGTTCTGGGACATAGCGTCGGTTTCTTCCGGCGATAGCTGGGCCCTGCGCACGTGGTATCCAATCGCCGGAGTCGTGCCATCCTCCGCTGCTAACAGTGATTTTGCGGCGACGTTCACAACAGAGTTGGCCAATAAAGACATCGGCCTGGCCATCGCTGCCGCACGGGCAACGGGTACACCACTCGAGATTGGTGAGCACGTGCAGCAGCTGTTCCAGCGCGTTCTCGACTCTGAACAGGGCGGTAAAGACTGCTCGATAATCGTCAAGCTCGTCGACGGAACCCTGGCTCCTGACCAGAAACCGGAACAGGTTCCGGCACCAGCCAAGGCGCAGGTCAACTAGGTGGAGGACTGCTGTCGATTTGGTTGACTCCTGATCTGTGAGGATTTCGGTTCTCACGAGAGGATGTTCATCATTCCGAAAGCTTTCCCCATTGAGTTCCACCGCGACATTGTTGCCGTTGCCCGGAAAAACGAAGCCCCGATCGCCCGGGTGGCAAAGGACTTCGGGATCTTGAGAATCTTGTTTGCAACGCTGGTTGAAGCTGGCCGACATCGAAGACGGTAACCGGCCCGGGATCACCTTGGCATCAGATGTATCTGCTGGTTGGTGAGTTGGCTGCTGATCGGAAAATTCCGGTCGCGGTGACCTGCCGGGTGACAAGGCGTATTTCCGTATTTCGTTTGCGGAGAAACCCGGTGTCGCGACGCGACTGGGATAACGCCCACCTGATTAACGCAACCGTCGCTATTCATGGCAACGAGCCCGGGTTTGGGTATCGTTTCAACGCGGACGAGATCGAGGCGGAGTCTGGCATTCCGGCGTCGGAGCGCCGGGTGTGGCGGCTGTGCTCCCAGCGGAGGATCTGGTCATCTTTTTCGAAGAAACCTGGCCTGAACCGTAAAGCTGGCCCTCCTATCCATGACGATGTTGTGCAACGCGACTTCACCGTGCAGCGGGCGAATCAGCTGTGGCTGACCGACATTACCGAGCACTGGACCGCTTGGATTCAAGGGATCAGTGCACTCCAAAACCAGCTCACCAGACCCTGTCCAACTACGCGCATCCGCTCGTCGACGTGGTCGGTACCTTCTGCATTTGTCGTCGGGTCTCTCGCTTGTCAGATTGCAGACGAGCACCGCCTGTCTCGCTGGTTTGGACTAGAAGGCGAGGAGACCGTTCGGTGTGCCGAGGCCGGTAGGCCCGTCCCAGCCAACTCCCGCAGTGCACCACACCGTTGTTGTGCATGTGCCGTTGCTGCCAGTGGTCACATCTCGGAGGTTCGCGGTGTGGGCCCAGGTGTACTGCGCTGGATAGCCGGAAAGGTTGCCGCCGAGGGCATAGGTAGAAGCGATGATCGGCGAAGCGACGCTGGTGCCGCCGAAGACCAACCAGCCACTGGATCCTTTGCTTGGAGTGGAGTCGTATACCGCGACACCGGTATTGGGATCGGCCACCGCAGAAACGTCCGCGTTAGCCTTGCCGCTACAAGTGGTCGCGGTCGTCTGCCACGCTGGCTTGGGGTTGATGGTCGAGCAACCGCTGCCGGCGCCTGACCAGGCGCTGGTCGTAAAGCCGGTGGTGCCGCCTACCGCGATGACATGCGGGTAGGACGCCGGAGACTGCACACCGTACCCGCTGTCGCCGGTGGAAGCGGTAATAGCGATACCGGGGTGGTTGTAGGCCGACAGTTCGGCCTGGTCACTGCCGCCATAGGAGTTGCTGATAGCTACGACGCCCGCAGTCGCGGCGGCGGTGTTGACCGCTGTGGCGAGGTTGGCTAGGGACGGTGTGGTGGCTTCGACCAGCAGGATGTGGCAGCCCGGGCAGGCGGCGGAGACCATGTCCACGTCGAGAGAGATTTCCTGCGCCCAGCTCGCGTTCGTGGCCGGTAGGGTCGAGGTCCCAGTCTGGCTTACTTTTTTGAAACATCCGTTTGCGGTGGTGCATGCGGTCAGTCCGAACTGGGAACGGTAGACGCCGAGGTCAGCCTCGGCCGTTGGGTCGTCGTAAGCATCCACGATCGCCACCGTCTGACCGGCACCGCCACCGAGACCATATGCAGCCACGATGTCCGCCGGCTTGAAGCCCGAGGGAGTGACGTTTGGTACTGGCTTACCGTGGCTGTCCAAAACGTCGCGCCGAATCGCGTTACATGTGGCGAGGCCTTGGGTGGCAGCAGCGCAGATGTGGGAGTCGCGCACGCTCATGGCGTTGCTGGCCTGAGCCGAACCAACGGCACCCAAGCTAGCCACCAGGGCGCCAATTGCAACAGCAGCAAAAATTACACGACGCATCACGGGGCTCCAATAACAGTGGGCGAGCTGCACCACCAACCGGAGGAGCAGAGGAAGATAACAATCGGTTTAACCCCGAATGGTGCTTATTCGGGGTCTTTCTGGGGTGTCCGCGGGTGTTTTGGGACCACGGGCGAGTAACACGCCGCTCTCGCTCAAGTTTCCTGATTTCTCATGGTCTAGAGCCAAAAGCGGAGAACAGAATCGGTGGGTTTAGGCTACGCCGAGCCCCATCGGGCGTCAAGAAAGACGCTGATAGTACTGATCGAGTCCGATGAGGTCTCGGATCCACTCGTCGCTCCTGTAGGGCCAAGGCAACGACCGCGGGCGCGCTGTCGACGACGGCGGAGCGGGCGAGACTGTGCTCGGTGAGGAGTGACGAGGGCGCCTGGCGACGAACAAGGGGTGCAGCGCATCGAGGTTCTCGCGACGATCGCGTGCAGAGCCACTATCGCTCGGAAAACATTACGGGAGTGGGGACCAGACGGGAACCGCCACGCCTGCCGACATGACGCGGCGTGGACGGTGAGACTCGGATGCGAGGTGATACTTGGGGACGATAACGCTCGCCGAGGCGACGTCCCGTCGACTGGTGTACCTGAGTCGGTGTGATCCTACTGTTGGTTAGGCGCTGAGGGTTTGGAGGTTTGTGGTCGCCTTCTCGGGTTGGTTGGTGCCGGCGGATTGAGAGTGGGTAGGGGCTCCGAGGCCGAGGTAGCGGCGGGATTCGGCCCATTTCGTGATGATGACGGCGAGGACAGCGCCAATCAGGCGCGCCAGCTGTAGAGGGCTTGCAACCCCAAGGTCATGATCCGGCTGGGCGACCTTTATGTAGGCCGCCCAGCCATAGGGTTACGCGGGGATCAGTAAGACGTTGTCGAATACGAGCCCTTGTCCTCCCGTTGCCACACCGTGGGAGCAAACACGGATTACCGTACTTTTCGGGTGACCGATAAAACGAGTTCTTCGGATGAAGCGCCAAGGCTGATCGTTCGGTCACCCGATCCAATTACCCACTTCTGACCGATAGTGTCCCAGGCGGATACCTGCTGCCGGTCGACGTGGAGGGTTTCCGTCTTCGACTGACCGGCGGCCAGTTGGATGTGATCGAACTGCACCAACTTCTGTGCGGACTGTTGGAATCCGCCAGTCACGATGCCATTGGCGTCATAAGTCGGCACGGCAAGATCTGGGGAAGCTCCGATGTACACCTGAGGTGAGTCTGCTCCGTCTTTCTTGCCCGTGTTCTCGACGGTGAATCTGACGTCAAGCCCGCCGTCCTTCGCGTTCTTCACGTGAAGACCAGAGTACCGAAACGTCGTGTAGGAGAGCCCGAAACCGAACGGGTAAAGCGGCTTATAGCCATTTACGTTCGCCGTCGGGTCGGTGTACCAGCGGTACCCCACATCGACCCCGTCTGTCCATTTGATTGACGGTGCGGACTCCGTTCCAGTCTGCGTTCCGGTGGTGCGCTCGAGGTTGCTGGAGAACGGAGTGGAGTCGTCGTTCTTGGGGAACGTCATCGGGAGTTTGCCCGATGGGTTCACCAGCCCGTAGAGCAGGTTGGAGGTTGCCTCACCGCCCCGTTCGCCCGGGTACCACATTTCGAGGACGGAATCGACGTTGTCGACCCAGGGCATCGCTACGGCGGTTCCGGAGTTGAGGACGACAACGGCTTTGTGGCCGGCCGCATGGGCTGCGGCACTCACGGTGTTGATTAGGTCTACCTGCGTCGCGTTGAGGTTGCGGAGGGCGGCCGACGTAGACGAGTTCGGTCCGGCACCCTGGGTGATCCCCGGGGTGGAGTCATCAACGAAAATGACAGTCTTATCGTTCGTCGTTGCCGCCGCGACGGCTTTGGCTGTGTTCTGCGCCAAAGGAGCCCAAGCGAAGCGGACCGTCGGTGCCGTGGGTGTTGTGACGGTCGGTTTGTAGGTGAAGCTGACCTTGTGTAGTCCGGCCGATAGTTGCAGGCTCACACCCAGGTTCTGCTTGCCGAGGTACTGGCCATTGGAAGCTCGCTCCCCGCCAGGGAATGCGTTCTGCAGGATGTTCCCTCCGGGGTTCACGATCGTCTGCACAGCGTCATCGACGCTGAGGCTGAGCGGCTCCGGCGGAGCGTTGAACCTGGCCTCCTGCTGGATGCCACCGTTGTACGCCGACTTGTTACCCGTGTCGATCCCGTACGGCCGCTGAAGAAGCAACCCGTAGATATCGGCCGTTGTGACGTTCAGGTAACCGGTCCAGGTGTACTGACCGCCCTTGGCCAGCGTCGTCTGCTGGCCGTCAATGGTGCTGTCGACGGTTGTGGAGCCATCGGCGCTGGTACGGGTAAGGCCGGGCAGGGCGTTCGCCTCGTTCGTCACTCTCAGGTTGGCGGTGGGAACGGTGTTCCCGATCCAGTCCAGGCCCGGCGCGGAGGTGACGTTTGCCGAACCCACCTGCGCCGTGACGGCCTTGAGCGGGGTGTACTGGACCTGGTCACCAAAGCCACGAGCTCGTTCGCCGCCAGGGCTTGCGGGTAGGAGTGTCGACGTGGGACCGACGATCGCGACGCTTTCGTTCGTCGACAGGGGAAGAGCATCCTTGTCGTTCTTCAGGAGAACGCCGCTTTCCTCGGCCAGCGACAGAGCGACATCACTGCCACTCTGCTTGTCAACGCTGGTGCCGTTGTAGGTGGATGTGACGTCGCCGTGCTGTGACACTCCCGATTCAAAGGCGGTGGGAATCTTGCTGTTGTCAAGCAGGCCGAATCGCTCGTATTCGTAGAGCATGCGCGCGACCGCGTTGGCTGTCGCAGCGGCGTACGACGGACTGAACGATGAAGAAGTCAAGTCGATGAGTGGGACCAGCTTCGACGCCGACAGGAAGCTGGAGCGGAACTCATTGTCCATCCCCGCTAAGACGTCCGACGTAGCCTTGCTGGCGTTGTAGTCGGACGTGATGAAACCCTTGAGTTGGAACTGGTTCTTGACGATGTTATTGAGGAGATTGGAGTTTGAGCAGGCGTACTGTGGTGCGCTTTGCTCGCCGACAATCTGGAAGATCGCGTAGGAGCACATCAGCGAGCTGACGCCGCCCTGCTGGATCGCGGACTGCGCTGGAGCCAGGTACAACTCGTGGGCCGCCTGTGATCCGACTAGCGACGGAGTGTCTCGATCTTGGCCGTTGTAGAACGACACGTGTTTGACCTGTGACAAGAGACCGGTGCTCTGAATGCCGTTGATCTCGGCCGCGGAGAACTGGGAGGAGACGTACGCGTCTTCCCCGTTCGTGGTCAAATTCCGGGACCAGGAAGGATATCGCGCCATGTCGACCTGGGGACCGTAAACGAGATCTACACCGAGAGCCCTGCCCTGCTTTCCGACTTCTTCACCGAGGACGTTATACGCATTGCGGTCGAAGGAAGACGCGAGTCCGAGTCGGGTGGGGAATGCTGTTCCGTCGGCGTTCACGTTGATGCCCAAGGCGTCGGCATGCCGCATTGCGGGGATGCCGAGCCGGGGAATCCCGGCGAGGTAGCCAGCTTGGCCGTGGTTATCTGGATCGGTCCCATGCTCGATAACGGTGACCTCTTCGCTTGGGGTCATCTGGGAGAGAAGGTATTTGACCGTCTTCGTGAATGGGGCGTCCGAAGCGGTTGCCGGTGAGACCCGTTGGGTGTCCGCCGGGGCTGGCTGTGCGGCGGCGGCCACCAGGGTTCCTGAGGCCATGCTCAACACCAGTGCAATGCCGACACCCCCTGCGCACATGGACAGCGCGGTCTTTGCGACCCTCCTGTCACGTCGCCCTTGATTGCTGATCTGATTCACGGTTGTCCTCTCTGACACCATTACCGGATTGATCCAACTCTTCCGAGTCATCTTCGACCCGGAAGCAAGCATCCTCGGCGTCTCCACTGCTGTGCGCGGAAGAATTACAAACACCGAAGTTGACGCAAGTCAACCTCGAAACTTCATGTCAGTCAATGCCTGAAAGACTGCATTTTTTCCTTTTTTTTGGCCATTCATCGCAAAAAAGATTTGTTGGCTCCGACATACTCCTTATGCTGACAGGGTGATCGATGTCAGAGCTGTCGCCCCGCGAGAGAGGGCCCTTGAAGACCTTTACGACCGTATTCGACGTGCCCCAGAGGGACTTTCTCGATCAGAACTGGCCTCATCGGCATCGATGTCCCCAAGCGGTGTCACGTTCCTGGTGCGTCGGCTTTTGCGCGAAGGGCGTGTGGTGGAGGTCGACCCTCTCGCTAAAGGAAAGGGATCGGGGAGCGGCCGACCGGCCCTACGTCTGCGCCCGACTCCAGTGGCGGGATGGGTAGCGGGCATCGATTTTGGCCACAAGCACATTTCCGTGGCACTGGCTGATGGTTCTGGCGCGGAGATTGCGAGCGCGATGACGTTGCTGAGTGTCGACACAAACGCGCAGGAGGCGATGAACGCGGCCTGTGGACTTCTCGACGGGTTGTGTAAAACGTACGAAGTGGACGACCTTGTCACAATCGTGGCGGGTATCCCTGGCCCCGTGGACGCGCAGCGCGGAGTGGTGCGATCTCCCACGATTTTGTCGGGCTGGGTCGGGCTTGATCCGGGTAAGGAGTTAGAGCGGCGCCTCGGGCACAGCGTGCTGGTCGAAAATGATGCAGTCCTCGGCGCGATCGGAGAACATCGTCGCGGTGTGGCAGCCGGGCATGATGACGTTCTTTACGTGAAAATTTCCGACGGCATCGGAGCGGCGCTCATTCTGGGAGGCCGCATCTACAAAGGCTCAGCAGGATTAGCTGGTGAGATAGGGCACAATCGTCTCGAAAACAACGCGGAGCTATGTCGCTGCGGTAGCCGAGGGTGTCTCGAGGCGGTGGTTTCAGTTGAGAGTGTCATCGCGCAGCTGGCCCACAGTCATGAGGGCGTCGCCATCGACCGAATCGACAGCCTCCCCTTCGCAGACGAAATCACGGATCGTATTTTCAGCGACGCCGGTCGCACTGTGGGTCAAGCCTTGTCCTCGCTGTGCAACCTGCTCAACCCCAGTCTCTTAGTGGTCGGCGGCGCACTCGGAACGGCCAATCCTGCGCTCCTCACCGGAATCAGACTGGGGATCGACCAGTACGCGCAACCTGCGGCAGCTCAAGGAATGACCGTCGCAGCGGCAGCACACGGAAGCCGAGCCGAACTCGTTGGAGCGCTTTGTCTCGCCGCCCGCGCAACGTTTTGACGACCGGATACGCCGACGCTGCACGTCGTCACCCTCTATTCGCACCGAAAGGTAGATGAAGGTCTGCACGGACGATCGCCAGTCAGTCTTCCAGGTCAGCCCGCCCGCCTCGGTGGCCTCGATCGCGGCGACCTCATCACGGGAACCCTCAGCCAATCCGCCATCGGGACGCTGGTGGAGCGCAGCAGCCACGACATCTTGCTCGTGCACGTCCAGAACGACCGCACTGCCAAACGGTTCGCGATGGTCTCATCAAAGCGACCAGTACGCTTCCGGCACACCTCCGCGGTTCGCCCATTTGGGATCACGGAACCAAGATGGCCGAACACGACGCATTCCGAGTCGCCACCAGCATGGACGTGTTCTCCTGAGAGCAAGCCAGCCCATGGCAGCGCGGCAGCTCAACTCGCGACCGCGAAAGACACTCGATGGGCTCAGACCAGCTGAACGGATCCGTGATCTGTCGAGTACTTGATAAACGCCGGTGTTGCACTGATCGTTTGACGTGAGGGTACGCCACCCCTTCGGCGACCAACCGGATGGCGCCAAGACGACGCAGAGGTGCATTAACTGTCCGGCCCGCACCTCGATCGCCAAGACGGATTTGGAGGGTGCTGGAGTTCGCCCCGTTAGCCATACGAGTACTTGCGCATTGATGGATCAGTCGACACTTATTCGACAGTTCAGGCCCGGCGAGACTGACCTAGACGAGCCGGGAATGCCCTTGGATCGACGGACAGCCCCGTAATCATTGAGATTGCGTGGGCGTTTTGCGTGCCTGCACTCTGGTGTAGAGAAAAACTATGCCGGATGCTGACAGAACGCACATAAACATTTCCTAGCCTCATCTGGATGAGTTTTTCCACCACGGCCGAGCGCCAATCGGCGTATTCCGACAGAATCGCAGGAAGAGCCGGGACCCGTCTCACTGCTCTCGATGGACTGAGAGGGGTGGCTGCGGTGGTCGTAGTGCTCTACCATCTCTTCCTCGTAGCAGAGCCAGTGCTGCGCCGGCAGGGAGGGTCCGGAGTCGGTAGCCCGTTGTGGTGGGTGTCGCAAACACCGCTCAAACTCGTGACAGCCGGATCGGAAGCGGTGCTCGTGTTCTTCGTCTTGAGCGGGCTTGTGGTCGCCCTGCCGGCGTTGAAGCCCGGCAGCTTTTCGTGGTCAGGTTTCCTGAGCGGCCGGCTGGCGAGACTCTACTTGCCGGTGTGGGCGTCAATCGGCATTGGAACGCTACTCATCTGGATGATTCCGCGCGATGATTCAACGGTGGGCCAAGGGACGTGGATGGACACTTCCCAGGCGACATCGACGAACTGGAGCAGTTTTCTCACAGAGGCCAGTCTCATCCGCGCCTCCTACGACCTGAACAATGTGCTTTGGTCGCTGCGGTGGGAGCTGCTGTTCTCCGTTCTGCTTCCCCTCTTTTTGGCGCTGGCTGTCGTGACCGCCCGGTACTGGGTGATCGCGCTCACCGCGGCCGTCGCCCTCAGCACGATCGGCGTTCTGAGCGGTATCGATGGGCTCCGGTACCTTCCGGTATTTTTCATCGGCACTCTGATGGCGGTGCGGTTGGATGCGATTCGGGAGTGGACGAGGCGCCGCCTGCTCAGACGGCGCTCCACCCTGTGGGGCGTGGCACTGGCTGGCGGCGCGCTCCTGCTGCTTATCTGCCAATGGCTCCTGCGCCCGCTGGTCCCGGCTGGCTCCGTCGCGGGTACGCTTCTGGCCCAGCTTTCGGTGCTCGGTGCCGCCGGCGTGGTGCTGGCCGCCATCGGTGTGCCGCCCGTGCGTGCCGCGCTGGAGGCAAGGGCCCCCCAGTGGCTCGGCAGAGTCTCGTTCAGCCTCTATCTCATCCATATGCCTCTCCTTGCCACCCTCACCTTCATGTTCGGGGACGATCGCTGGTGGCTCGTGGCGCTGATCACGGTTCCGCTGGCCGTGCTTGCCGCCTGGGGATTCAATCGGGTGATCGAGGGTCCGTCCCAACGATTGGCGCGACGTATCAGCAGCTCGGTGTCGAGACGCCTTGATGCCCACCGGGCAGGAGGGGCACTGGGCCGGTCTGTCTCCGGATCAGCCGCAAAGAGCGGCCGGTAGCACGGCGCGGGCGGGGCATTCGGGCTTTTCTGAGTTCATTTCGAACCGACTGTTGACGAGGTCTGCTCTGTCTGGCACTCTGCAACGAAGTTCAGTGGCGCAGAACCCACCGCTGTCGTCGAAAGCTGAGTCCCGTATGCCTCGCTCTGCCATCCTGTCATCCGCCACCCGATCTGCCCTCCATCGCCTCGGAATCCGTCGATGAAGGCGATCCTGTTCGAGGCACCCGGATCGGTGCCCATCTTCACCGACATCGAACTCGCGAAGCCGCAGTCCGGCGAGGTGGAAGTGACCATCGCGGCGGCGGGAGTGTGCCATTCCGACCTGCATGTCGTCTCGGGCGACTGGGACATCGCGACTCCTGTGGTGCTCGGCCACGAAGGGTCGGGAATCGTCAGCGCTCTCGGCCCGGGGGTAACGGACCTGAGCATCGGCGACCATGTCGTGCTCTCCTGGGTGCCGAGTTGCGGCACCTGCCGCTACTGCCTGGCCGGGCGACCCGCGCAGTGCTCGCTGGTCGCCTCGGTGGTGGCGCCCCTCGGTGTGCTGCACGATGGCACCAGCAGGCTCTCGAAGGACGGTCGCACGCTTCATCACTACCTCGGTGTCTCATCCTTTGCCGAGCGCGTGGTGGTGCCAGTGTCCGGGGCGATCCGAGTACGAATGGATGCCCCGCTCGACGTGCTCGCCCTGGTCGGCTGCGCTGTCGCTACCGGGGTCGGTGCCGTCATGAAAACCGCGAACGTGCAACCGGGCTCCACCGTCGCGGTCATCGGGTGCGGCGGGGTCGGCCTCTCGTGCGTGCAGGGTGCTCGTCTGGCCGGGGCGTCCCGGATCATCGCGGTCGACACCATGCCGGAGAAGCTCGAACTCGCCCTTCGCCTCGGGGCCACCGACGCGATCGACAGCAGCAGCAGGGATGCCGTGGCCGCGCTGACGGAAATGGTTCCGGAAGGCCTCGACTATGTGTTCGACGCCATCGGCAAGATCTCCACTACGGAGCAGGCGATCGCCGCGCTCGGCCTCGGAGGGTCCGCGGTGATCGTCGGCTTACCGCCCACCGGCCAGTACGCGCGATTCGACCCATTAGCTCTCGCCGAGGCCGACCAGCGCATCCTCGGCTCCAATTACGGCTCCGTCGTTCCGCAGCGGGATATCCCGTGGCTCGTCGATCTCTACATGTCGGGGGAGCTCGATCTCGAGTCTCTCGTCTCCGCTCGCCGCCCGCTGTCCGAGGCACCTCAGGCTCTCGTTGACCTTGCCGCAGGACACGCCCTTCGCCAATTGCTCGTCAGCACCCCAACCCCCACGGAATCGGAGTAAAAGTGTCCACAGTCTCACCACCCGCGACCGATCACAGCGGCGGCCTGGCGCGCCGCAGCGTCACCCCGTTCGAGGTCGGCGCGCAAAGCGTCGCCAATATCGCGCCGAGTGCCGTCATCGCGTTCGGTCCGGCCCAGATGGCCGCATCCGCTGGCAACGGCGCGTGGTTCTCGTTCTTCATCGGCACCGTCATCGTCATGGTGATCGCCTTCTCGATCGTCATCTTCGCCCGCCGCCGGGCGGGAGTGGGATCCCTCTATTCGCTCGTACGACCCGCCCTCGGCCCGACCGGATCGTTCGTCACCGGCTGGGCGCTGTTCCTCGGAGTAATCGCCATCGCCGCCGGATCGATCTGCGGCGCGGGGTTCTTTCTCTCGACCCTCCTCGGTCACTTCGGTGTGACCGCGTTCGATGGCATCATCGGGCAGATCATTCTCGATCTGCTGCTGCTTGCAGGAGCGATCTTCCTCACCATCACGAGCGTTCGCGTCTCGGCGCGTGTGTCAGCGACGCTCGAGGTGATCTCGATCATCGTCATCACGGTGACCCTCGTCATCATCTTTTTCAAGAGCGGCAATGTCTTCGACGCCGCCCAGTTCACGCTCACCGGGTCGACCTTCGGTGGCATCGTCTTCGCCGTGGTCATCGCCATTCTCGGCTTCGTTGGCTTCGAGAGCGCAGCCTCGCTCGGCGCCGAGTCGAAGGGCGACGCGTCGGCGATGCTCGAGTACTACGCGCCGCTCCGCACTT
>ENA-OFCD01001220-OFCD01001220.1-metagenomes-genome-assembly--contig:-NODE-1220-length-13603-cov-2.913198_pt1 | contig 13603 bp, 10 predicted proteins | sample MGYA00153392_OFCD01 | MGnify analysis MGYA00153392 | reverse complement strand
TTTACGGTAGAATTTTCCATAACTATACATTTTTGTTAATTGTATTTCAGCACGCTCCGAACGAAACAAGGATGATGTTGAAAATTGAATTCCCCATTTATAATTATCCGTTAGTAAATTTGGAAAATTAAATCCGTCGCCTATAAAATTATAATTAAAATCTAACTTGGGTTTTTGTTTTTCTTTTTTCAATCTTAAATCAACTGCGAGCTGTTGTAATTTTATATTGTATTGATTTATAACGGGATGATTTTTATTGAACACCTGAATATTATTGGCAGACGTGTTTAACTGATCTATTATTTGAGGTGTAAAATAATTAGTGTTGTTGTAATTCAGATTTAAGGAATCGAAAATAAACGAATTGAGTTTCAGCGCATTTACTTTCAGTTCTTGAGCAGACGCATTGTCTAACAGTGCGCGATCTTGAACCTGAATAAACGATTCTAAAGTGTCCATTGCCATTCTGTCGCCTAAAAAAAATAATTTTTTTGTGGCTTCAAATCTTTTCTGCGCCGCGTTGAGTGACGTTTCTGTAATTTGTTTTTGAGCGTAGGCAAATTGCCACTTCCAATATGCGCTGAGCGATTCGAGAAAGAAATCATTTAAAACTATTTGGCGTTCTGAATTATTTGATTCTGCCATCAGTCGAGATTTAAGCATCTCAGCGCGCCGCTCATCAAAAAATAAACCTTGCAAAATTGGGATTTTTATACCTACAATAGGCTGACCTGCTTTAGGCGTTTTATTTTCAGGATTCAAATATATTCCACTCGATTGCTCGTAAGCTGCTTTAAATTCTACGCCATATTGTGTCGGAATTTTTAATCCATATTCACTTTCCGAATAGTATTGTGAGCCGTTGAATTGCTTTTGTTCTATGTTGCCGTACAGTTTAGGATCGAATCCGCCTTTAGCTTTTAAAATTTCAGCTTTGTTGATGTTTTGAAACAATGAAAGTTGATTCAAAATCGGATTTTGCGCAACCACCAACGCCATGAAAGTTGTGTCGCTTAAACATTGCTGCGCAAAAATTTTTTGGCAAATGCCAAAAAATATAAAATAAAGTATAATGGTGGATTTCATAAAATTTTCTTAAAATAAAATTTCAATGGTTCTTGGGCTATTTATTTCTTTTTAGAATAAGTTTTACTCTTTGCTTCGGTCTTGTTTCCGTTATCCTCCGCGTAATATTCGGGTGGAAAACCATTTATTTGCCGCCATATTTCGTACCATACCGGCACGTCGTTCAAAAGTGCAAAACTTTGCGCACCACCGCCTGAACGCAACGCGGAGGGCCAAGATTTTTTAGTCGTATCGGGTGCTATTAGTACGCGAAATTTTCCTTTATCGTTGGCTTCGTTATCAATAGCATAAATTTTACCCTCGAACGAACCGTTGAAAAGTTTAGGCCAACCCGAAAAAAAAACAGCAGGCCAACCGTCAAATAAAATTCTGACAGGCGTACCGACACGTGCTAAGGGTAAGTCAATCGGTTTAATAAACATCTCGACGGCTAAATTTGTGCGCGCCGGAACGACGCGTGCAATATCTTCGCCTTCTTTAATTATTTCACCAATACCTACTTTTGTGGCTTTCGAGATATAGCAATCCTGCGGAGCTAAGACATAATAATTTTGCGCCCGAATGACATAATTCGACAGTTGTGATTTTAGTTTTTCTAAATTGCTTCGCGTTTCAAAACCGTCGGAAAGCGTACTTTGTTTGTCACTCTGATTTTTGGCAATTTTACCCGAGTATTCACTATCCGCACTGCTCAACTGAAAATTTAAATTGTCTAACTCTTGTTGAGATTGCGCCAACTTATTTTGCGCTGAAACTTGTTTTGCAATCGTTTGTTGCAATTTTAATCGTTTGTTCTCGAGTTCAGAAAGCGATTTTAAGCCCTCTTTAAACATTTCTTCAGTCCGAGAAAATTGTTTTTTTTCTGTAGTTATATCTAAATCTGATACTTCTAATTCGTTTTTATCGCTCTCAATTTTTAAGCGTTGTTGCTCAATTTTATTTTTTATTTGCGATTTTTTAAAAAGTAATTCGCTGCTCAAAGCATCCGATAATTTTTCAAGTTGAAGTGCCTTGAGTTGGTAAGAACTTAACGAACTGCCTTTAGCTAAAATCTGATTCTCGGTTCTTAAAATTATATCAGGGTCAAAATATTCTGACTTCGTTTCAGATATTCGTACAATCGTGTCGCCTTTTTTTACAAATGCGCCTTCGCTGACGTACCATTTTTCAATTCTACCACCAATTATTGCTTCAATATTTTGCGGTCTATCTTCTGGAGAAAGCATGATGAGTTCGCCGCTGGCTTGAATTTGTTGCGTCCAGGGTAAAAACAACAAAATAAAGCTCAGCCCTAAAATAAATAGCAACCAATTTCTGAACTGATACTGCGATTTATACAAGCTAATTTTAGCGTATGATTGCAACTTTTCTGTTTCAACATGCACTGGATTATTTGAAATATTTAGCATATCGTTTAAGTTTGAGCTTTTAAGTGAGTTTTAATCGTCTTAAAAACTTGGTTGAAATGAATTGATTTTTTTATTTCTTCAAAGCTGCCTTGTGCAACAATATTTCCTTTATCCAAAATGATGATCTTATCGCAGCGAGAAGCAATTTCTAGATCATCTGATGCGCAGACAAGCGTCCAAGTTCTATTTTCGGAAGTGATAATTTCTATTACTTTTTCTTTGTCATTCGCTTGTAGATTATTCAATAAATTCTCAATCAATAAAATTTTAGGTCTTGAGGCTAAGCTGCGCGCAATTAAAATTTTTGAAACAATACTTCGCGAAAGATTTTTTCCGTCAGGTAAAAGTATCGCATTTAAACCGCCTTGTATTTCGCCTAAAAAATTTGTAAGCCCAACGCCACTTAAATAGCTGACTACTGTTTCTGTATCAATACTGTCATCGCCTAAGGTTATATTTTCGCGCAAAGTGCCGCTAAAAATTTGTTCTGTTGAAGAAAAATATCCAATCTTGCTTCTCAGCGAAGCTAAATCGTAATTATCCATTGGAATACCGTCGAATAAAATGCCACCTTGCTGAGGTTTCAGAAAGCTGGCGATGATGTGTATCAGCGTTGTTCTGCCCGATGCGTTATAGCCTGCAATACATACGCGCTCTAAAGGATTGATAACTAAATCAATGTGCGACAACGTAGGTTTATCGGTATGAGCAAACGTATAACCCAAATTATTGAGCGTAACTGCCATTCCACTTTTTTGTAAAACTTTTTCGGTTGATGTTGCTTCTAAAGGAATATCCATCACATGACCGATTTTATCTAAAGAAGTGAGTACATCGTAAATCGTTTCCATTAGCAGAATTAATTTTTCAGACGCGTTGATGACTAAAATGATTACAATTTCTGACGCTACAAATTGACCAATATTAATTTGATTGCGCAGCACTAAAAAGCCGCCTAAAACCAAAAGTATAAACGTAATAAGCGTTTTAAAAAAAACAAAACTCCAAGATTGAATTTTTAGAATCTCGAAATGTTGCGTTTTAGCGTCCAAATAATTTGAGACCAATTTATCTGTTTTCTTCACACCATAATCGGAATGTGCGCCGTGTTTAAATGTGGCAACTGTTCTTCCTAATTCTTCGAGCCAATAAACAACTTCATACTTAAATTTAGATTCTTTAATGTTCGTTTTTAAACCCGAAGGACTCGTTAAACGCAGAATACTAAATAATATAAGCGTCAGAACAACATCAAGAACGATAAAATAGGGATGATAAAATGAAAGCAAAATGAGTCCGAAAAAAATTTGTAAAACCGCCGCCGTTAAATCGCTTAAAATTTTAGGAACACTCTTTGTCAGCGTTAAAGTCTCGAAAAAACGATTGACCATTTCCGGTAAATGCATGTCGCGCGTATTCTCTAAGTCAATTTTCGGAATCCGTGTTGCAAAATCGAAAGACATATCTGTGAATATTTTTTTCTGCAACGTCTCGTTAACCGATGCTTGCATAATTAAAATGGCACCATTTAAAACCGTTCCGAGTGTAACGATGAGCACAATTAAATACCATGAAGAAGAAATTGTGCCCGCTTGTAGTAGGTTTAAACTTGTTTGAATACCGAGTGGCAATACCAAATTTAAAAGTCCACCAAAAATGGCATATAAATACGTCAAGGAAACTTCTTTCTTGTATGCTTTGAGCATCAGAAAGAAACGTTGAATGGTGTTGAGGTGGATATTTTCCAAAATTCTAAAATTTAGATTAATGATTCATTTTTAAAGAAACCGAATAAATTTTTAAATTTCAATCTGTTTTTAATGTAAAATTATTTGCTAAATTGGATATTTCTAAAAAACTTAGAAAATTTAACATTAAAATCTCATTGAGGGTGCAAGTATTTATGAAATATTTTGAACCGAGTAAAAAAAATTAAGTTTATTGTATAATTTTGCTTGTCGACAATACAAACGATATACTTAAATAATTTTAGAAGATATTAAATTACATTATCGCCCAATACATTGAAAAAAAATTTATGAATCTGAAAGAATCGCCCAAAAAATATGATGTCGTTATTGTCGGGAGTGGTGCAGGTGGCGGAATGGCTGCTTACACACTCGCTAAAGCGGGTGCAAAAGTTGCACTGATGGAAGCTGGTGGCGATTACGACCCTGGTAATCCGAAATATATTACGCAACTGAAGTGGCCTTACGAATCGCCACGACGTGGTGCCTCTACAAAATTTAGAAATTTTGGTGATTTCGATGCTGCTTGGGGCGGTTGGGAACTCGACGGTGAACCTTACACTAAAAAAAATGGAACGCAGTTTGATTGGTTTCGCTCTCGCATGATTGGCGGTAGAACAAATCATTGGGGACGCATCTCATTGCGTTTTGGTCCTGATGATTTTCGCGTAAAAACTTTAGACGGACTCGGAGAAGATTGGCCTATTGGATATGACGATGTAAAACCGTATTACGATAAGCTCGATAAACTCGTCGGCATTTTTGGAACCAATGAAGGTTTATACAATGATCCTGACGGAATATTTTTACCTGCTCATCGCATTGATGCTGCCGTTTACGTTTCTGATTTTTACCTGCTCCCGAACCGCGCTTGCACGAACTCTATATTAAACGCGCTAATAAAGGTCTCGGCATTACAACTATTCCTTCGCGACTCAGCATTTTAACAAAACCCATAAATGATGAGCGCGGTTCGTGCTTTTACTGTGGGCAATGTTACAGAGGTTGTTCGGCGTATGCAGATTTTTCTTCGTCTTCTGTTTTAGTGAAACCTGCTGTTGCTACTGGTAATGTAGATGTTTATACGCTTTCGATGGTGCGCGAAGTTTTGACAGACGCGAAAACAGGTTTAGCAACGGGTGTTAACTACATTGATAAGCGCGATATGCTCGATAAAAATATTTACGGCAGCATCGTTATTTTGGCTGCTTCAGCGTGTGAATCGGCGCGATTGCTTTTAAATTCTAAATCGGGTAGATTTTCAGAAGGGCTTGCAAATTCGAGTGGTGCCGTTGGAAAATATTTGCACGATTCAACGGGTGCGAGTCGCGGTGGATTTGTACCTGCGCTGATGGATAGACCCCGTTATAACGAAGATGGTGTCGGCGGATTGCACGTGTATTCGCCTTGGTGGCTCGATAATAAAAAATTAGACTTTCCACGCGGCTATCACATTGAATATTGGGGTGGTATGGGAATGCCGTCTTATGGTTTTGGAATGGGTATGGAAGATTTGAACGGAATTATTCCACAACCCGACGGTACAAAATTACCAGCGGGTGGTTATGGCGTACGATTGAAAGAAGAAGTCCGCAGATTTTACGGTGCATACATCGGTATGGCTGGTCGCGGTGAATCTATTGCGCGCGAAGATAATTATTGCGAGATTGATCCGAACGTGGTGGATAAATTCGGTATTCCTGTTTTGCGGTTTCATTATACTTGGAGCGAACACGAAATTAATCAGGCAAAACACATGCAGGATACGTTCGAGAAAATAATTATCGAGATGGGGGGCATTCCTTCGGGTAAAAAACCAGGTGCTGATACAAACCACGGTTTAGAATCGCCAGGTAAAATTATTCATGAAGTTGGAACAGTGCGTATGGGGAAAAGCGCGAACAAGGCGCCACTCAACGCATTCAATCAAGCGCACGATGTGAAAAATTTATTTTGTGTTGATGCTGGACCGATGGTTTCGCAACCTCACAAAAATACAACTTGGACATTGATGGCACTTTCTATGCGCGCATCGGAGTACATTATTGATCAACGCAAGTTGGGAAAATTATAATTAACTAAACATTGCAGGTTTTTAAAACCTCCGAGGTTTTCTGATAAATAAAATTATGAAAAGAAGAGATACCTTGAAAGCCATTGGGCTTTCTGTTTTCGGAGTAGCAGCGACCGAAAAAATAGATGCCAAAAATTTAGAACTTTTAGGAAAAGAAAAACCTAAAAACACGACGGGCAGAACCGACGATGAGATGGCGCATGATGCCAAACTCAACGCCGATAAATTTTTTACGCCGGATGAAATGAAAACTATTGCTATTCTCAGTGATATAATTATTCCAGCCGATAAAGTTTCGGGCAGTGCCACGCAATCGGGTGTGCCAGATTTTATTGAATTTATGGCGAAAGATACGCCAAGCAGTCAAACGCCTTTGCGCGGTGGCATTCGGTGGTTAAACAATCAATGCGAAAAACGTTTTGATAAAATTTTTAACGATTGTTCGCAACAACAACGCCTCGAAGTAATTGATGATATTGCTTATCCAGAAAAAAAGAATCCTGAATTTACGCAAGGCATTTCTTTTTTTAACAGAATGCGGAATTTAGTCGTCACAGGTTTTTATACATCCAAAATAGGTATTGCCGATGTCGGTTATGTGGGTAATACACCCAATACTTGGGCAGGCGTGCCGAAAGAAGTTTTAACAAAACATGGATTCTGATTTGGGAACAAGTAATAGGGAATAAGGAATAAATAATAGGGGACAAAGAATATTCGAGAAAAATTATTAAAAGTTCTCTAAATTATAAATTATCGTCCAACTTTTCACCAAAAATATTTTCTTGCTCACCATAAATAGGATTAGGTCCATATTGATTATCACCAAAATCGCTCGGTTGGCAAGCTATAAATAAACTGTAGAATGGAATAATATAATACCATCCACTAAGTCCTACATCATGCATTCTTCTAACACCCACTGCTATGGAAGGTAAGATAATTAATAAAGTGTAGATATCATCCAAATCTGTGGCAGGGGAAAATTGTAAGGTTATTCCATTTAGGACTAAACTAATAATTGTACTAAAAAGTGTAAAATACCAAAACTCGCTACGACGCGCTCTGCCTGAAAAGACTGCGTATTTTTTAATAACTTCGAAATAATATTTCATAAAGCGGTTTTCGAAATGAAAAATACCTAAACAAAACTATGATCTTGAAAGCAATAATTTAACCAATACAACTGAGAGATGAAAAATAATTAAAATTAATTTTCTTAGAGACTTTATAAACTGTGCTTGCCTTCAAAAAAATTTGTGTTAGTTTAACATACAAATTAAAAAGAAAACTTACTTTTGTTGAAATACACTAAACAACGAGTAATGCTTTCCGAAAAAGTAATTATTTCTGTGCTCATGGCGACATACAACACAGATTTTAACTTAATAAAACGCGCAATAAATTCGGTTTTAAATCAAGATTTCCCAAATTTTGAACTTATTGTTATTGACGATGGCAGCACTAACGATACATACAATCTTTTGTATAATTTTATCAAAAAATTCGAGGATAAAATTATTTACGTACGGCATGCTAACATTGGGCAGTCGCACTCAATCAATCGCGGAATTTTAAATAGTATTGGCGAATACATCACAATTTTAGATGCAGACGATGAGTATAAACCCAACCATTTATCCAATTGTTTGCTCGCTATGCAATCCGCTGATTTAATAGCCTCGAACACAGAAACGATTGTCGAATCGGTTGACGATTATTATGTGCCTGACAAAGACGATCACAAAAAAAATATTCATGTTGATGATTGTATTTTGTTTGCAACACTTTTTGGCAAAAAAGAAGTTTTTATAAAACTCAAATTTAATAAAATTTACAGTGCCGATTCTGATTTTTACGAGCGCGCTGCGCGCCAATTTGTGGTTAATAAATTAGATTTACGGTCGTATATCTATTACCGCAACAACCCAAATAGTTTATGTGCCAATATGAAAAATGAAATCGCGATGGTTTCTGTTAATTGATTTTATGTTTCGCCAAAAATATGAAAATAATGTCGTCATGGCTTGCCACTTAACAGGCGTGTTCGATGTGAATCGCAAAAATACTTTGAAGCACGACGATTATTCGCTCGTGCAAGATTGGGTAAATTCTGTTTCCGATTTGAATTTGCAAGGTATTATTTTTCATAATAATTTTTCGGAGGCAACACTTGCGAAGCACCAAAACAAAAAAATAATTTTTATAAAAATTGATTACGAGTATCAATTTAATCCCAACGTTTTTCGCTATTTCGTGTATCGCGATTTTTTAGTTGAACATCCAGAAATTGAAAATATTTTTGTAACCGATGTGAGTGATGTTGTCGTTTTACAAAATCCGTTTGAACAAAAATTATTCATAGCGCATCCAGATAAATTATTTTGTGGTGATGAACCCAAACACCTCGACAACGAGTGGATGAACGAGCACTCAAATCATCTGCGAAATAAAATTTCTAATTACTCGAACTACGAAAAAATTTTTGCCGAAGAAACACTTTTGAATTGCGGCATCGTTGGTGGGAATAAAACAGTGATGCTTGAATTTTTAAAAAAACTTTGCGTCCTTCACCAAAATTATAATTACGATAACGAAACAGCATACACCGGCGACATGGGTGCATTTAATTATTTAATGCGCACGCAATTTAATGCGCGCGTTGAACATGGCGCGCCGATTAATACCGTTTTTAAAATGTATGAGACAGATAGAATGGATTGTTGGTTTAGGCATAAATAAACGTAAATAAATTTTGGAACAAAATTTAAACAAATAAGTGTGTAAATTTATTTTATGTTGACGTTTTTATTTTTTTGAATTATGGTTTTAACTCTCGGTTTTTCCCCCTGCCCAAACGATACTTTTATTTTCGATGCGCTCGTTAATAAGCGCATTGAGACAAACGAAATTGAGTTTAAAGTTTCTATGCTCGATGTCGAAACACTGAATCAAAAAGCTTTGCGCGGCGAACTCGACATAACGAAACTCAGTTTTGCAGCCTTAGCAAAAGTTCAAAATAAATATGCTTTGCTCGATAGCGGTAGCGCACTCGGTTTTGGTGTTGGTCCGTTGGTTATTTCAAAAAAAGAAAATTATAAAATTGATAAAAATTCGCGCGTAGCCATACCAGGTGAACTAACAACGGCGCATTTTTTATTTCGGTTATTTTATCCAGAAGTGGAACACAGAACGGAAATGGTTTTTAGCGAAATTGAAAATGCAGTTTTAAGTGGCGCAGTAGATGCAGGCGTGATTATTCACGAAAACAGATTTACGTATCAATTGCGCGGACTGCACAAAGTCCGCGATTTAGGTGAAGCATGGGAAACGCAGCGCGGTTTACCGATTCCGCTCGGAGGCATTACAATTAAAAAAGAATTTCCGACCGAGCTCAAACACAAAGTCAATGAACTCATAAAAAAAAGTGTAGCGTATGCGTTTGCACATCCTGAAGCATCGGAAGAATTTATAAAACAAAATGCGCAAGAAATGGACGCATCGGTGCGCCGACAGCACATTGCGCTGTATGTAAATAAATATTCTTTTTCTTTGGGTGAGATTGGTTCGCAAGCAGTGACGGAACTTTTTTTAGCTGCGAAAGATAAAAAATTATTAACAAGCGAGGATTCTTTAGAAATTATTATTTAATAAAACGTTTTTTTTATTGAATGTAATAAAATTTTAAAGTTTGGCATTGTTCTTGCACCTGTATAAATAGTTTTGGTTAAAGAATTGTAAAATTCGTATTGTTAATGCTTGTGCCCTCCGCACAAGCATTTTTTTTGCTAACGCTTCACAAACTTTAAATTTTGACTGGAAGCTCCCGAAATAGTTTGTAAAATGTATGTACCCGAAACCAAACTTCCCGTATTAACTAGAAAAGGAAAAGAATTTGAAGTTGAGGTATAAACGGATTGACCTAAAACGTTAAAAATTTTTAAATCAATATTATTTAGATTTTTTTCAATGCAATCAATCGTTAAAAAATTATCAACTGGATTAGGTGCGATTGAAAATGTAAGATTGGTGGCGATATTTTCCGTTGCTGTGTTATTCGGACTACGCAGTATAGAAGAACCAAACGCACTCAATCCACCGCGAAAATTTCCGACAAGGCATTGGAGTGTATGGCTGCCATTTAAATTTCCGAAAGCAACAGATGTATGACTTCCGACACGCGCACGCAAAAAATTGCTATCGCTGATCGTGAACGTGCCGTTCAAATTGATTTGAATATTTTTGTACGCTGTAATCGTTCCATTTTCTGCACCGACTAAAAGTTGAATATCGTTTGGCGTTCTAAAAAATTGTGGCATCGAAAAACCTGTTGGACCATTTATAAAATCGCGCACATCTACTTTACCCAGAAATGGAATGGTGGGCGAAAGATTAAATTTTGGATTTGTTTTTGTGCCGATGTTCTGATAATAATCGAGCGCGCCATTGCGCCGTCCGCAAATTAAATCCAATAAACCGTCGTTGTTCAAATCGAAAAAAGTGGGTGCAACAGCATCACCACCATTTAAATTCAACCAATTTTCAACAGCAGGTTTGAATTGAAACGGTTTTCTTGCACCCGCAATATTTTCAAAGAAAATGAGTGAACCATTATTTTCACCGACAACTAAATCTAAATCGCCGTCGCCATCAATATCGGCAAACGTGGGCGTTAAGTTTGAGTACGCACCACCGCTAAGTGCATTGAGTTTTAAATAATTGGTGTCCGAAATTTCAAAGCGTTAAGCGCGCGTCCGTCGTACCATCCGCTTTGTAATAACCGTAATTGCCGACAATAATATCTGTCAAACCATCGGCGTTAACATCGGCACAACTTGGATTTGAACCTGTACCGAAATCGAGCATCGTTTCAGTTAAAAAAGTATTTTTTATAGGTAGCCATGTGGGAATTTTCGCTGCGCCCGTTTTTTTATACAAAAGCACGTGCGTATCATCGCTAATATTATTCGAATTGGTGCAAACCACTAATTCTTTTACGCCATCGCCGTCCGTATCAACAAAGTATGCGGCAGGAAAAGTGGAGATTATAGCAGGCGCATTTGGTGGAAAATTAGTAATCTGTGCCGTCATCCAAGCAGACGTTTTTGTGCCGCCGTTGATGACCGCCGAAAGTGAATTGAAAGAAATGCTACTCACAATTAAATCGTTAACGCCATCCGCATTCGCATCAAACATCGTGAGCGTTGCGCCCGGATGTCGCAATGAAACCACATCCGATCTGAATTGATTGGCGCAAGAATCTTTTTTACCTAAAATAACGGCTTCTTGCGCGCCATTGTCTAAAAATCTGCCCCAACAATCGTCCGATTTTTCTAAAATAAATCCATCCGTACCATACCCGCGCTCAACGATTGTGTTCTTATAATAAGTTACATACTGACCAGCAACCCCATAACACAAAATATCTAAATCGCCGTCACCGTCCACGTCGTCCAACACAGGTATATCGGTAGAGTTGACGTATATATTGATGCGATTGCCCGCATTATCCATATAATTTAAAACGTTGTTGCTGTAATTGGTATTAACAATTGTGTATTGCAAAACACCTTTTACAATTGCGCCACGATACACTTGAATACCTTGCACCGCACCATCGTAATATGTGAAAATATCTGGAATGCCATCGCCGTTATAATCGCGTACCAATGCAAAATAATTAAGCGTTGGTAGTGCCGCAGAAATTTCTGGACTGTAAACAAAAATGGGTGCAGTGACTGAACCTGTTGCTAAAAAAACTGAACCTACATTGCCGATGCGATCGAAAACAAAAATATCAGCGCGACCATCATTATTAAAATCGCCGTTGCTGAACTGACCTGCGTTGATGCCACCCGCAAACCCATTTTGTAAAACCGTTTTCTGCGCATTTACAACAGGTATATTGAGCTGTTGCGAAATCTGCGCATCACCCCCAAAATAAAAACCTCCAATGAAAATAATAAAAAGAATAAATTTTCTCATCTGTCAATTTTTTCCCTAAAGTTAAAACGCAAATTGAAGGAAAGCATTTTACTATTTAAAATTTTCTCTTGAAACAAAAACAAACGCAATGGCAAAATTAAAATTCAACTTTACGCCTTATAATTTATAAATTTGTGCATTGAAAATTTAACAGCGAGTAAGACATTCTTGTTTTATGTTTTAGTTTTGTATTATGACAAGATATTTTTTTGTTTTTTTAGTGATCGTTAGGAAACGATAGAATACAACGTGCAAGTTTGAAGGCGTTGCACAAGCGTTGCGCGTTTTGGGATAGATGGTTGGCGAGCGGGCTTCAGTTCCTCGCAAACGATTTTCAAATTCCCCATCCGCGCTCCTTCGAAAACAAACAGGGCTTAAACGATTAGTGACAGAAGTAGTAGTGGGAGATCTGATACTTTTGGATAAAACAGGATTGACTTATTGCGCATTGTCGAGGAATCTTTGATTTGTATTGTTTTTACTACAAAAGTCATTTTTTCTATTCGCAACATGCTGGTTTATACAATTGTAAATAAATTTTTACTTTTAAAATTGCCTAATTTAAAGGTTTATTTTAATTTTGTTCACAACTTTGAAAGTTGCATATATTATCACGTTGGTGGCAACCGTAGCGACATCTTACATAAAATAAAGAATCATGACTAAAACCATACTTTTTCTGTGCTTCTTACTGACTTATAACATCTGCAATAGCCAAGTTATTGACATGCACATGCACGGTTATACGGACAAAGACTTTTTTACAGGGATTGCACGAAATGGACTTGCTTCAAGTAAGACTGCAAAAGAGCATCTTCAACAAACAATTTTGAAGATGAATCAAAACAAAATTAAGTATGCAGTTATCTGCGGAAGAATAGAAAGCATAGCTCTTTATACGAGTGCTGACAAAAGATTCATTCCAGCTTACCAAGATTATGACGACACTTTGCTTCCCATTCAGAAGTTTGAAGAATTTGTAAAGACAGGAAAAATTAAAGTTTTTGGAGAAGTAATGGCTGTTTACAAAGGGAAAACACTTGCAGACTCAAGCTATCAACCTTATTTAGCCATTTGTGAAAAATACGGAATTCCTATTGCTTATCATTCTGGCGGCAGTTTTCCAAATGCTCAACAATTTGGGTGGCCAAAATATAGAATAACTTTAGGCGACCCTTTCTTAATTGAAGAGGTTTTAGTGAAATATCCAAAATTGAAAGTTTATCTAATGCATGCAGGTGAGAATTTTTATGCTTACTTAAGTACAGAACAAGCAATTAAGAAAGTTAATACCTTTGGAG
>ENA-OFCD01001218-OFCD01001218.1-metagenomes-genome-assembly--contig:-NODE-1218-length-13628-cov-6.672291_pt1 | contig 13628 bp, 10 predicted proteins | sample MGYA00153392_OFCD01 | MGnify analysis MGYA00153392 | reverse complement strand
GGGAACGGGTATTGGGTGTTCGATCGATCGGGATTAGAGATAATTTCTTTGAACTAGGCGGTCATTCACTGATTGCCGTCCGGCTGTTTGCCGAGATCGAGCAAACTTGGGGGCAAAACCTACCATTGGCGACCTTGTTTCAAAAACAAACGATCGCCGAGCTGGCTGATGTCCTCCGTCAGAAAGAATGGTCTGCGCCTTGGTCTTCATTAGTAACGATCCAGCCCCACGGCTCCAAACCACCTTTATTTTGTTTTCATCCGGTCGGCGGTAACGTTCTAGAGTATTACCCTTTAGCCGAATATTTGGGTCGCGATCGACCAATTTATGGGTTGCAATCTCAAGGTTTAGATGGCAAGCAGCAATTGGTTACTAGCATCCCAGAGATGGCAAGCAACTATATTCAAGAAATGTTGACTATTCAGCCCCAAGAGCCGTATTTACTGATCGGTTATTCATTTGGTGGACTCTTGGTATATGAGGTAGCCCAGCAACTCCAAGCACTGGGTAAACGAGTAGATTTCTTGGCAGTATTGGACTACAACTCTCCCAATATCAAAACAGTACGCCCCTCATTTACCAAATCGATTCAAATTCATTTGAGTAACTTGTTGCAGCTAGCTAACCAGGACAAAATTCAATACATCAAGGATAGAATCGACTATCGATTTAATAATGTCGATTATCGAGAATTTTTGCTAAGAAGTTTCCCTGAAGATGCACCACCTTCGAGCGAACTCCTCCAACTGATCGATGCCAATTTCCAAGCAAGTAGTTCCTATGTCGCTCGACCTTATTCTGGCAATCTCACTTTATTTCGATGCCAAATGCAGACCTTAGATTACTATCTGTCTCCCGATTTGGGCTGGGGCGATCTAGTCAGTGGCAACCTAGAAATTTATAATGTTGCTAGTTCTCACTATACTATTTTGAGAGAGCCAGTTGTCCGATTAGTAGCCGAAAAAATTGTGTCTTGTTTGGAAAAAATACCTACAAGTATTGTCAAAGGAGGTATTAATTTACATTTCTATGAATAAATATTTACAGGTTGCCGAGCGAGGATTTGTAATTTTATCATTCCTATTTTATTCTGGCGGGCCACTGCCGCTACTACTGTCGGGCGGTGCTGGACAGGGAATAGATGAGCAAGAAGCTACCGATCCAGTTGACTATACCATACAGCAGAGTATCTTCTTTATTCAGTATTTTCTCTCCTTATTTTTACTAGCTATTCGTTGGAAAAAATCAATTTATACATTAAGTAAAGATCCAACGATCTGGTTGTTAATGGTCATTGCCTTGGGATCGTTCTTTTGGTCTTTCGCGCCCTCAGTGACTAGAGCTAGGAGTATCGCGCTAGTTGGGACTAGCTTGTTTGGGTTGTATTTGGCTGCTCGCTATAGTATTCGCGAACAACTCCAATTATTGGGCTGGAGTTTCGCGCTCATTATCATCATGAGTTTCGCATTCGCCATCCTGATCCCCCACTATGGCATGATGGCTTCTGGAGTCCACTCAGGTGCTTGGCGAGGGATCTACGTTCACAAAAATGTGTTGGGGAAAGTGATGGGGATCGGTGGGCTAGTTTTTGTGCTGTTGGCAATGGATGCCAAAACACAGCGATGGTTGCCTTGGACTGGACTAGGCTTATCATTTTGTCTGTTATTGCTATCAAAATCTTCATCATCAATGATTAATTTCTTGACTGTCTTGGCTCTGATCCCGATTTTTCAAACTTTTCGGTGGCGATATCATTTGATGATTCCGACAGTAATTGCGACCGTCATCTTTGGGGGTGGATTATCATTGTGGTTGAATCAAAATGCAGAGATGTTATTGGGTTCGATCGGTAAAGATCCGACACTGACTGGGAGGACGGATATGTGGCCTTATGTGCTAGAAATGATTTGGAAACAGCCGTGGCTGGGCTATGGCTATAATGGATTTTGGGGTGATTGGAATAGCCCTGGAGCTTATGTGTGGTACATCGTCAATTGGACACCACCCAATGCACACAATGGATTTTTAGATCTGTGGTTGGATTTCGGATTATTGGGTGTCGTCATCTTTGCCTACGGATTCTGTCAAACATTAATCAGGGGATTAAATTGGTTGCGATTCGATAAATATTGGGTGAGTTTTTGGGGGGCATTATACTTGGCTTATCTAGTTTTAGGTAATCTGACAGAAAGCTCTCTAGCGATCCGCAATGATATTTTTTGGCTGCTTTATATCACAGCATCATTCTCATTGGCACTCAACAACTCTGTACCAGACGAAATGTCTACCCAAAAGTTATAATGAGGCATCTACATCAACTCCAAACTTCGATCGATCGCCTACTGAAAAAGCCCCTAGTCAGAGGTGCTGTCTGGCTGTTCATTGGGAGAGGACTAGGCTTGGTGTTGCAAGCTGCCTACTTTGTGATTATCGCGCGGACACTCGGTGTGGCGCAATATGGCGAATTTGTGAGCATGACAGCTTTAGCCGCGATCGTTTCGCCATTTGTCGGCTTGGGAATGGAAATTTTGCTGCTCAAAAATGTGGCGAAAAATCGCAGTTTGTTTTCAGCATACTGGGGTAACTCTCTAGTAGTTATTTTGTTAACTGGAGTGGGATTTATTTGTTTACTAGTACTCCTATCACCGCTACTATTACCGCGATCGATCTCCCCCCTCGCGCTGTTATTAGTAGCCATAGGCGATTTAATTTTTGGGAGTATTACCAATCTCGCGGGGAGATCGTTTCAAGCAGTAGATCGACTGAATATATCGGCACAAATCGGTATCTTTGTGATGTTTACCAAAGTGCTAGCAGCGATCGCTTTATTGCAGTTTTTCCCCCAACCCAACAGTCTCCAGTGGGTAAGTTTGTATTCAGCTAGCAGTATGATATCAGCACTATTTGCTGCGATCCTCGTGCAGCGGTGGTTGGGATCGCCAACCTTGGAATTGGCGCGGATTAAATCCGAACTTACCGAAGGGTTATCATTTTCGGTGAGTAACTCAGCCTATACCATCTACAGCGATATCGACAAAACCATGCTAGCGCGGCTATCGACACTAGCAGCAACAGGCATCTATGCTGCTGCATATCGCTTGATTGATGTGGCATTTATTCCCGTAATTTCGATCGCGGGTGCTGCTTATGCCGACTTTTTTCGGAAGGGTAAAGATGGTATCGGCGCAGCGTTAACTTTTGCTAAACCATTGGTTGCGATTACTGCCACTTATAGCACGATCGCTGGTGTCGCGATGCTAGTGCTAGCACCGATTGTCCCGCTAATCTTGGGTGATGAATATCGAGAGGTAGTCGCGGCATTGCGGTGGTTGGCACCGATTCCCCTCTTTAGAGCCATGCAGCATTTCGGGGGCGATATCCTCAGCGGTTCTGGATTTCAACGTTGGCGGAGTATGCTCGAAGCTGGGATTGCGATCTTCAATATCGCCATCAATCTCTGGTTGATTCCATTGTATTCATGGAAAGGTGCTGCTTGGGCTAGTTTGACTTCAGATGGATTGCTGATGTTACTTTTATGGATATCTGTCGCGTTCTTTTATTGGAAACAAAAATCTCAATCTTCTGGAGCCTAATTTATCGATTTCCAAATTTAGTCAGTGTTTTTAATTAGATATGAAAATAACTTTAATCTGTCAAGAAATTCCTTATCCAGCCATGCACGGCAGTCGGATTGATATGTGGCGCAGGATTAAAGCTTTCGCAGAACGCGGCGTAGAATTACAAGTGATTTTTTGGTGGTTTGGTACCGCACCAACTGCTGAATCGATCGCCCAAATTCATAAATATGTCAGCAAAATATATCCCATCAAGATCGAACAAACATCGCTCTCCCGACTTCGTAGAATAACCGATCTTTTCAGTTATCCCCTCGAAACTTCTTCGCGGCTGATTAAAGGACAAAAATTGGCTAACTTGATGAATGAAGTGCGAGACTTCAATCCAGATATCATTTTTCTTGACGGGATTCATGGTGGCGCGATCGCAACTAGTTTGAGTCAGGAGCTACAGGTGCCAATGGTCACTCGATCGCACAATATCGAACATATCTATGCTCAAAAAATGTTCGCCGCAGCAATTAGCCTCAAGGATAAATTCCGCAGATATTTGGCGATGCTGCATTTGGAACGGTATGAAAAACAGCTACTAACAAATAGTGCTTTGTTTTATGATATTTCGGCCGATGATTTGCAGTTTTGGCAAGCTCTCAACTTGACAAATGGGCGGCTACTGTCGCCGCTAATCGAGTTGGTAGCCGTCGAGAGTCTAAATAGTTCAGAACGGAGCGAATCGTATGATATCGTATTTTTGGGTAACTTAAATGCTGAGAATAATGTCGCAGGAGTAATTTGGTTCTTGACTGAAGTATTACCGCTAATCCATGAACGATCGCCGCAAGTAACAGTGCTAATTGCTGGCTTCAAACCTGTCGATCGAATCGTCCAAATTTGCCACCAAACCGAAGGCGTAAGTCTACAGATAGATCCCGTATCTGCTAATGATACTTATCAGCTTGGGAGAGTATTAATCAATCCGATCTTGACAGGTAGTGGCGTTAAAATTAAATCGATCGAGATGTTACAATTTGCCAAACCGATCGTCTCGACTAGTGAGGGTGTATCTGGCTTACCAACAGCGGTGAAACAATATTTTAGGATTGCCAACGATCCGGCAACTTTTGCAGCCGCAATCGGCGATTTTTTAGTAACCGATGGCACTGTATCGACTATCGATTCTCCAGGGGAGAGGCTTCGCCAACGGCAATTACTCCAATCGTATTTTGGTAGCGAAATTATCGATAAGGCGATCGCCGAGATCCAATCGATCGTCCGACCCTAACTTCTTTTCCAGCTAGTAATTAGATCGACCCATTCTGTTAGCCAATCACCATCAATGCTCGACTCCAAAACTACCTCTAACAAACTATTAGATCGAGATGTTAGCAACTCGTTGCGAATCGCCCTCCTATTTCCGACTGTAGAATTGGGCACCTACTGGCAACCAGTTCTACACAAGTTGGCACAGTCCCACCAAGTGAAGTTGTATACAGGTCGCCCGTGGGCAGGTTTCGACCCAGACAACCCCGAAAACGCCACTGTCGAAGTAGTCGGAACGATCGTGAGGGTGACTAGTAGTCAGGAAAAAACTGACTACAGTGGCGGCTATATGCGGCTGTCGCCCGCGATCGTCGGACGGTTGCTGCAATTCAAGCCGCAGGTGGTAATTGCTTGTGGCTTCTCGATCTGGACGATGCTGGCGATCCTCGCCAAACCGATCGGTCGCTGGCGGATAGTCCTCGCCTGGGATGGCAGCTCGCCTAATGTGGACTTTCGCGACTCCCCGCCGCGCTTGATGGTGCGATCGCTCATCGCTCGGTTTGTCGATCGGTTTATTACCAATAGTGAAGCTGGCAAAGCTTATTTTTGCGAGTATTTAGGGGTGGACAGTCAGAAGATTACCGTCAGACCATATCTAGTTCCAGATCCTCAGACTTTATTGGGTATGTCTGCGTCACCAGCAGCGATCCCGCTCGATCTACCGTCGCCAATTTTTCTCTACGTCGGTCGGATCGAGGAGCGCAAAGGACTTCAGCTCTTGCTGCAAGCTTGTCAGATTTTGCGGCAAGCGGGCGATCGGTTTTCAATTCAGATCGTGGGGCGCGGCCCGCAACAGGCGGAACTCCAAGCATATTGCCACAGCCACGATCTGGACGATTGCGTCCAGTGGTTGGGGTGGATTGACTACCGTCAACTGGGGGGATATTTTCAGCAAGCTGATGTATTTGTGTTTCCAACACTAGAAGATATCTGGGGGATGGTGACACTAGAAGCGATGGCATTTGGCAAACCTGTGGTGTGTTCGCAATGGGCTGGATCGTCAGAGCTGATCGTTCATGGTGAAAATGGCTGGATTTGCGATCCGCACGATCCGGCGGCAATGGCAGCAATTATGCGCTCGGCGATCGCGTCACCAGAATCGATTGCAACAATGGGTCGAGCGGCACAAGCGACGATCTCCCAGCACACTCCCGCAATGGTCGCGCAGTTTTTGGCAGATATCAGTCTCCAAACGCTCGATCGCCAGTCCACCAGAGCAGTCTAGACACATGAACACACTCAATCCAGTCAGCTTACCACTACATCGGCGCATTCTGAGAATGCGCGTCGATGCTACCAGTTACGAACTCGCCACCCACCAAATTTTGGACTGGGCGCAGCACCAGGAACATCGCTATGTTTGCGCTGCCAACGTACACATGGCAATGTCCGTGTTTGACTCGCCTCAGTTTGCTGAAGTTGTCAATCAGGCGGATTTGGTGACACCGGATGGAATGCCCTTGGTATGGGCATTGCGCTGGTTTGGTATTCCAGATGCCCAGCGAGTCTACGGGCCGACACTGATGCTCCAAGTTTGCGCCGCCGCCGCCGCGCAACGCGTCCCGATCGGTTTATATGGTGGTACGGTGGAGAGCTTGGACGATTTTGTGAAATTCTTGGAGTCCAAGTTTCCAGGAATTGAGATTGTCTGTCGGATTGCGCCACCGTTTCGATCGGTTACGCCAGTTGAAGCAGCCGACTATCGACAGCAAATTATTGATTCAGCAGCACAGATTGTGTTTGTCGGCATCGGTTGTCCCAAGCAGGAGCAATGGATGGCTGCTCACACCAGTCAGATTCCAGCGGTGCTGTTGGGTGTGGGTGCGGCGTTTGATTTTCACTCGGGGCGGGTCAAACAAGCTCCGAGCTGGATGCAGAACAACGGGTTGGAATGGTTATTTCGCTGGTATCAAGAGCCAGGTCGATTGTGGCAGCGTTATTTATACAATAATCCGCGCTTTATCGTATTTTTGGGCTATCAATGGTTGACTGAGCGGCTCAATCGCCAGTCTTCTGGAGCCAAATGAGTCAATGGTAGCTAATGGTGAGATGTAGATCGTGAAATTATTTCGACAGCGGTTATATTCGCGGCGACGCGCTCTGAGGTTGGGTCTTGTTGCACTCAGTACGCCGATTACTTTGTCATTGACCAAATCTATGGCGATCGATCCAGCCCATAGTGCAAACGACAACCAAAAATTCCCAGTCGTTGGGAAAAAATCACTCAGGGACAGGGCACAAGCCAAAGGATCGATCTATGGAGCTTTCCCACAGGCGGACGATCGCCAATTTGCCAGCGATTTGGCTCTCCAGGCACGGTTTGTGCGAGAATGTGCCATGATGACGGTCGGCTGCTATTGGGTGACATCTCGCCCCAGCGTTAGCACTTTCGACTTTACCGCAAGTGACTATTTTGTCAAGTTTGCCCAGCGGCATCAGCTCCGATTGCACGGGCACCCGTTGGTATGGCATGAAGCGATGCCGACATGGGTAGAGGCAACACTTACTCCTACCAATGCCGAGCAGATCTTGACCGATCATATCCAGAGGGTTGTGGGGCGTTATGCTGGCAAGATCTCCTCATGGGATGTCGTCAATGAAGCGATCCATGTCGGACACAACCGCCGCGCTGATGGATTCAGGGACACCCTGTGGCTGAAGTTGCTCGGTACAGACTATCTCGATCTCGCCTTTCGGGTAGCAGCTAAAGCCGATCCTCAGGCTAAATTGGTGTACAACGACTTTGGGGTGGAATACGATACCCCTGAAGCTGATGCCAAACGCGAGGCGATTTTGAACTTATTGCAACGTTTCAAACAGCAGGGTACGCCGATTTATGCGTTGGGGATTCAGTCGCATCTGTCAGTCAACCGCGATCGCTTCAATCGGGTTAAATTTCGATCGTTTCTAAGTAGTGTCGCTAAATTGGGCTTGAAAATCAGGATTTCTGAGCTAGATGTCACTGACAATAATTTACCTCTAGAGATTGCCAACCGCGATCGATCGATCGCGAGGATGTATGCGGATTATCTCGCAACTGCGCTCGATGAACGTGCAGTCATCTCTGTGACTACTTGGGGACTGAGCGATCGTTATACTTGGCTAGCACAGGAAAAACCCCGCACCGATCTAGCACCAGTGCGTCCATTGCCATTCGATCTCAACTACCAGCCCAAATTAGCCCAACAAGCGATCGCGTGGGCATTCGATCGCGCTCCCAAACGTTAATCACTAATAGTCTAGTTATAATGTTTTCATCTCGCAATTCAGACAAGCTCCCAGGAGAGCGTCAGTCTTCAGTCATTTGTGTTAAACCGATCGGTGGCTTATGCAATCGGCTCCGTACGATTGATGCAGCGATCGCTTTAGCCACAGCAAATGATAGTTACTTACAGGTGATTTGGCAACTGAATGCCGATCTAAATTGTCGGTTTGAGGACTTATTCGATCTACCTCCGAGCATCGATCGGATCGTACAAATTGATACTAGCGATCGTTTAAATAGGTTCGTCGAAAAAATTTATCGCACTAAAATTGGTGGAATTATCCAAAGTTTATATTTCAAATATGTGTTGAGGTCATTCGATCTAGTTTTGACGTACGATCGGATGGAAAGTTATCACGCTCGGAACTATCTCGGGTGTGATTTCCCACAACTAACGGCTGACAAGCGAGTGTATATCACTACCGTACATCGCTTTTATCCTGCCGATCGTCCTTTTATCGATTTTGTCCCAGTCGAGCGGTTGCAAAAGATTATTACCAAGATCGCCGAAAATTTTGATAATGTCATCGGCGTTCATATTAGACGGACTGACAATCGGCAATCCCTAGCACATAGTCCGACGACAGCATTTATTGAATTAATGCAAGCAGAAATTTGTACAGATAATAATACCAAATTTTTTGTCGCCACCGACTCACAACTAGAAGAGGAGCAGTTAAGACAAACTTTTCCAGATCGGATCGTTACTTACCAGAAGCAATCACTCGATCGTGACGATCCCGCTGCTATTGAGGATGCCGTAATCGATCTTTATTGCTTATCAAAATGTCGAAAATTGATTGGAAGTTACTACAGTTCCTTTACTGATACTGCACATCAGATTGAGGAAATAGATTATACGATCGTCAAAACCAAATTTTAACTAATTACCTATTAGTAATATTTTTGGTTAAAATAGAGTCAGTATTTTGACTGATTTTACCCTGTGATGATTTGTGATAGTATCTAATTAACTACTAAAATTGTTATGGAATCCAAGGAATCGATCGATTTAGACCTCAGTAATTATTTATTAGCAGTAAAACGGCACTGGATTCCTGCCGTTAGTATTTTTGCGACTACCGTTGCACTGAGTATTATTGCCGCCTCATTCCAAAAGCCAACCTATCAAGCTGAAGGAAGATTAGTATTCAAGAATCCTACTTTTAAGGTGGTAGGTTCCAATCTCGTACCGACGAGCATGGAAGGCGGCGAGTCTGGAGATCTGAAGTCGCTAATATCAACTCAAAATCCGCTCGGTACTCAGATCGAAATCATTACTTCACGTTCCTTATTGCAGCAAACTATCGATCGACTACAGCTCAAAGACGAGCGAGGTAAACCAATCGAAGTTAGCGATCTACAGACTAATTTAACATCTAAAATTGTTGGCGGCTCAGATATACTGCAAGTCAACTATAAAGGTCGTAATCGCCAAGAAGTGGCAAAGATCGTTAATACACTGATGAATGTTTATCTAGAAAATGACATTCAGACAAGTCGATCTGAGGCGGGATCTGCACGCCAATTTATGGATCGGCAACTTCCACAGACATTAGCTGCTGTCAACAAAGCTGAAGCAGTAGTACGTAAATTTAAACAACAAAATAATATTGTAGATTTATCCGAAGAAGCCAAATCGGCTGTTGGCATTATTGGAAATTTAGACACTAATATCAATACCGTTCGCTCCGATCTGGAACAGGTAAATGCTCAAAGTAATGAACTAAATAAAAAAATTAATCTCAATTCGCAAGATGCGATGACGGTTAGTGCAATTAGTCAATCGCCTGCCATTCAGGGAATTCTCACCCAGCTCCAAGATGTCGAGCGACAACTGGCGACTGAGAGCAGTCGTTTTTCTGAAGACAATCCAATTATCATCAGTCTCAAAGAGAAGCAATCTAAATTATCAACCCTCTTGCAGAGTCAAATGCGGACGGCTATTGGTAGTCAAGCAAAGATTCCGCAAGGATTATTACGAATTGGGGAACTCAAGCAAAGTCTGATTGGTGAGTTGCTGCGCTCGGAAGTGCAGCAAACTGGCTTAGTTAATAAACTAGCTTCGCTCCAAAATTCTCGCACGGCTTATGAAAAAAGAGTCAGCACAATACCTCAGTTATCCCAGACTCAACGGCAGCTCGAACGGCAGCTTGAGGTCTCTCAATCCACATATCAATCTCTTTTGAAAAAGGTACAAGAACTGCAACTAGCCCAAAATAAAAATATTTCAAACGCTCGGATTATGACTAATGCAGCGATTCCTAAAAAACCCGATTCAGGGAATAAACCGCTGATTTGGGGCTTGGGGATACTGACTGGTGCTTTATTGGGTACTAGTGCGATCGCCTATCTAGAAATGAGAGATAAGTCGCTCAAAACTGTCAAAGAGATCGAGAATTTTTTTGGATATACTTTATTAGGATTGATACCTGCAAATAAGCAAAAGCAGCGCAAACGCGATCGTCAACCAGAGGTAACAACACTAGAAGTTGCAGTGAGAGATACTCCCCAATCGCTAACTAGTGAAATGTCCCGCATGATTCAAGCCAATCTGAGATTTATCAGTTCGGATAAAGCACTAAAAACGATCGCTATTACTAGTACAGTTGCTAACGAAGGAAAATCTAAAGTAGCAGCTAATATAGCCGCTGCCATCGCCGGAATGGGACACAAAGTTTTATTGATAGATGCCGATCTCCGCGTTCCTTATCAGCACCACTTCTGGAAATTACCTTTAGCCAGAGGCTTGAGCGAACTATTAGTGAAAAGATCTAAATTTCAGCGAAACTCATGGACGGTAATGGAGAATCTAGATGTCTTAACTGCTGGAGCTAAACCGCCTAATCCCTTGTCTTGTCTTGAATCTAAGCAAATGAAGTCACTAATCGGCGAAGTTGCAGGTTTATATGATTTTGTGATTATCGATACTCCACCGATCTTGGTAGCTACAGATGTACTGAGTGTCGGGCAATTAACTGATGGGATACTATTGGTAGCTCGACCTGGAGTAATCGATGCCAGTAGTGCTCGTACCGCCCAAGAAAAATTAAAAATGTCCCGTTGCAACATCTTAGGAGTAATCGTTAATGGAGTGATTGCCAAAAATGAAACTGAAGATTATTTCTCTGCTACTCAAGAATACCATAGTGCCGAACCCGATTTAGAGGTACCTTGGACTAACTACATGACTCAACTTGGAGAAACAATCGCCGATCGATCCAGAGAGGAAACAAGATTTATAGATGTACAAGTACCAACGACAATGCTCGAAAAATCAGAGGGTTTCAAACAGCAAGATAAATAGACCAGGATAAATAGGGATTATAATATGGGGGCAGACTTCAAAATCTTAATCGATATGCGCGTTCAGGTGATTGGTGGTGGTTTAGCAGGTACAGAAGCAGCTTGGCAAATCGCCCAGGCTGGTGTCCCTGTGACTCTACATGAGATGCGTCCCCACACGTTGAGTCCCGCGCATCACAGTGAGGAATTAGGCGAATTGGTCTGTAGCAACTCATTTGGTGCCCAATCTGCCGATCGAGCCGCCGGATTGTTGCACGAAGAATTGCGCCGATTGGGTTCGATTATCATTAATAAGGCTGACTATCATGCCGTCCCCGCAGGTGGGGCATTAGCAGTCGATCGCGGCAAGTTTAGCCACGATTTGACCGAAACATTGGCAAACCATCCCCTCGTCGAATTTCGCCGCGATACAGTACCCGAAATCCCCCGTGATGGGATCGTAGTTTTAGCCACTGGGCCGCTGACAGCTCCCGCTCTAGCCGAGGATATTCAACGATTGGCAGGGATGGAGTATCTCAACTTCTTTGATGCGGCGAGTCCGATTATCGTTGGGGACTCGATCGATAAAGAAGTCGCTTTCTTTGCCTCCCGCTACGACAAAGGCGAAGCAGCTTACCTGAATTGCCCGATGAATAAGGAGCAGTATCTCCACTTCCAGCAAGAACTGTGCAACGCCGAGCAATCCGAATTAAAAGATTTCGATCGCGAAACTGCCAAGTTCTTTGAAGCCTGTCTGCCGATCGAGGAATTAGCCCAACGCGGTGAGGAAACCATGCGTTACGGCCCCCTGAAGCCTGTCGGCTTGTTCGACGGTCGCAGAGGCGATTTCAAAGCCCCTGAGAACCAAATTCACCGCCCCTACGCCGTCATCCAACTACGTCAGGAAGATAAAGCCGGACAACTGTGGAATATGGTGGGCTTTCAGACTAATTTGAAGTGGGGCGAACAAAAGCGGATCTTCTCGATGATTCCTGGCTTGGAAAATGCCGAATTCGTGCGCTTGGGAGTGATGCACCGCAACACTTTTATCAACTCGCCAAAATTACTATCTTCTTCACTTCAATTTCACAGTCGGAGCAACCTATTAGCAGCCGGACAAATCATCGGTACCGAAGGCTATACAGCGGCGGCGGCTGGTGGTTGGTTAGCGGGGACAAATGCAGCACGATTATTCCTGGGACAAAAACCAATTACGATGCCGCGTGTGACTATGATGGGTTCGCTCTTTGATTTTATCAGCACTGCCGAACCCAAGTACTTCCAGCCGATGCCCCCAAACTTCGGAATTTTCCAAGAGTTGCCAACTAAAATTAAGAACAAGCAAGAGCGGTATGGAGCTTATCGCGATCGATCTCTCAGTGCGATCGACGAACTTATTGCCGAGCATTTAGCCCCAAAATATGCTTATAGCTAGATTGAGATCGATCGGATCGCCCCTAAAATCTCCCTATTAACCAAACTCTTAATGCTGGGAGCTTCAAGCAGATCTCAACCTCATGAACGACATCGGATTTATCTTTCCTAGCGATTACTTTAAATCAAAGCAAGTAGATTCAGCCTACTTGGAACAATTCGAGTGCTTGCGAAGTAGCGGATTTGAGACATTAGTAATATCCTTAGAAGCTTTGACGGGATCGGCGAAGATATTTCCCGATCCAGGATGCTCGAAATTAGTTTACAGAGGCTGGATGCTTGCACCTGAAGACTACTTACGATTAGCTGATGCCGTCAAAACTGCTGGCGCAGATTTGTGGATTTCGCCTGATGAATATTTATCGAATCACTATTTACCCAATTGGTATCCATTAATTAGCGACTTAACGCCAGAAACTCATTTCTGTTCGGTTGATGACGATTTAGAGAGTGTATTAATAAAACTAGATTGGAGTAAATTCTTTATCAAAGATTATGTGGCTCTTCATTACTTAGTATGCTCGATCGATAGTGTATTGAGCAAAGAAAGTAAGCAAATAAATATGATCGGTGAAGAAATCCTTGCTGTGATTGACGATCGAGTACAATTTAGAGATAAGTAGTATCCAATCCTAGTACTTTTGAGGTAAAGTAGCGACCATGAGCACAAAAAAAGAGCTTAAACTACTAACAGAACTACTAAATTTAGAAGGCGTAAATGTATATTCACATCGACAGTATGAAGGAAT
>ENA-OFCD01001217-OFCD01001217.1-metagenomes-genome-assembly--contig:-NODE-1217-length-13630-cov-3.957274_pt1 | contig 13630 bp, 11 predicted proteins | sample MGYA00153392_OFCD01 | MGnify analysis MGYA00153392 | reverse complement strand
GAGGTCGCTCCCGGCACGCACGACCTCGTTCCTTGCTGGAACGACTTCGGGGTCAAGAAAGTCGATTTACTCCTCGCGCAGCGCGATGGCGCCCGTCGTCGGCAGGATCACGGACGCAGATTGGCCTTCGATCGTGTCCGCGCTGCAAAAACCGATGAGCGAGCAGAGCGCGAGCCTCTTGCTCGAGCTGGTCGCCCGCGTCGCTCGCAGCAAGCCGGCGGAGCTGGCCGCGGCGACGAGCGAAGCACCCCCACCCGTGCGGCGAGCGGTACGCGATTGGCTCACACGCGAGGGCCACCGCGACGCCGCGGCCGCAGTGCCGGCGCCGAAGCCTGGCGAGCGGGCGCATGCGGCAGAGACCTCTTCAGATGAGGGGCTCGTTCTAGCGCTCTCGGCACTCGCCAAGCTCGCGTCGAATCGACAGCACACGACCGCCGAGTACGAGCGCACGGTCGGCGACGCGGCGGGCGCGCTCGCGCGAATGCCGAAGCAGTCGGCGACGATCCACCTCGAGTTCGCGCAGTCGGCGATCTATGTCGACGGAAGGGTCGCGCGCCTCTCGCAGTCCGGGTTCGACAGCGCGATGGAGCTCGCGAGCTTGTTGTCGAAGGACGGCGCGCGCATCCTCTCTCTCCCGCGCTCGGCCACGGCGGACGATCTGCGGCGCTTCGGTGCGGACATCGCGGCGAACTCGAACACCTCGGTGATCAAGCGCTCCGCGATGTCGGAGGTCGGCAAGACCTATGGCGCAGACCTGCCGCACCTCACGATCGAGCAACGGCTCGTCGGTTCTGCCGCAGCTCTCACGCGCTCGCTCCAAGCTATTGCCGAGGTGACCCGATCTGGGCCGCACGTGGAGCTGCCTGCGCTGGCGCGGGCCGCGCGCTGCATCGTCGACGACTCCGTAGGCACGACAGCGGCGCTGCTCGGCCTCGGCACCTACGCCCCTGACACGATCACGACGAAGGTCAACACCTTCAGCCGTCGTCGCCGTCGCGGCCGCGCGCGAGATCACCCAAGACCGAGCGACACTCGCGGCGATCGTCGTCGGCGCGGCGTTGTCCGTACTCCCGCGGCCGGCCCTCCTCGTCGGCCTTGGCTGCGTAGACCCGACCTCGGCGGCCGGCGTGATCGCCCATGAAGCCGCGCGCGCGTTGAACGAGGCAGAGCCACCCGACGCCTCGTTCGCGGCCGAGCTCGTCGCGACAGCAACGCGCTGGGCGGATCTGCGCGCGACACAGTCCTACGACGAGGCGGTTCGCGAGCTCGCCAACGACGCTCGGTTGAGCCCGTTTGCGCTCCGCGCGATCTGCGCGTCCATGGGCATCATCCCCGGCGGCACCATCGTGGAGCTCTCGGACGGAGAGATCGCCGAAGTGCTCGCCGCGAACGAAGAGGACGGCGCGCGGCCGCGCGTGAGGCGCGCTTCGGACTCTCGCGTCATCGAGCTCGAGCTCGAAGACGAGCTCAAGATTGCACGCGTGCTCGAGATGGACGGCTGGAAGACCGGCCCGACGATGAGCGCAGATGCGCCGTCGCAGCGCGCGGACGATGCCAACATCGAGGGCGACGAGAGCTCGCAGAAGGCCCACTCTTTCGTGCGAGAGAGCGCCGACAACGAGCCTGCTCCAACCGCAGAGGGGACGCTGGCGACGACGCCGCTGCTGCACGTGCTGGTCTACGTCCTCGATCGCTCTCTCTCCGGCACGCTCGAGTTTCGCGAGTCCGAGGGCACTCGACATCTCGTCGCGCTCACGAACGGAACGCCGACGCGCGTCGTGACGGGCAGGCTCATCGCTCCGCTGGGCTCGCAGCTCGAGGCGGAGGGCAAGCTCTCCGACGTTCAAGCTGCCAGCGCGATCACGAACGCCAAGTCGGAGGGAATGGCGCTCGGCCAGTATCTCGTCCGGGAGGGCAAGCTCACCGAAGCGGAGCTCCAACGCGCGCTCGAGGTGCAGGTGCGTCGCAAGCTCGCGGGCCTCGTGAACCTGGCCGACGACGCGACGTATGCATTCTACAAAGACACGGATCGCCTCGAAGTGCCGCCCTCGGCGCACACGCTCGACGTCGACGCGCTCGACGTGATCTTGGAGGGTGTGCGCGCGTGGACGCAACGAGATCGCATTCGCGAGACGCTCAACCGATACGCAAAGCTTCCGCTCGCGCTGCACGCCGAGTCCACGCCCGAGGCGATGGACCTGAGCGCCGCCGAGCTCGCGGTCCTCGAGAAGAGCCGCAACGAGTCCGTCACGCTCGCATCGTTGATGAGTCAGCCACCCATGGACGCGAGCGATCTGATGTCACTCATGTACACGCTCGTCATCACGCGCCAGATCGTGGTGCCTGGCCAAGTGAAGGGCCCGCTTGGCGCAAAGCCTTGGAAGGTCCGAAGGCCAGCGCCGCCGCTGCCTCGCTCGCCGGGGTCACCCCCGGTGAAGGCGTCACCTCCGAAGTTCCCGCAGACGGTGCCGTTCGCGTTTCACCCCGCGCCTCCGCCGTCCGAGCCGCTCGTCGAGCCTCCGGCAGAGAAACCGCCGATCGAGCGGAAGCGCACGCCCAAAGTGGCGCGCGTCATGCGCGACGAGACGATGAAAGACATCGTGCGCATCGAGCAGCACCTCGCGCGGAAGGACATCCCGACCGCGGCGCAGGTCGCGAGCCGGGCCGTGACGGAAGACTCGGCCGACCCGGATTTGAAGGCGATCTCGCTCTGGATAAAGGCTCTCTCAGCGACGCTGAAGCCCGCGGAGGTCATCGCGCAGTTGGGGGTCATCCTGCTCGACTTCCCCGATTGCACGCGCGCGCGACTGTTCCGCGCCAAGCTCTACAAGCGCGACAACGCCAGGCTGCGCGACGCGGTCGCCGACTTCGAGCAAGTGCTCGTCGACGATCCGACCAACAAAGACGCGGCGTCGGAGGTTCGCCTCCTCCGACTCATGGTCAAGCCGAGCCGCCTCTAAGACTCGACTACCGACGAACAGGCATCGGCGCGGTCTGGTAGCGCGCGACGAGTAGCTCGCGCAGTGTCTGGTCGCGCTCCTTGAGTTCCGGCATCCTCGCCGTGCCGCCACGCGCCCCTTGGGCGATCTCCGCTTGCGCGCGCCACTCCTCGGAGTCCGGCAGGCCGAGCCCAGCACGGAACGCCGAACCGAGCTCGATCGCGTCTGCGAAGCGCGCAGCCGGATCCTTCGCGAGCGCGCGACTGAAGAGCGCGTCGATGACCGCGGGGGCCTGCGGGAGCCACGTTCGAAGCGGCGGCGGCACCTTCTCCACCTGATCCTGCCGGACCGCGAACTCGCTACGATCGGTCGTGGGGAACGGCAGGCGGCCGCTCAACATCATGTAGAGGACGATCGCCGCAGAGTAGAGATCGCTCCTGCCATCCACCGCCTTGGACAACACTTGCTCGGGCGACATGAAGGCCCCCGTACCGACCGCGTTGCTCTGACCTGCCTGAGAGGTGGAGCGCGTCGCGATACCGAAGTCCGTGAGCTTCACGACTCCGTCCGCGCGCAAGAGGACGTTCTGCGGCTTGACGTCGCGATGCACCAAGCCGATCGCGTGCGCGGCCGCGAGCGCGCCGAGCAGCTGCTGGAAGTAGTGCCACGCTCTCAAAAGCGGTAGCCCCGGGAGCGCACCGGGCCCGGCGAGTGTCGCGCGCGCGACCTGACGCGCGATGAGCGAGTCCAACGTCTCACCCTCGACGTACTCGAGCGACAGCATCACGCGGCCCTCGTGCTCGAAGCACTCGTGGAGCGTCACGATGTTCGGGTGTGAGAGCCTGCCGAGCGCGTCTGCCTCACGCGTGAAGTAGTCCCGCAGCTCGTCGAGTGAGCCCCTCGCGCCGCGCATGATCTTCAACGCACAGAGGCGCGGCTGCGCTGCGCGAGGATCGTTCGGAGCAAAGAACTCCCAGGCGCGCCACACGATCGCCATGCCGCCCTCCCCGAGCTTCTTGTCGAGGACGATACGCGACGACGCGCGCAGGATCGTGGCGCCCTTGAGAAACACGCCCTCCGTCGCGTCGAGAGGCATGAGCGCATGGCAGTTCGTGCAGACGCGCACGCCAACTTCCACGCGCGCGCCGCACTGTCCACACACTCTCATGTTCAAGGCAATGCGACGGGAGCCGCGAAGTACTTCTTCACGGCGTCCTTGTACGACTGAGTGAGGTACGTCTGATCACCCGCGCCCGTGCCCCAAACCGCGCCGACGCCGCCCGCAGCGATGAGCTCGTTCACGTGCGCGAAGAAGTAGTGCGCGCGGTTGTCGCGCCACGCGCCGATCTGCCCGCCCGCAGTCCCCGACGGATCACCGAACGGGATCTGCCACCAGATCATCGGCAGCTTGAGTCCGTCCGTCAGTGACTTCACCCACTTGAAGTGCTGCGCGAAGTTCGGGAGCGTCTGGTTCGTCTCGTCCCAGTAGAAGTCGTCGCACTGGTAGTTCGCGGTCTTGGTGCACGCGCACATCGGCTGGTGGTTCGCCTCGTAGCAGCCCGCGTCGCGATCGCTCGTGTCCGTCGAGACGAAGTCCGCGCGGTCCAGTCCGAGCTGTTTGAAGAACGCCACGGTCTTCGCGCCCTCCGCCGCGACGTCGAATTTCGGATCGCGATTGCGGTCCACGTCCATGTTGGTGCTGAAAGCCGACGCGTGAAATCCGAGGAGCGCGTTGGGCGCGCGAGCGCGAACGACTGCGTAGATGCAGTGCGCGAAGCCCACGACCGTCTCCGGCTCGCCCGCGCACTCGGATGCGCCGAACGCGCTGGGGCTCGCCGCGCGCTTGTCCGGACCGATGCCGTCCTTCCCGGTCGCCTGCTGCAAATACCCCAGAAAATCAGGCTCGAAATGAAGGACAACGGGAACACCCGCGGCCTTGATGTCGGAGAGCATCTGAGAGAAGTCTTTGAAGTACGTCTTCATGAACGCGGCGTCCGTGAGCACCCCGATGTTGCCGTCGCCGTTCGACGCCATCCCGTAATAGGTGAGCATGGGGACGACGCCGCGCTTGGTGGCTTCGGCGATGCGCTTGCCTGCGTAGTCCGGATTGGAGTTCCACGTGGTCCACCCTCCGGCCGTCGAGAGGCCGACGAGGTAGTGGTAGTGCAGGTCGAGCGTGACGCCGAGGTTGTACGCGTCGTCGTTGCCGTCGTTCGTTCCGTCGTTGCCCATACCGATCAAGAAGTGTCCGGCGTGTGCGCCGCCGAGCTTCTTCGTGAACGCGAGCGCGGGAGAGTCCGTGCTCGTCGCGCCATCCGGGTTGTTGACGATCGCGCCGTCGGGCAAGAGGATCGAAGTGTCTCGTGTCGGGCCGCCGTCGTTCACGGGCTGCGGGGTGCTCGTGTCGTCGCCGCCACAAGCCAAGAGCAACGCAGCTGCCGAGAGGATCGCGCTTCTCACGCGTTCAGGCTAACACCGCCCTATACTGCCGCTCGATGAGACTCGCGCCCCTCTGGATCATGCTCGCGTTCGGCTGTGACAAACCCGCGGAGACTCGCCTCACGGCGTCGGCGGATCCGCCTGCATCTGCGCCTCCGACGGTCGCCTCCCCGAACACTGCGCCCACGGCGTCGGTCGCCATGCCCGCGGTCTCGACGGCGCCGGCGTCTTCACAGCACGTCGCGCTCGTCGCACCCAAAGGCACCGCCACGACGATCACGTCCGCCGCCGTCGTGTCTGCGCCCACGACTCCCGCGCCGCCAGGCGTCGGCATGCACTTTGACGGCAATCACTTCACAGTGGACGTCCCAACGCCTACGGCATGCGCGATCAACGCCGATTGCAAGGTGTCCGTGCGCTTGACCGCGAAGGACGAGTTTCACGTCAACAAGGACTACCCCTACAAGCTCAAGCTCGACGACGCGCAAGGGGCGGCGTTCATGGGGACGGACACTGCGGGCAAGGGTGTGTTCTCCAAGTCTGCCGGCGACTTCACGTTCGACGGCGAGAAGGTCGGCGTGATGACCATCAAGCTGCAAGGCACGCAAGCTGGGATGGTCGCGCTCAACGGCACGTTCAAGCTGAGCGTTTGTAACGCGGCCAACTGCCAGCTCGAGCAAGCCCAGGTGAGGGCCACGGTGCCAGTCCAATGAGCCGTACGCGGTGACGAGACAGGCGAAGGTGGATCTCATCGTCGACAAAGCGCACTACGACGAGCTCGTCGTGGGCACGATCTTGAAGGCGAAGACGAGCGTGTGGATCGCCACCGCCAACGTCAAAGAGATGATGCACGAAGCGCCGATCGGCACGACCGCGCGCGCACGCGGGCGCTACGTATCCATCCTCGAGTCTCTGCGCGACATGGCCAGGCGTGGTGTCGAGATTCGCTTGCTCCACGCGGGGACTCCGTCGCGACCGTTCCGCACGGCGCTCGCCAAATACAAACCGCCCGCGCGCTTCGAGATGAGGCAGTGTCCGCGCGTCCACTTGAAGCTCATCGCGTGCGATGGCGGCAAGCTCTACCTCGGCAGCGCGAACTTCACGGGCGCGGGGCTCGGCGCGAAGGGGGAGGGTCGCCGCAACTTCGAGATGGGCGTGCTCACGGACGACGACGTGCTGCTCGACCAGACCCAGGAGCGTTTCGACCGCATTTGGCGCGGGAAAGAGTGTGCATCCTGCAAGCTTCGGGACGTGTGTCCGAAGCCGCTCGATCAGATCAAACTGACGTCGCGTTCGGCGAACGTCAACAACTCAGAGGATTGGCTTCGCCAGCCTCAATCGAAGAAAGCGCCCAAGTGAACCTGGAGATTCGAGGCTCTGTCCTCGTCGTGGTCGCGCTCTTGAGCGGCGCGCTCGTGTACGGATCGTATCGACTCGGCGCTCACAACGCTCAAGTGGTGCCGCTCGCTTCGCCGAGGTCGGTGGCCTCGGCGCTGCCGATCTCGGCGTGGGCGACAGCGAGCACGAGCCCGCTTCGCGCCGTGTCGTCGGGTGCGGACGAGAGCTTCGCGGTCGGCGAGCGCGGCGCGATCCTTCGCCGGGCCAACGGAGAAGTCGCCTGGACGACCGAGCCGCCGACCACGGATCGAGCGCTCTACTCGGTCGCGCAGCGAGGCAAGGACGTGCTCGCAGCAGGAGATGGGGTCATCGTCGAGCGCGCCAACGGTCACTGGAAGCTCACGAGCGACGTGCCGGGCCTGCATGGCGCCGTGTATTCGTGGATGGGCCCTGTCGTCGTCGGTGATCGCGGTGCGGTCGGCGTGGAAGGCCCCAGCGGCTGGCGTTGGGAGACCTCGGGCACGCAGGCGAACCTCCGATCCGTTTGCGCGGGGCTCACCGAGACGCTGGCGGTGGGGCAAGCCGGCGTCGTGTTGCGCTGGGCCGGCGGCTGGAAGCAAGAGCCGAGCGTCACCACTGAAGATCTCGAGTCCGTCGCGTGCGACGACACACGCGCGGTCGCGGTCGGCGCTCACGGCATCGTGCTCGTGCGTGAGAACAACGCGTGGCGCACAATCTCGACGAGCGGAGCGCGTCTCTATAGTGTAGCGGCGACCTTCGGAATGAAGAGCTGGCTAGCAGTCGGCGAGAGAGGCGCGATAGTCCGCTCCTTGGGCACGGAGCCACCGGTCATGAAAGACGACTTATTCGGCGCAGCAGAAGGACCGCAAGGAGAGCTCGTCGTCGGCGCCGGCGGACTGTTCGTCCACAAACTCTAGTGCGCTTCTGTCACTGATTGTTGAACGAGTCTGTGAACGTGTTGAGCATCAAGAAGCTGACGGCCAATACGATCCCGAACGCGCTCATGATGAGACCCGTCAATCGCCAACCGCCGAAGCCTTTGCCCCAAGCGAGCGCGGCAATCGTCCCGCCGACGCCGAGCAATAGACCGTATTTGTAATATGTGAGCTCGATGGGTATGCGAGTGCCGGTCGGCATCTTGAGACCGAGTATCGAACGCAGCAGCGGAATGAGCGTCACGAAACACGCGAAAAACCCGAGGATGCCGCTCGCGCGAGAGCGCCAGCCCCCATCGTCTTTCACATCCATCACATTGGACATCGCCTACACCCGCTCAAGCAGGCCTGCCGCGCCCATCCCGCCGCCGATGCACATGGTGACGATGGCGCGCCTTTGATTTCGACGCTTCAGCTCGTACAATGCAGTCGCGACGAGCTTGGCGCCGGTGCAGCCCAGTGGGTGACCGAGCGCGATGGCGCCGCCATTGACGTTCAGCTTCTCGTCGGGAATGCCGAGCGTCCTCTGGCAATAAATGGCTTGGCTCGCGAAGGCCTCGTTCATCTCGAACAGGTCGATATCCGCTATTGTCAATCCAGTCTTGGCCAACAGCTTTTGAACTGCGGGGATTGGCCCGATGCCCATGATGGAGGGGTCTACCCCGGCGCTGACGAACTGACGGAAATAGCCGAGCGGTTTGACGCCCAATTTGTCTGCAGTCTCTTTACTCGTGATGATCGCGGCCGCCGCGCCGTCCGAGAGTGGCGACGCATTGCCTGGCGTGACGCTGCCGGTCACCGAGAATGAAGGCTTGAGGCCCGCGAGGCCCTCGGCGGTCGTGTCCGGGCGCGGGAGCTCGTCGCGATCGAACGTGAACGAGACGTGCTCATTGCCCTTGTAGCGAACGCCTTGAACAGGGACGATCTCTTCCTTGAAGCGGCCCGCCTCGATCGCCGTGGAGGCCTTTTTTTGGCTCCAAAGCGCGAACTTGTCTTGGTCCTCTCGCGAGATCGAGAACCGCTTGGCGACGTTCTCCGCGGTGATGCCCATGGGCGTGTACACGTCTGGGAAACGGTCCATCGCCTCGGGTGACATGCTGAGTTTGTTGCCCGTCATCGGCACCATGCTCATCGACTCGACACCGCCCGCGATCACGATGTCGCTGGAGCCCATCGCAATGGCGCCCGCCGCGAGCGCAATGGCCTGTAGTCCACTCGAGCAGAAGCGATTGATGGTCATTGCGCTGGTCTCTTGCGGCAACCCACCCAAAAAGCCGACGACGCGCGCGATATTGAGGCCTTGCTCGCCCTCGGGCATCGAGCAGCCGAGCACGAGGTCCTCCACCATCTCGCGTTTGACTTGAGGCACTCTCGCCAACAACGCGGCAATGACCTCTCCCGCGAGCTCGTCCGGGCGCTTGTATACCAATGACCCCTTGAGCGCGCGGCCGACCGCAGAACGAACAGACTCGAGAATGACGATTTCTTTCATGGCCGTTAGTTCCTGAGCGGTTTGTTGTTCATCAAGAAGAATTGAATGCGGGCTTGCGTGTTGGGCTCGCCGCACAGACTGACGAAGGCCTCACGCTCGAGCTCGAGGATCTCGTCCTCCGTTACTTCGCGTGAAGCGCCGCCCTTGCCACCGCACAGCACCTCGGCGAGCTTGCCGGCGACGACTGCATCGTGCGGTGTCGCGTATCCGCCGGCGACGAGAGTGCCGACCATCATCTTCAACGTCGCAATGCCGCTCTCTCCGGGCAAGATGAACGCGCGAGGCGAGACGGGGTGATAGCCGGCTTCGGCCAGTCCGATGGCCTTGTTCTTGGCGTCATTGACCAATCGCGCCTTGTCGAACGTGACTCCGTCAGTGTGTCGGAAATATCCGAAGTGCTTGGCCTCGACTGCACTGGTGGCCACCTTGGCCATTGCGATGTTCTTGAAGACTTGAGTGACATACTCGTACGTATTGACGTTCGCGCCTTCGGGAATCCCTTCTAGTGCGCGCCAGAGCATGTTCATCGTGCCGGCGCCGCCAGGGACCAGCCCGGCGACTCCACACTCCACCAATCCACAATACGTCTCTGCGGCGGCCTGCACGGCGTCGCCGGCGAAGCAGAGCTCCATGCCTCCGCCGACGGCCATTCCGTAAGGTGCAATCACGACGGGCACGCGCGCGTACTTCAATCGCTGCGTGGCCATTTGGTAGCCTTTGACCATCTCGCGAATTTGGTCCCATTGACCCATTCCCGCGCTCATGGCCAACAATGCGAGATTGGCACCCACGCAGAAGTGCTCACCCTTGTTGACGACAATGAGCGCGCGGAAGTCCTTCTCTGCGCGGTCTGCCGCGTCTCCCAACATCTTGATGACGTCGGGGTCCAGGCTGTTCATCTTGGTCTTGAAGGTGAGACCGAGGACGCCGTCTCCCATGTCCCAAGCCTCCGCGCCGTCGTTCTTGAGGACGGCCGCTCCGCCCTTGCGCACGGTGTCGATTGTGGCATTGCGCGGATCGATCTCGCGCGCGACATACTTGCCAGTCTGCAGGTCCCAGACCTCATTGCCCTTGTAGAAGGAGGTCGCGCCGGCGGCCTTCATCTTCTTGATGGAGTCCGGCAAGGCCACGCCGTCTTTGTCCATTCGCTCGACAGTCTCGACGAAGCCGAGCGCGTCCCAGGTCTCGAAGGGGCCGAGCTCCCAGTTGTATCCCCACTTCATCGCGTCATCGATCGCGATGACCGAGTCCGAGATCTCCGGGATGCGACGCGCGGCGTACGCCAAGGAGCGGCTCAATACGGTCCACGCGAATGCGCCCGCTTTGCCTTGATCGGCGACGAGCTTCTTCAAGCGCGGGCCAGTCTCTTCAATACGCGAAATTGATTTGGTCGCAGACTTGATGCCCTCGTCACCGCCCTTTGCGCGATAGTCGAGAGTCTTCGGATCGAAGGTCAATATGTCTTTGCCGACCTTCTTGTAGAAGCCGCCCTTGGTCTTGTTCCCCAAGAGCTTCTTCTCGGCCATGGTCCGAATGAACGCGGGGACCTCGAAGACCGCGCGCTCTTCGTCAGTCGTCAATGCGGCGTGGCAATTGTCTGCGACGTGAATGAACGTATCGAGCCCGACGAGGTCTGCGGTGCGGAAGCTCGCGCTCTTCGGGTGGCCCATGGGCGTGCCTGTGATGTTGTCCACGTCCTCCGGGCTCAACCCGTCTTTCAGCATTTGATGAATGCCGACCATCATGGCGTACGTGCCGATGCGATTGCCGATGAAGTTGGGCGTGTCTTTGCCGACGACGATGCCTTTGCCCAATTGGTCTTCGCCGAACTTGGTAATGGCGCTCAAGGTCTCTTGGGCCGTCTCCGGGCCAATGACCAATTCGAGCAACTTCATATAGCGAACTGGATTGAAGAAGTGCATCACGAGGAAGCGCTTCTTGAAGCCGTCACTGCGGCCCTGGACCATGTCGTGGATGCGTAGACCGCTCGTGTTCGAGGCGACGATCGCGTGCTCGGGCAGCACCTTCTCGAGTTGCGCGAAGAGCGCTTGCTTGGGCTCGAGCTTCTCGATGACGGCCTCGATGACGAGGTCGCAACTGGAGAGCTTCTGAAGATCGTCCTCGATATTTCCGATCGAGACGAGCCGCGCGCCGCTCTTGTGGAAGAACGCGGCGGGGCGAGCCTTGATGGCCTTGTCCAGGCCGCCTGCGCTGAAGCGATTGCGTGCGTTGGGGTCCTTCTTCTCGGCATCCGTGAGGTTCGGCGGGACGATGTCGAGGAGCACGACAAGGATGCCTGCATTGGCGAGGTGCGCGGCGATGCCGCCGCCCATGACGCCGGCGCCGATGACACCGACTTTGCGAATCACGTGACTCATGCGTTCTCTCCTCATTGGGGCCGTGACTGTACTCCGTAGCGTCGATGCCGCGCAACGCGTCGCGTCGCGTCTCGATCTATTACGGTCTGCCAATGAAGACACTAGAACGTGTTGGGCTCGCATTGTTGCTCGTCGCGTGCGGTGGCGATGACACGGTGGGGACCGGTCTAGACGGCTCCACCAACAAGGACTCGGCGACGGCCGACGGCTTCGTCGAATCCGGATCCGACAGCGCCGTCCCCGACTCGTCCACGGCTCCAGACGCGGCGATGGCGCCCGACACGAGCGTGCTCACGTGCGACGGCGGTCAGACTGTCTGCAATGGCGTCTGCGTCGACACCACGATGAACGACAAGAACTGCAGCATGTGCGGCTCAGACTGCAAGGGACCGTCATGCTGCGCCTCCGCCTGTACGGACCACAACATTGACCTGAAGAACTGCGGCGGTTGTGGCAAGGTTTGCCCCAATGTCGCCAACGGAGCCGTCGCGTGCAATCAGGCAAACTGCGTGATTGCAACGTGCAATGGGGGCTTCGCCGACTGCGACAAGCAATTCAACAACGGCTGCGAGGTCAACACCACTAGCGACATCGCCAACTGTGGAACGTGCGGCAAGCAGTGCGGCCCGTACAACAACGGAATGGCCGGCTGCGCAGCAGGCAAGTGCACCCTGGTGTGCAAGCCGGGGTTGGGCGACTGTAACAACATTCTCGCGGACGGCTGCGAGGCCGCGCTCAACACCAATGCCAACTGCGGGAGTTGCGGCAAGGCGTGCCCGAACATTCAGAGCTGCGTCAACTTCCAGTGTCAGTGACCTATTTGGCGACGATATAAACGTCAATCATCTTGGACGGGCCGCTCGCGGGGAATGGCGTCATGCCGATCTCTCCGCGGACGAGCTTCGGCAGCACGTCGAGCCCCTCGATGACCTTTGCCCAGATGGTGTAGCTGCCGTCGAGGGACGTCGTGGGCACGAACGTGATGAAGAACTGAGAGCCGTTGGAGTTGGGTTGGCCCGTGTTGGCCATGCCGACGACGCCCGGGCCGTCGAAGCTGAGCGCGTTCGTCTCGACCCCGAACGCGTATCCAGGACCCCCGGTGCCCCAGCCGATTTGTTTGGCCGAGAGCGTGTTGGGATCGCCGGTCTGCGCCATGAAGCCGTCAATCACGCGGTGGTACAGGACCCCGTCGAAGTAGTGGTGCAAGGAGAGAAAGACGAACGAGTTGACCGCGATCGGCGCGTCCTTCGACAAGAGGTGCATCACGATGCGACCCACGTCGGTGTCGATCACCGCGGCGTAGTCCTTCGCCGGGTCGAGCACTTGGTCGGCCTTCGCGAATTTGTGAGTGGTCGTCGCGTCCAAGGAGGGCACGAGCGAGTAGCCCGTGGGGACATACATGCCGCCGCCGTCTGCGCCGCTATCCACCGGAGGCTGTCCTCCGTCCGTGGGCACTGGGCCGCCGTCCGGGTTTGGGTTGACCACCGCAGTGGACGAGCATGCGAGACAAGGAACGAACAAGGCGGCGAGGACGAAGCGCTTCATGTGGCGTAGTCTATCGTCGGGATGGGCCCGGTGTTCCTAAATGTCGACGGAGGGGAGCAGGACGACGAGCCGGCGGCTCTGTACGCCTTGGCGCAGCTCGTCAACGTCGCCTGCGGAGGTCACGCGGGAGACGCCGCCTCCATGGGGCGCGTGATCGATGCGTGTAAGCTGCACGGGACGAAGGTCGGCGCACACCCTTCGTATCCGGATCGAGCCAATTTCGGCCGCGCGGCGATGGTGATGGACGAGAAAGCGTTGTTCGCCACCGTGCGTGATCAGTGCGCGTGGCTCGCCAAGGAGGCGAAGGCTCGCGGCGCCGAGGTTGGGTTCGCGAAGCCTCACGGCGCGCTCTATCACGCGGCGAACAAGGATCAGCTCGTCGCGCGCGCGACGCTCGGAGGCATCGTGGACGCGCTTGGAGACGTGACGATCGTCGGACCCCCAGCGGGCTTCTTGTCGCAAGCCGCGCGGGCGCTCGGCCTGACCTACCGGGACCTGGTCACGTGCCAGCAGATTCACGGCGTCCGGGTCCGCCTTGTCGAG
>ENA-OFCD01001216-OFCD01001216.1-metagenomes-genome-assembly--contig:-NODE-1216-length-13638-cov-3.515645_pt1 | contig 13638 bp, 14 predicted proteins | sample MGYA00153392_OFCD01 | MGnify analysis MGYA00153392 | reverse complement strand
ATACGCCGCCACTTCCTAAAAAACCTGTCGCTGTCGCCGATAACGCGACCACAAAGAAAAATACTTTAGTTTCGATTGATGTTTTGGCGAACGATACGCAGAACGGAACGTTCATCGTCACATCAATCACTAAAAATCCGCGCAGAGGCACAGCAGTTTTCAATGGTACAAAAATAGATTACACACCACAAAAAGATTCGTGTAACTATTCCGACACACTGCAATATAAAATTTGTAACGCTGTAGGTTGCGATTCTGCAAATGTTACAATTGCTGTAACTTGCGATACACCGACAATATCCAAAAAGCCCGTTGCAGTAACCGACAATTATACAACACCTAAAAACACAACGTTGCGTTTTAAACCTACGTTGAACGACATTGCCAACGGTACAATAACTTCAATGAGTGTTACGGTTTCGCCTAAAAATGGCAGTGTGCGCTCGCTCGGTATTGATTCACTCATTTATACGCCGAACACAAATTTCTGTGGATTAGATTCCTTGAAATACAATATCTGTAACAATTTCAATTTGTGCGACACGGCTTTCATTTTCATTAAAGTCGCTTGCGATACGCCGCCACTTCCTAAAAAACCTGTCGCTGTCGCCGATAACGCGACCACAAAAAAGAATGTTTTAGTAACGATAGACGTTCAAGCGAATGATACTTTAAACGGAATCGCGACAACTACTTTAACGAAAGCGCCAAGTCGTGGTACGGCAGTCGTCAATAATAATAAAATTGATTACACACCACAAAAGGATTCGTGCAGCTACTCCGATACATTGCAATATAAAATTTGTAACGCAGCGGGATGCGATTCGGCGAATGTAATAATTGTAGTGCGTTGTGACTCAACGCCATTATCACAAAAACCGATTGCGCGCACAGACAATACAACAACAAAGAAAAACACGTTGGTTACGATTGATGTGCTTGCAAACGATACACAAAAAGGTACGTTAACGACGTTCACAATTATTAATCAGCCAAAACGCGGCACTATTGTTTCTAATAATTATAAATTCGATTATACGCCCCAAAAGGATTCGTGCAATTACTCCGATACGCTACAATATAAAATTTGTAATGCGGGTGGATGCGATTCGGCTTTCATTTTTGTAAAAGTTAATTGCGATTCAACAATTACTGGGAAAAAACCTATCGCGGTGAACGATAACGTCACGACACCCAAAAATACGGTGCTACGTTTTAAACCTACGGCAAACGATAATATTAATGGAACGCTCTCTTCAGTCAATACGGTACTCGGTTATGAACCTAAAAATGGCGATGTGAAATATATCGGTTTAGATTCATTAATGTACACACCGAAAAAAGATTTCTGTGGACGCGATACGTTCCGATACATGGTGTGCAACACGAGTAATTTATGTGATTCAGCCTACGTTTTTGTAAACGTTTTGTGCGACACTACCAAAAAACCTGTTGCCATCGCAGATAGAGCAACAACCAAGAAAAATATTTTAGTAACGATAGACGTTCAGGCGAACGATACTTTAAACGGTGTTGCCACAACGACCATCAATAAAGCGCCGCGTCGAGGAACAGCTGTCGTAAATAATAATAAAATTGATTACACGCCACAAAAAGATTCGTGTAACTACTCCGACACGTTGCAATATAAAATTTGTAATGCTGTGGGTTGCGATTCAGCGACTGTCATCGTCTCTGTTACTTGTCCGCCTGACTTAACTAAAAAACCGATTGCTGTGGCTGATAACGCTTCAACTTTTAAAAATAAAACGGTAACGATTGATATTCTTGCGAACGATACGCCGAACGGTATTTTAACAGCAACTACTATTGTGCGCGATCCGAAAAAAGGAATACTTACCTTCAACGGTAATAAAATTGATTATGCGCCGACAAAAGATTCGTGTGGCTACATAGATACGTTCCAGTACAGAATTTGTAACGCTATCGGTTGCGACACAGCATTTGTTTTCGTCACTGTCAGTTGCAACATACCTAAAACGCCCAAAGCAGTTGCAGATAGCGCAATAACTATCAGAAATAAAACCGTTGTCATCAATGTTTTGGCGAACGATACACTCAACGGTGTTTTAATTACACCAGTCGTGATTACTAAAAATCCGAAATTCGGAACGATTAATATTGTCGCGAATGCAGTTGTTTACACACCGTCATCGGGTTATTGCGGTGTGCGCGATTCGTTTCAGTATAAAATTTGTAACGCACAAGGCTGCGATTCAACATATTCTTACGTAAACATCACGTGCGATTCGACGAATCTACTACCCGTCGCAAATCCAGACAGTGTTTCGACGCGCAAAAACACACCTATACGCATTGTGATTCTCGCGAACGACCAAATTAATGGCACACTCGATACGATTAAAATTACGAAGAGTCCGATACTCGGTACAGCAACACTCGGAACAGATAATGTTTTGACGTACACACCCGATTCGTGCGGATTTACAGACTCACTGCGCTATAAAATTTGTAATAAAAATGGCTGTTCAGAAACGGTTGTCAAAATTACCGTGATCTGCGATACAACTGTTTATAAAAAACCGAAAGCAGTAGCCGATAACGCGACTACTTATTTAAATACACCCGTCACAGTGGATGTTACTGCCAACGATTCGCTCTTCGGCGCGCCTGTTGATTCGGTAAAAGTTACGACAAAACCCAATCATGGAAAAGCTGTCGTAACCAATGGTAAAATTGTTTACATACCCGATTCGTGTGGTTACTCCGACACATTGCGTTACGCCGTATTCACTAAAGGTGGAAGCGATACAGCGAATTTAATTATAAAAATACTGTGTAAGCGTCCCGATTCTTTACCACCCGTTGCGGTTTATGATGTCGCAGTTGGTAATAAAAATACAACGCTCATAATTGACGTAACAGCCAACGATACGCTGCGCGGTTCAGATACTTTCCGAATTACATTGCCGACTAAAAACGGAACAGCGCAATTCGATTCGCTGCACCGCATTGTATATATACCGAATAAGGATTTCGGTGGACGCGATATACTCATCTATCAGATAGCAAATTCAAAAGGTAGCGATACAGCGATTGTTTACATCACGATTAATTACAGCAAAATTACGCGTGATTCACTGCCTATTGCTAACCGCGATTCGGCAAAAACGATTTCCAATCAACCCGTATTAATCAGCGTTACTGCTAACGATTCGCTGCGCGGAGCTACTCAAGTAGTTCTTATAGATAGCACGATGGGTATTCATGGCATGGCAACCGTCAATGCAGACGGTATAACGGTTACATACACACCATTTAGAAACTACTTCGGCATTGATTCGTTCCGATACAAAATTTGTAACACTTACGGCTGCGATACGACTACTGTTTATGTTCTAATTGACGGCGGTGATAGCTTAATTATTTATAATGGTTTTTCACCTAACGGCGATGGCATGAACGATGTGTTCATTATTCAAGGCATTGAAAAATACACAGATAACCAAGTCACACTTTACAATCGCTGGGGTAATGAAGTCTTTAATGTTAAAGGTTACACCAACGACAATGCTTGGAATGGTAAATGGAACAATGTGAATGTGCCCGATGGTACATACTTCTATATAATCCTTCTCAATGATCCGATTAAAGGAAATATCAAAAAAGCCGGGTATGTGGAGATAAAAAGGTAATCAAATAGCAAAAGGCAAAGGGCAAAACTCAAATCTCAAATCTCAAAAGCGAAAATTAAAATTTTGCCTTTCCGAATTGAGCTTTGTTTAAATCTTAAACAAGTTTTGCCTTTTGCTCTTTGCCATTTGCCTTTTGCTCACATCTAATTTTTTTTAAAATTTATTTGACTATTTGCTGACGCTGACGTAAATTTGCACCGCTTTAAGAAAATAAGCAATTCGCCTGGTGAAATGGGTGAGCGGCTTAAACCACCAGTTTGCTAAACTGACGTACGGGCAACTGTACCGAGAGTTCGAATCTCTCTTTCACCGCAGCTAAATGTAGCGAGGTGTGTGTCGGTTCTGATGGATGCTTCAGAAAACAAAAGTTAAAATTTAGTTTTCTAACTTTTATTATTCGGGGCGTAGCGCAGCCCGGTTAGCGCACCTGCTTTGGGAGCAGGGGGTCCCAGGTTCGAATCCTGGTGCCCCGACTAATTAAAAAGCCCGTGACACGAAAGTGTTTACGGGCTTTTTTAGTTTTATAATTGGTCTTAAAAGTTTTTAAATAGTATGAAACTGATATTTTTTCTGTTTATCGAAAATATGGATTATTTTTGTTAAAATTTTATTCCATGGTTAATGCTATCACTATTTCTGAAATAAAAAATCTTTATCCTAATGAGTGGGTTTTAGTTGGTAATCCAGTTATGGACTCTACCAAAATAGATATGCTCGCTGGTATTCCAATCTATCATAGTAAAGATAAAAAAGAAGTCTGCTACATTGGTAGAGATAAAATAACCGATTTTGAAAAAATAACACTCATTTTTACTGGCACTTTCAAACCTTCGAGAAAAATTACAGACATTTTTAACCGCATCAAAAAATGAAATTCCCCTTTAAAAGAGATTCAGACAGTGGGTTAATTTTAGTGAATGTTGAAATTGATTCGAAGTTTGAACTCAAAATGATTTTGGATACGGGCGTAAGCAACACTACCATTGATAGCAACGCTTTGTATCTATTCGGTTATGATTTAAAAGATTCTGTTGGTACAGTTGAAATTGAAACAGCAAATGGTGTTATTGAAACTGAAGTTTTTGAGATTGGCGACTTCTCTTCTTTAGGTCAGAGAAAAACTGATTTTAAATTCAAGTGTACGATTTTTTAGCGCACGGTATTTTTTCTGATTACAATGGTCTGCTTGGTTTGGATTTCTTTGACGGTTTACATTTTTGTATTGATACCAAAAACAATTTTATTACTATAAATAAAGACCTAAAAAATAAGAAATGACCTCAAAACAAAGGCTATTAAACCAAATTAAAAAATTAGGGAATAAAATTGATTTAACTTTAGGAGAATTCAACAATTTAAAATAAATAGGACAAGGTGGGAATGGTGTAGTTTATGCAGCAACCTTAATAGATAAACAGATAGCTATTAAATTTTTATTGACCGAAGAAACAGGAAATTTGAATTCACCAATGTATCTAACGCGTTTAAATAATCTGAAAATGCTTTTTTGCCGATTTCTGTGGCAGTGTATATTGATTTAGGTCGCTTACCGACAAATTGTTTATTGACCGAAATATAATTTTCAGTTTCTAAAAAGCTTAAATGACTCGACAAATTACCATCCGAGAGTTCGAGCATTTCTTTAAGTGTCGAAAAATCAACCGACTCATTCACCACGAGCATTGACATGAGACTCAATCGTACTTGATTGTCAAAGGCTTTATTTTTTAAATTATTGAAAATATCTTTCATGCTGCTGTTTGACCAAGATTAAACGGATTAATTGATTTACAAGATTTTGACCATTAACCATTAACCATTAATCATTAACCATTATTTTTTTCATATTTATAGTACATCCATGCACCATAAATGATGTGTAGTACACCAAAACCTATCGCCCGAAGTTCGATTGAATAATTAGTAATGAAAGTGGCGCCGAGACCTAAAATAATTTCAGAAAAACCCAAATACTGAACTTCGTGTAAAGTATATTTACTTCCGTTGACCAAAGCCAATCCGTAAAAAACTAAAGTTGTAGCTGGCATCAGAAAAATGAGACCTTAATATAATAACGCTAAACAGAATATGCCACCCGTTAATAAAGGCACAGCCAAATGAAAAAGTAATCGCAACGCCGATTTGGTGAAAGTACTTTGCCCAATTTTTTTATTTTTTTGCATCGTAAAATAAACACCTGAGGCGAAAGCACACAAAGCTGTTACAGTGCCATCCAGAAATAAAAAAGTGCGATATCCCATTCCCCATTTTTTGGTTTGCACAGCTTTCCAATAATTAATATAGTCACTTTCGAAGGGAGCAGCATTAATATAATAATAAAGAACTGCTGCTCCAACCAAAGCGCAGATGCCAGCCACTATGCCAGAAAATCCGGACAACCCAATAAAACGCGTAGAGCGCTCCATGATACTTCTAATTTGGCGCAATTCTAATAATTGTTCTTCTTGCGATTTCATATTTGCAAATTACTTTGTAATTTAAAGTAAATATTTATTTTACTTCTGACCAAATTATTTTGAAAAAAAATTAATAATTGATGTGCCGCAAGGTGCAGCGCACCTCAATATTTGTAGAACTCTATAAAAATAAAGTTTCGTAAGGTGCAGCACGCCTTAACCTAAAGCGAACAATGTTGAGGTGCGCAGCACCTCCTAAACTTTGAATTTTTATTTGCTACAAAGATTGAGGTACTACGCACCTCTTTGCTTAACATCAGTTAATGGGTCTCAAGTAATAATTATTTTACTTTCAATTATTTTAAATTTTTGTTTTTAATACTTAGCCACCATTAAATAACGGCGCGCGAGTTTAAATGAATGGTCAATTAAGATGTAATATCTTAAAAACTTTCACGATTAAACTAAAAAAAGCCTACGTTGTGTGTTTGCGAAACACACAACGTAGGCTTTTAATTATTTTTTGAACGGCAAAATATCTAACCAAAAATCTTTCGAATAATATCTAAACCGTTAACGCTTAAAATGAGTGCCAATAGAAGAAAGAAACCTACAGTGACGGCGCGTTCTAAAAATTTATCGCTCACTTTTTTGCCTGTAACAATTTCCCAGAGTAAAAAAACGACGTAACCGCCGTCAAGTGCAGGAATAGGTAACAAATTCATAAAAGCTAAAACGAGCGAAAGACTGCCAGTAATCACCCAAAAGCGTTCCCAATCCCACGTTTTACCGTAGTTTTCGGCGATGGAAATAAATCCACCCATACTTTCCTTCGCTTTTATCTCACCCGTAAATAATTTTCCCATTCCCGAAACTTGATCGGACAGAAAACTCATGCCGCGATGAAAACCGAGCGGTATCGCTTGCGCCAATGAATAATTATTGCGCTTTATATCGTAAAATTTTTCTACCTCCGACGCTGCAACGAAACCAAATTTACCTTTACTATCCGAAGTTACTTTAAGGTTTAATGTATCATTATTCCGTTTCACGCGCCACGTCGTTTCCTGTGCTTTGTATTTTTGTGCCACGCGTTGAAACAAACTAAAATATTGCGCAGGTTCGTCATTGATATACAATACCGCATCGCCTTCTTTTACGCCACCTTTATCGGCTTGCGAATTTTTATTGACCATTCCAATTTTAAACGGATCGGGTACTAAAAACAAATCTTTGCCTTTGTTGGAATATTTTGAAAGCGTCAGCAACACATCACTCGGTAGATCAATCACTTTATTCACGCCGTTACGCTCTACTTCAATCGTTTTGCTATTGCCAAAGAGAATTCCTTTCAACAAATCCTGACTGTTCAGTTTCGTGAAAGGCGCATCGCCCACTTTTAAAATTTTATCGCTCGTTTGTAAACCAATTAGCTTGCCTAAACTATCGGCAATAATACCGAACGGTTGTTTTTCTGCACTGACGTAACTTTCGCCGTATTGCCAGAACAACATTCCAAAAATAAAAAAACCGAGTAAAAAATTAACCGTCACACCTCCCAACATAATGATTAGTCGTTGCCACGCTTTTTTTGAGCGAAACTCGTAATCTTTCGGCGGAAGTTTCAGCGCTTCGGTGTCCATGCTTTCATCTACCATGCCAGAAATTTTCACATAACCACCGAGTGGCAACATACCTATTCCCCACTCTGTATCGCCGATTTTTTTAGAAAATAATTTGCCAGGATAATCAAAAAATAAGAAGAATTTTTCAACGCGCGTTTTAAACCAACGCGCGGGCAAAAAATGTCCAAATTCGTGAAGAATAATTAATAAAGATAAACTGAGCAGAAACTGCACGACCATTGCCACCATACTGTGTAAATAATTTTTTGCGCTTATGAAATTGTTCGGTTGCGCTTTATAAAAAAACGAACAAAGATACTAAATTGTTAGTCGTTTTTTAAATCGGAATATTTCAGACAGTAGAAATATTTATGAAACTGTCTTATTTATTTAAATTTGCTTTTCTATGCGTTTTGCAACATATCTTAAATTCGTCTGTCAAATAAAAATGCGAAGAAAAACTAAAGGCGCGTGAACAATTCGGAGCGTAAACTTTTGTCGGATAAATATTTGGTAGAAAAAGTTTTAGGAGGTGATTCTAAAAGTTTCGGCATTATTATTAACAATACGGAAAGTTTAGTCGCCCAAATTGTTTTCAGAATGATTAATAACGTGGAGGACAGAAAAGATGTGGTGCAAGATATTTATTTAAAAGTTTATAATAATCTCATTCATTTTCGATTTTAATGTAACCGATTTGGTTTTCCAACATTTAGCACCCATAAAACCTAAAGTAACTTTTAATTATTTTCCTGTAATTATTTCTGTCGCCTACTTTTTGTTCGGCTTTGTCTTTATAGCTTATTTACAAGGTATTGATTTTAGTGCATATTGGAAGCAAGTGAATCTTTGGCATTTAATTTCAAAAATTCCGATGGTACAATATCTGCTCATCAATACGGCTGCTACAGTTTTATTTTTCGCCTTATTAGATATTCATAAAATTTTTCAAAAAAAATTAGAAATGCTTTCAACTTTTTAAAAAAGATTGATTATGTCTAAACTGGTACTGGTTTTTGAATCTCTTTTAGTTAGTCAGCCAATTTTTTCTCAAGATAGTTTGCCAACTATTAAAGCAACCTCTACTAAAGTGGATATACGCGTAGGTGATGATTTTTTCATGCGCGGAGGTTGGATTATAGACTCGACAAAAAAGCCCGATTTATTTACAATAGGTAGTCAGTGGAAGTGTAAAACAAAAAAAGTTACCTTTATAACTGATTTAGATTCTATTTCTTTTGAAGTAGAATCAGGCAAAAAGTATAATTTCATCATTTTACTCAATGGAAATACACCCTGCCGTACTCAAATAAAAGCGCTTACTAATCCCATATTTATGGATAAAAAAATTATACTCCTTATTTTAAGTAGGCTGCATTATATAATGATCACTTTTATTATTCAGTTTTGTTCGGCATTGAGCCTCACAAAACTGTCGGAAATTATAGTTTTAGGTCGGCTTCGCCTTCCTAAAACCATAATTTCCGAATACCGTGACACAAAAAACTTTTACTATAAATTTTTAATTGTCGTTTATTTAATAACAACTAATTATGTGTGTATGCACTACTTTTTATTTTATTCTTAATTTGTAGAAACCAGATTTATTTTTTACATTTTTTATACTTCGGCTACGCTGCGCCGACGCTTTTTTGGCTAATGACATTTGCAAGCGGGTTGATACATGGAAATTACAACCATTTAAAAAATGTTATGAGCGAATTAGGTGCCGTCGAAACAAAATCCGAAATTTTCACATCAACTTTTCTAATAATCATTTCAATTTTAGGCTGTTTGTTTTCAATAGGTTTTTATAAAGCCTCTACTCTTAATTGCGCTTTCGTTTATAATAATAATGACTAAAACGCATTACGAGTATCGTCTGAAAAAAAATCTGATTGATAGGAGTGTGCCAGAAAACATCGTCAGTCAGTTTTTGAAACCGAATCCAAAAGAAGATTCGCGCGAAGCCATAAAATGGGTCGCCATTTTATTGGGTGCAGGTATTGGTTTAGCCGTGGTAAGTTTTATTAATCATTCGCTCGGAATTCACTCGCTGGCTATTATGATTATTAGTGTCGCGCTCGGCTATTTAGCTTATTATTATTTTACAAAGAAAAAGCAAGAATAATACAGGTTGTGGTTTCATTTTTTCCCACAATCTAATTTTAACTCTGCACTAACCTTGTAGTTGTTGCAGAGTTAATTTTTTTATGGCGGTTATTTTTTATTATTATATCGCCACTCATACACCCATTTAGATTGAATCAATTCGAGGTGATTTTCATTGCTCTGCTCGCGCGTACCTTCAAAATTGGGAATTTCTAAAATCCATTCCAACAATTCAGTAAAGCGGATGCGATAAATTTTTGATTCGTCGAAACCTGCGCCGAAACGTTCGTATAGCTTCATTGCTATGTCTTCATGCTCGAGCCATTGAATGGGCGTATCATCAAAATCTTTAAAATTGGACATAAATTCTTGTTGGTTAATAGTTGTTAGTTGATAGTTGTTGGTTGTTTAGCGCGCTCGCAAACTAACGATCAACAACTATCAACTAACAACTAAATTTTATCTTCTTCCGCGTGGCATATTAGTGGGTGGTTGCATCGGCATTTTATTATTCGACATCATGTGCATCATCTTACGCATATCCTCGAATTGTTTGACGAACGCATTTATTTCTTCCAAACTCTGACCGCAACCGCGCGCAATGCGTTTCTTGCGACCAATATTCATCAACTCTGGTTTTTTACGCTCTTCGAGTGTCATTGATTGAATCACACATTCCACACGTTTAAAATTTGCACTGTCTAAATCAACATCTTTGAGTGCTTTCGATGCGCCTGGAATCATGCTGATGAGCGATTTCATGTCGCCCATTTTTTTAATGCTTTGGATTTGCGAGAAAAAATCGTTGTAGTCGAAAGCGTTGCGTTTCATTTTCGCTTCCAACTTTTTCATTTCGGCTTCGTCGAATTGTGCTTGTGCGCGTTCCACCAATGTAGTGATATCGCCCATGCCTAAAATTCGATCCGACATTCGCTCAGGATAAAAAATATCGAGCGTTTCTAATTTTTCGCCTTCTGAAACAAATTTAATCGGTTTGCCGACCGTATATTTTATACTTAACGCCGCACCACCGCGCGTATCGCCGTCGAGTTTTGTGAGTACAACGCCATCAAAATTGAGTGTGTCATTGAATGCTTTGGCTGTATTAACGGCATCTTGACCCGTCATGGCATCAACTACAAAAAGCGTTTCGTTCGGATTGATGGCTTTTTTGATGTTTAAAATTTCAATCATCATCGCTTCGTCTATTGCTAAACGACCTGCCGTATCAACAATAACAACGTCGTAATTTAATCTTTTGGCTTCCACAATGGCGTTCAATGCTATTTGAACCGGATTTTTATTTTCGGGCTCTTTATAAATCGGTACGCCTACTTTTTCAGCAAGAACTGTCAACTGATCAACCGCGGCTGGACGATAAACATCGCAAGCAACTACTAAAGGACGTTTTTGTTTTTGCGTTTTTAAATATAAGGCTAATTTACCCGTAAAAGTCGTTTTACCAGAACCTTGCAAACCCGAAATTAAAATAACAGATGGCGCACCTTTTAAATTAATGCCTGCCGATTGCCCACCCATTAAAGTTGTGAGTTCGTCCTTCACAATTTTAATCATGAGTTCGCCTGGCTTAATGTTTTTCAAAACATTATCTGTGCCGAGCGCGCGCTCTTTAACTTTATCGGTAAATTCTTTAGCTATTTTAAAATTAACATCGGCATCCACCAATGCGCGACGAATATCTTTAATTGCGGTTGATACATTGAGTTCAGTGATTTTATTATTACCACTTAGCACCTTCATGGCGGCGCCCAATTTATCGTTCAGATTATCAAACATGACATCAAAAATTTAAGAATGCAAAAATACAAACTTAATAGTGAAAAAGAAACGCAAATTGTTCTAATAAGGTTTTCTTTAAAAAAATTAGGCTGCCTTTTTGAGGCAGCCTATAACGCAGATATAGTTTAAAGTTTGTTTTTCGTATTGCTAATTCGCTGCATTGGGCGTATTTAAAATATGCGATCCTATAATATTGACTGCCTTATTACGCAATTTATTTAGCCAATAAGGCGACTCCGAAATATTTTCTTTTATTATGCCGCGTGAACTCGTGCTGTGCACAACCCACAACCCAGATTTATCATTTTTAGTAACAATAGCGACGTGTTCAATATGTTTCTTGCCAAAAAAAACTAAATCGCCAGGTTGCGCGGCGTCTAAATCCGTAGCAATGCCCGAATTGTATAATTCGCCAGAGGTGCGATTGACGGGCGTGTCAAAATATTTAAAAACGAACTGAATGAAAGCCGAGCAATCAATGCCGTTCGTAATTTCTGTTCCGCCATATTTATATTTAAAATCCCAATTGGCGAATGACTCTGCAAACCACGTGAGATATTGACGGCGTTTTTCTGTGCCTGTCAAATTTAAAGTTGGATCGGCATAGTCAATTTTTTCAGTAATTTTCCCAGACTTTGCGTTATCAAGGATAGCAACGCCCGTTTTTGTCGGGGAAAGATTGAAAACACTTTGATTAATATCTAATTCGTCAGTGACTAAATCCGTATTCAGATGGAAATCTGAAGTACTGTATGAAGGAACACCTTGAAGTTCAATATCACTGTGTTTTAATGTTACTTTATTGAACAATGAAAAACAGGCTGGCGGAAAAGGTGATGCCGCAACTACTTTTTCTGGTAATGCTGTAGAAAGCATTAATGCCAATACAAAAAATAGTTTAGATTTAAAAAGTGATTGGTTTTGAAAATTTGGTTTTAAATACGTGGTTTTATTCGTTAAATTGCAACACGATGAATACATACTAAATGGTTTAGAGCCTTCGCAAAATTAGATTTTAGCAAGGACAAATTTGTGTACTTCTGTTTTAAAATTGTAAGGATTACGAGCAGTTAACTTCCTAAGTGGTGCAAAAATATCTAATAAATTTAATTTCAAACATTTTTTGCAATTTAATTTTGTATAATTTCGAATTTTATGGCATAAAACAGATAAAAAGCTGCTCGATTTTGTGTGACCAAGTTTCAAAAGTCAGTCCGACGAACTTTAATTTTAGAATATAATTTTGGAAGTACAGAAAAAATTTAATTAAATGTGCGCACAACGAGACGCATTTAATTGATTACCAAATTATGTTCGTAAGGGAATAATTTAAAAGCAGAGGTTAAGTTTTTTTTGAAAAAATTTAATAATTTAATGTTTTCTACTAAGAAAAAATTTATTGATCCAATCTTCTGAGATTAAGTAGGCTAAATTTTATAAAGCTTTACCCCCTATAATTTATGCTTCTCGATAATTTCTAAAACTTCATCCTTGTGATTTTTGCCAATTGGTAAAAGTTTGGGTTGACCTTTTTCAGAAACTTCCACTGAGTTTCCGTCAATGGCTTTTATTTTATCTATGCCGACGATGAACGAACGGTGTATTTGCACAAACTTGCTCGATGGTAATTTTTCTTCCAAACTTTTCATAGTTTGTAGCGAGATAATTTTTTCCGTTTCGGTTCTGATAATCACGTAATCTTTTAAACCCTCGATGTATAAAACGTCTGAAAATTTTATACGCACCAATTTTTTGTCGGCTTTGACAAACATATATTCGGTGTTCGCTTCTTCAATCGGTAAATTTTTTGCCGTCTTGTGTTCACGTTCGTAAATATCGCGCGCCTTATTGATTGATTTCATGAACCGATCTAAACTGATAGGCTTCATCAAATAATCGCACGCGTTTAGTTCAAAACCTTGAACGGCAAAATCTGGATGTGCGGTGGTGTAAATAGTTATCGGTGGTTTTGTGAGTGATTTTAAAAAATCAATGCCGTTCAATTGC
>ENA-OFCD01001212-OFCD01001212.1-metagenomes-genome-assembly--contig:-NODE-1212-length-13711-cov-3.582601_pt1 | contig 13711 bp, 14 predicted proteins | sample MGYA00153392_OFCD01 | MGnify analysis MGYA00153392 | reverse complement strand
CGTCGATCGTAGGCAACTACGGTCAAGGCGCACCGCTCGGTTCGCCCATCGTCGCGACCACCGAGAACCTCCAGGGCCGCATCCGGTACGACCGCTATTTGTTCGAGCGCGGCGCTCTCTTTCTCATCGCCACCGGCCGTCATGATCGCTTCCAGGGCTTGGATTTCAGGCTCAACCTCGATCCCGGCTTCAAGTTCCTCTTCGTCAACGAAGTGCCGACGAAGCTCTGGGCGGAGGCGGGCTACGACTTCCAGTACGACATCCGCCGCGACGACGCGCGCGGCATCCTCGACGCGAACGGCAAGCCGGTGCTCGACGCCGGGGGCAACCCCACGCTGCTCGACAAGACGAACGTGGACCACTCGACGCGACTGTTCCTCGGCTTGCGGCACTCGTTCAACGAGCAGGTCACCTTCACGGCAGGCGCCGAGTACTTGCAGAGCGTGGTGGACACCAACAAGGCACGCATCAACTTCGAGGCACTGTTTGCAGCGAAGGTGGGCGCCGGTTTCGCGGTCGGTCTCGGCTTCAGCGCTCGCTACGACCACGCGCCTCTGCCGGGCAAGGAGACCGTGGACACGACGACCACCGTCAACCTGATCTACGCGTTCGAGACGAAGACACCTCCCGCGCCGGAAGCCGACCCCACGCCCCTTCCCGCGGTGCAGCCTGTCGCACCTGCCGCGCCCGCGACTCCGTAGATCAGAGAGCCACGCTCTCCTGCGCGACTCGCGGTTCAATCGCCGCGTGATCCGACCGCAGGAGCTCCGCACACAACAGCACCAAGGCGATCCACACCGAGTCTGCCATCAAGAGATGAACGAGCTGCATCCAAATCGGCGCGAGCAAGTAGACATTCACCAAGCCCAAGACGAACTGAGCGCCGAACAACACGAACAGCCGCCGTGCACTCTGCTTCACGTGCTCCGTTCGTCGAAGCATCGGCGCCACGGTGACGAATCCGATCAAGGCCGCGCCCGTGGCAGTCGCGATCATCGGATGGAGCGTCCGCAGCTTCACGAACAGGTTAGCGCCGGGCATCAGGTCCTGGGCGAAACCTTCGGAGAGCGATTTGGCCGGGAACAGCGTGTCTCCGAGCGCCGCGATCGCTCCAGACATTCCCAAGATCAACGTGACCGCCATCACCACGAGCGCGAGCCAAGGCGCGACTCCTTGACTCGTCAAGCGTAACCGCGGAGCTCCCGTAGCCGCTCGTGCCGTGAGTACCAGGCATGTGAGCAGGACGAACGTGTTGGTCAGGTGAAGGGTCATCGAGAGCGCCCGCTTCATCGAGGCGTCGTGCGCCACGAGCTCGAACAGCACCAGCCCGGCGCCGATGAGCGCCTCGGTGAGGACGAACACGAAAGAGAACACCGCTGCCTTTCGCGCCGGGTCGCCCTTGTCTCGCGCGCGAAAGCTCCAAATCGCCATCGCGAGAACGAGCACCATAGCGAGCCCGCTGGAGGCGCGGTGACTAAACTCGATCATGCGCGCCACGGAGGGATCGGTCGGCACGACCTCTCCGTCGCAGAGCGGCCAGTGCGCGCCGCATCCCGCGCCCGAGCCCGTCGCGCGGACGAAAGCTCCCCACGCGATGACGAGCAGGTTGTACCCGAGCACCACGAAGGTGAAGCGAGTGAAGGCGTCGCGCCGCATGGGGAGTACGTAGTGAACAAACGCGCGGAGCGGAAGAGATGCGCTCCACAAAACTTGGCCAATGATCCGGTTTCGGGCGAATTCCGTCCTTATGAACCGCAAGCACATCGCCCTCCTCTCCACACTCTCAATCCTCGGCGTCGCCTGCGGTGGCGCTACACAACACGCGCAGATCGCGCAGACGCCGATCACGAGCGTCAAGGCCTCGCACGTCGTCCCGGTGATGATCGACACGGATGCGTACGACACACCCGCCGTGCGGTTGACCTCCGCGCGCGTCGCCGGTGACTACCTCGTTCGCGAGATCACGGCCGCCAACAAGACGCTCGTGCTGACCGAGCGCGTGCTGTCCAAGGACGGAGCCGTCGCGGTGCTCGAGGTCTCGTTCAAGGAGGGCAACAAGGCCGACACTTACCGCGTGCGCGTCGAAGAGACGGCCGCAGGTGAGCAGACCACCGACGTCACCAAGGTCGTCGCAGGTGCCGAGCACGCGTTCGGCGTACCGGCCTATGAAGCGCTCTTGCAGAAGACCGTTCCGGCCGTTCAGAGCAACGACGGCATGCTGGACGCGGAGCCCATCGTCGTCGACGTCCGAGGCAAGTCGTTTGCCGCGACGCGCACCGAGTACAAGGTCATGATTGGCGGCAAACCCGCCACGATGAGCGTCATCGAGAACAAAGCGCTCGGCGACATGGGCGGCGAGATCGCCACCGCCGACGGCAAGGTCCTCTACCGCGCGCGCATCATCGAGATCGGCACCGCACCCGTCGGCACCGCGAGTCGCTAATCGATTAGCGCTTTGCCGCGTAGAGCGCTTCGATCGCGTCCTTGTAGCGATCTGTGACCACGCGGCGCTTCACCTTCATCGTTGGCGTGAGCATCTCGTTGTCGACGGTGAACTCGTCGGGGACGAGTAGGAACGCCTCCACACGCTCAAAGCCTTTGTCTCCCGCGCCGTGGGCGATCTCCTTCGTGTAGCGAGAGTGTACGCGCTCGTCTTTGCAGAGTGTCGCGAGGTCGTCGCTGCCGATTCCGTTCTCCTTCGCCCACGCTCGGAGCGTCGTCGCGTCGGGTACGACGAGCGCTACGTTGAACGGCTTGTCCTGGCCGTGGAGCATCACCTGGGAGATGAGTGGAGAGAGCGTGAGCTTCTCCTCGAGCGCCGCGGGCGAGACATACTTGCCGTTCGCTAGTTTGTAGATCTCCTTCACGCGCCCCGTGATGACGAGATATCCGTCTTCGTCGAAGCAGCCGAGATCGCCCGAGCGCAGGCCTCCGTCTGCGGTCATCGCGGCCGCCGTCTCCTCGGGCAAGTTGTGATAGCCGCTCATCACGCCGTGCCCATAGATGATGATCTCGCCGCCTTGACCCGGATTTGCCGCGGCGTCTTCATCCAGCCGGATGTCGACGCCCGGCAGCGGCTTGCCGACCGTGCCGATGCGCGGGTGGCCTAAGGGGTTCGTGGTCGCGATCGAGGACACCTCGGTCATTCCGTACGCCTCGTAGACCTCGAGCCCGAGCGCTTGGACGAAGCGCCCGACGTCGGGCGAGAGCGCCGCCGCGCCAGAGCACGCGTACTTGAGCCTGCTCCCGAAGCGCGCTTTGACCTTGGAGAAGATCAGCCTGCGCGCGAGTGCGAGCGCGGCGCGATCGAGCACGGTGAGCGGCTCTCCGCGGACTTGCTTGTTGGAGGCGGCGAGGCCCATCGCGAACAACACCCGTATCGCGCGCGGCTGACTCGCTACTTGCTTGTTCACGCCGTCGTAGATCTTGTTCCAAATACGAGGCACTCCGAGGAGCATCGTCGGTTCCACGACCGGCAGGCTCTCCAAGATCCAATCGGGCCTCTCGCAGATCGCCGCAGATCCGCCGCTGTAGACGATCGAGTTGACCTCGGTGCCGGCGCCTCCGACGTGCGCCCACGGCAAGAACGCGAGCGTCCTGTCCTCGTGCGACAAGGGGAATACGTGCTTTAGGGCCTGCACGTTCGACGCGAGCGAGCGATGCGAGAGCTTCACGCCCTTCGGCTTGCCCGTGGTGCCCGAGGTGTAGATGAAATACGCGAGGTCCGCGCCGGCGGGTCGAATCGCGGCGACTGGGTGCTTCTTACCGAGCTCCATGAGCGCGTCGAAATCCGCGCCGAGCTTGATTCGCTTCACCGTCGGGGCGAGCTTTGCGATCTTCGTGTCGAGCTCCGCGGTGGCGATGACGCAGACCTTCGCTCCGGAGTCGTCGAGGATGTGTTGGTAGTCCTTGTCGATCATCGCCTCGTACATGGGCACCCACGTCGCGCCGAGGCCGTAGCTCGCAAAGCATCCGATGATCCACTCGATGCGATTGTTCGAGATGATGGCGACGCGATCGCCGCGCGAAACGCCCTCGTGCGCGAGCCCTCCGCGCATCGCGTTCACGCGTCCTGCGAGCTCACCCCACGAGATCCACGTCCAGCGCTTGTCCGGCGCGCGGACGCCGAACGCGGGCCGCGTGCGGTACTTGCGCACGGTGGCCTCGAACATGGAGAGCAGATCGTCGAACTCGAACATCGTCCGCATCGTGCGCTCCCCCCGCGCTCTCACACAAGAGCAACCTCGACGCGCGTGACTGCCCGCCGGTCATCCTTGTTGATGACGCGACGAGGCGATTCGCGATACTTGGCAATCTGCCTCGGCAATCTGCCTCGGAGCTCAGGCTAGGGAGGGGCGCGCCACAGAGGATTCGAACCTCTGACCTTCGGCTTCGGAGACCAACGCTCTATCCAGCTGAGCTAGTGGCGCCTTCAAAGAAGTGGGTATCACCAGCGTTCACCGACGTCCAGCACCCGCGATTCGGACCGCTCTCGTTCATGAAGAGGACACCACGTGGCCGTCCTTCGACAAGTGCACCGTGGCGCCCGCGAGGTACGCGCGCTGCCCCACGACCGTGGTCTTCGCGAGCACGGCGGATTTTACGCCTTGTTTCTCGAGGAATGCGGCGCGCGTCATGACGAACGCATCGACCATCGTATCGAGCGCGTCTCCATACGCTTCGAGCCACGGGTCGTCCCAAAACACCCATTGCACGCCGCGTACGTTCACGGTGACTGTGCTCTTGGGGTCCCATCCGCCCGCCGAGCCGAGGCCGAAGAACTCGAGCACCTCCAGCGAGACGGTGCGTCCGAGAGTCTCGAACCCCACCGTGGGACCATGCTCGACGAAGTCATCCTGCGACTGCTCCTCGCCCGCCTCTAAGCCGCGCCGAGGGTCCTCGTACGAGATCGTCTTCGACTCGCCGTCAGCCGTCAGCGTTTGCCCCACCGAGTAATCCCATGTTCGCTTCAACGGGGCACAACCTCAAATGTCCCAAGAGGGAATGAGCTTGGTCGGCAGATCCAGCTCTCGCCAGCGAACCATTCCGCCCGCGACGTTCGCCGACGTGCGGCCCGCCTTGTTGAGGATCACTGTTGCCATGCCCGAGCGCTTTCCGGTTTGGCACACCGCGACGATGGGCTTGTCCTTCGGCACCTCGTCGACGCGGCTCCGGAGCTCGTCGAGTGGAATGAGCTGCGCGCTCGGGATGTGACCGAGCTCGCCGTCGAACTCCGCCGCCGAGCGCACGTCGAGCACGTGGACCGCGTCACGATTGCTCGCCACCCACTCGGGCGCGATCTCGCGTAGTCCGGCGTACGTCGTGACGACGGGCCCCCACTCGATGGCGCGCGGCGCGACTCCGTCTGCAGGCTGACCGCTACGCATGTTCGCGGGGACGGCGACGGCGAGCTGCTTGGGCGGAGGCAATCCCATGTTGGTCATGTACCCGACGAAGTCCGTCTCGCTCGCGCCCGCGCCGATCCGTGGGTTGAACTTGCGCTCTTCACCGATGCTCGTCGCCGTGCGTCCCTCGTAGTCGTGAGCGGGATACACCACGCAATCGTCGGGGAGCGAGAAGAGCTGCGCGTGGATGGATTGAAAGAGGCGCGCCGCACTGCCTTGCTGAAAATCGGTACGACCTGCGCCGCGGACGAGGAGTGCATCTCCGGTGAAGACCATGCGGTGATCGGCCGACGAGAAGCAGAGGCATCCGTCCGTGTGCCCAGGTGTCGCCCGCGCCTCGAGCGCGTGTGCGCCGAAGCGAAGCACGGTGCCATGCACGAGCGGCACGTCCACATTGGCCGCACCGACCGCAGCCGCGAGCGCGATCTTGCTGCCGAGCGCATGCTTCATCAACCACGCCCCCGTCACGTGATCGGCGTGGCAGTGCGTGTCGATGGTGTAGACGAGGCGCAGCCCCAGCTCGCGGATCAGCGCCGCGTCGCGCGCGTGCTGCTCGAACACGGAGTCGATCAACACGGCCTCTCGAGTCGCCTCGTCCGCGAGCAGATAGGTGTACGTGCTCGAGGGGGCGTCGAACAGCTGGCGGAAGATCATCGTCGCTCAGTGTATGCGAGGCAGGCGATGGTGACGAGTTCGGTGAGTGCGCGCCGGCTCCGGGTCGTCCATGCGAACGGCAATGGTGGCGAAGCGACTAAAGAGTTCACAGCCCGAGTGCTCGGTGCTCAAAAGGGGTGAATGACCCGGTGCTCTACCAGACTGAGCTATCTCCAAAGGAGAGTTGGATTTGAACCAACGACGACCGATTGGCGTCTAGGCATCGTGCGAGTGGGCTGTTCCATCGATTGACGGGGGAGGAGTGAGCAACTGACCACGAACGTGACAATCGCTATCGCGTATACGTTGGCATGGAGCGCGCTCACACTATCGGCGATCGTCCTCGCGATCCGTCATCGCGCTGCGTTTGGGCTGCTGTCGCGCGCGCACATTCGCAGTCTGCTGACTCCGTGGAAGGCAGCGTCGTTCGCGCTCGCCGCGGGTTTCTTCATCCTGGCCGCGCCGTATACGGGAGACCCTACTTGGGATCGCGTCGACGGCGCCATGATGAGCGTCTTCACCTATCTCACCTCCGCGTGGAGCGTCGGCACGGTGGTCCGCACGATCCGCCGCCGTCCCATTTCAAAGGCTCAAATCTTCACGGCGCTAGTGGCCTGCCTGTTCTCGGCGTCGTGGTGCTACGACGTATATCTGTTTTGGCGCGACGGTCGATATCCCAATACGTGGTCGTCCAACGCGCCAGTGTCGATTGCCCTCTATGTCGCCGCGGGCATGCTCTGGAGCCTCGCCCACGTGCCTGGTCGTGGCATGGTGTTCGACTTCCAGACCGACGAGTGGCTCGCCTTGCCCGCTACGGGCTTCAAGAAGATAGCGGTCATCGCGCTCGTGCTGATGGTCGGCGTTGCGCTCGTGATGCGCCCGTTCGTCGTCGAGATCCTGCGATTGGGGCGTTAGCTTCGTTGGTCCGCGGGGCTCAGCAATTGGCGAGCGAGACCACACTTGAGACAGAGAGGACGGTGCGCGCGCGAGACCACGCCGCGTCGCACTTCGCTAGTCGCGAGCCCTTAGCGAATAGAGAGTAATTCGAGGTCGAAGGTTAGCGTGGCATTCGGAGGAATCTTGGGCATCGAGCCCTCGGTGCCGTAGCCGAGCTCCGGCGGAATGGTCAGCGTCCGGTGTCCACCGGCGCGCATGCCGAGCAACCCCTGCTCGAATCCTTTGATGAGGCCTCCACTTCCGAGTGTGACCTCGAGCGGTGTCTTCCGATCGATGGAGCTGTCGACCTTGGAGCCGTCGGCGAGCTTGCCCGTGTAGTGCACGCTGAGGATGTCGCCGTTCCTCGCTGCGGGTCCTGTGCCTACGATGGTGTCCACGATGGTCACGGTCGGCGTCGCCGAAGGTGGGGTGGGAGGCGTGCTGCCGCCGAGTGTGCCTCGCGCGAGCATGGTGTCATAGAGCGTGGCTTGCGTGGCGCCGCGGGCGAGCGCCGCCTTGGCAGCGATGATTTCTTCGTCAATCACTGTCTTGAACATCGCGTACGCTTGAGCGCCGATGATCTGCCGGCCATTGATGAAGAATGTCGGAGTGCCTGCCGCGCCGACCGAATCACCGAGTTTGTCGTCGGCATCGATCGTACTCGCCCATTTCTTGGTCAAGATGGCGGTCGAGACCTTTCCGCTATCGACGCCGTTCTTGCCGGCGAGCGCGAGTAGATCGGCGTCTTCCAAGTGGGTCTGGTCTGCAAACATCGCGTCGTGCAGCGACCAGAACGTCGTGTCGCCCTTCTCGGCGCGACCCTCTTGCGCGAGCTCCGCCGCGGGCAGCGCGCGGTTGTGGAACGGCAGCGGCTTGTTCTTCCACACGAAGCGGACATCATTGGGATAGTCCTTGCGGAGGGTGGTCATCGTGGACTCTGCTCTGCCGCAGAATGGACACTGATAGTCACCAAACTCGACGATCGTCACGAGCGGGGCGCTCGGGCCACGCACGGGGCTCCCGCCAATGGGCACTTTGTAGATGACCTCGGGGCCCGTGGGAGCCGTCCCAGTCGCTACGGTGGAAGGCGCGGACGTGTAGTTGGCCTTCGAGAGCTCCACATACAAGCGGCCGGGGAGCGTGCCGCTCGCCAATCGCGCACGCGCCTTGGCAAGCTCGCTGTCGATCGTCGTCTGCATGGCAGCGAATGACTGCGCGCCGCTGACCTCTATTCCATTGATGAAACTCGCGGGAGTCCCCGTCACCGAGAGTGACTTCGCCAGCAGATGATCGTCGTCGACCTTGGTAGCCCAAGTGTGAGCTGCGTCTCCGCGTTTGATCGCTTTCGCGTCGACTCCGACGAGCGCCGCCCAGGTCTCGTAATGACTCTCATCTAGTGTGCTTTGATTGGCGAACGCGGAGTCGTGGAAGCTCCAAAACGCATCATTGCCACCTAGCAAGAACACACCACGCGCGGCCTCCGCTGCGGGCTTTGCGTTGGTGTGAAAGGCGAGCGGCTCGTTCTTCCAGACGATACGCACGTCCTTTCCGTAGTGCGCGATCACGGCGTCCAGCGTGCTCTCGTGGCGCTTGCAGAACGGACAATGAAAGTCCGAAAACACCACGATCGTCACCGGAGCGTTGCGGTCGCCGCGCATCGGGTCGTCGCTCGAGACCGGAACTGGCGAGTCGAGATCGCTCCACGAAATGCTCGTCGTAGGGACGGCGACGGCCTTCCCGCGCGAGCGGAACACGAGCAGCGCGCCGCCGATACAAGCCAGGAAAGCGAGCGCGATCGCCGCGACGATCAGCCCGACGATCGCGCCCCCACCGCCGGAGCGCGGAGGAGGAGCCTGAACTTGGTAGGGAGGCGCGCCATAGCCGGGGGGAGGCTGCATATCGACGCAACCTTAGCTCAGGTTCTCCGTTCGTGACTCACTCGCGCGAGCTATGACTTTTTAACTCGGGCTCGCTTCGCAATGGCGGCGCTGGACTCCTCAATCGCCACCTTGTGGTAGCTGCGCGCGAAATCGAGCGAGGAGTGGACCTGCTCGTCGCGGTTGGGCCAGCCGTGCGAGAAGGGCTTGGGCAACACCTCGTTGATCCTCACCACTGCGGCGCCGTCGTTCTCTCCGGTCCCCAGCGCCCAGAGCGACTCGCCTACCTTCGCGAAGACCTGCAACACCTTCAGGGTCCCACGGATCGTCGGCCGCGGCTCATAGTAGCGAAACAAGGTGCCGATGGGTCGCTTGGCGAGCTGCGCGATGTTGAGCAATCGCGTGACCTTGATCCACACGGCGGGTTTGCCGACGGTCACCGCTTGCCGTTGGTCTACTTCGAGCTCGCCGTACTCCCTGATCAATCGCGCGATGTGCGCGTCGAGGCTCTTGGCGAACAGCGCACTCTCCGTGTCGTCGTGCCAATGAGAATGGCGTGCACCACGGCCCTTCTTGGCGGTCTCATAGCCGACGTAGTCGCCCGCGCCGTTCGTCAAGAAAGGGAAGCGCGAAGGCCTCTCGAGGAACCGCCAAGCATCGATCGACTCATCAATCGACATCAGCGATCAATTCTCTTCGGGCCCGAGCGGCTGGGACTCTCTCATCCATCGTGCCACACATAAAGCGAAGTGAGGTCCGCTGGCGGCGCCCCCAACGCCTTGACGAGCGCGGCGAGCTTGGTCTTCGAAGCGCCCTTGGCGAGTGCCTTCGCGAGCGTCGGGTTCTAGGCGGCGATGACCGCGTCGAGCGCAGCGAGCTTCTTCATTGATTCACTAGTATCGAAAGTGCGCCCATAATGCGCAGATGAACGTTCGTGCGTCGGTCCTCGCGCTCGCGCTGCTCGCGTCGTGCGCCCCCAGGCCTGCGCTTGCGCCGACGGCCGAGAGCGTCCTCGTTCGATTGAACGCGACAGTGGTCTGCGGAAGTACGCTCAACGCTACTGCCATCATCGAAGGCGACGCGTGGCGAGCGCCCGTGCACGCGCAGCTCTTGGTGACACCCCCCGCGAACCTGCGCTTGGTCGTGTTGAGGTCTGCGGACGGACCGGGTTCGACGCTCACGGTCACCGCCGACAAGCTCACGCCAGGCGACACGGCGCTAACGACGTTTCAATCCGAGAGCATCATCGGGTTGTTCTTGGGCCGCCCTGTCGTCATCCCGCACACGGCGCGACAGGCCAGTTTGGTCGTGCACGACGAAGGTCACGTGACGATCGTGGTCACGGGTGAGTCAATGCGCCAAGAGATCGACGTCGAGCCCTTCGAGGACACGCTCATCGCGACGTCGGCGCGCGTGTGGGAGGGCGAGGCGTTGCTCTACGAAGCGCACTTCTCCGATCCCAAGGTCCCCGAGGGTTGCAACGATCCCGTTTCGCGAACGCTCGAGATCATCATCCCGAAAGAGGTGAAGGTACAACTCCGCTACGTGCAGGTGCGTTGGATGCGTGAGTAGAAAAAGGCGCCGCGCTGGGGGCCATCGGCCTCACACCAGCGGGCGCACACGGCTATCGCGACATGGTGCGACAACCACTCCGTCCTCAGCCGACGATCTTCGCGAGCGCCTTGGTGACCTCGTCGAGGAGATGCTTGGATCGCGTCATACCTAGTTCGATCACGAGCTTCTTGAAGGTGCTCTCGGTGCTCGACGATGGGGCTGCGGTCCGCACTGCTACTGCTCCTGCTCCTGCTACTGCTCCTGCTGCTGCTGCCGGCGCCTTGGTCTTGTTCTTGGAGCCCTTCGGCCGGCCCACTTTTCCGGTGCCAGACTTCTTGGCGCGCTTGTTACTCGCGCCCCTTACGGTGGACACATAGTTGGCGGAGAATGAAATGCCCTTGGCCTTCGCCGCTTGGACGATCTCCAGAGGTGAGGTGTCTTGAGGAAACGTGCGAATAAAGTCGCTCTTGTTGATCGTGCGTTTTGCCATAATCGAGCGTTAGCGCACCATGGGCCCAGGCGTCTACAACGCAAACGAATCAACCTGGATTTCGCTCTACCCCGCGAGCGAGCGAAGGCGCGAGCTGACAAGTCGAAGTGGCGGGAATTTGATGCTCGACGCGCGTGCTGAAGTAGTTGATGAACACAACAACAGGACGCGCGCTCCGCGACATCGACGACCTCGCCCGCTTCTACGACGACCGCGCCGGCATCGAGCCGCTCATTGCAGAACTCAAGAACGGCATCGGCAAGGCCTCCACCTCCGACTTCGACGCCGCGTTCTTGCTCAAGCTCCTCGCCTACAACTTGATGCGCCGGTGGGTCGTCGCTCACCCTCTGAAGGCCTCCGAATGGAGAGCCTCTTGGATCCGCCGAGCCAGGCTCACCCTCCCCGCCAGACTGCTCCGTAGCGGGGGACGCTAGGAGCTGCGTCTCGCCCGCGTCCGTAGCTCAATTGAGCCCCGCGCCAGTCTCATTCTGCTTTGGGGGATACGGGGAGAGATTTGCCCAAAGTCCATAAGCGACTACCCAATCTCGCCTTCAATTGCGTCCGCGGAGTGCCGCCTCGGTCGAACGTCACGCAATCACACCCTCAGCACCGGTGGAGCGAAATCCAGGATCAATAGGCCGGGAAACCCTTGACCCATAACGACGGCGCCGCCCACAACCATGAGCCCATCGTAGTTGCAACGTGGACTCGCCTGGCCGATCCCCGACACGGCGAAGGTGTCATCCTGAGCAAGGCGAAGGAGCCACCATGCGAGGATGGCACAAGCGTTGATCGCAGCGGACATGCGAAACAGCAGGGGATCGTTCGCTTCGCTCAGGATGACAAAGCGGTTCCGGAGCAGGATTTCGTCTAGACTTAGCTTCGTCACGAGAGGGCGAGCCTGATGACATCGAACCTATTTGAGGATCCGTCGCCGAGCGACGAGCACCGCCTAGCTGAGCGGCACTATCGCGAGCTGTACGAGAAGACGCCCGTGATGCTCCACTCGATCGACGCAGAGGGCCGACTCGTGAGCGTGAGCGAAGCTTGGCTGAAGCGCCTTGGCTATGCGCGCAACGAGGTCCTCGGTCGCAAGTCGGTGGAGTTTTTGACACCGCAATCGGCGAGCTACGCGCGCGACGTCGTCTTGCCCGCCTACTATGAGACCGGGCGGTGCGTGGACGTTCCCTATCAGTTCGTGGCGAAGTGCGGCGACATCGTCGAGGTCCTTTTGTCGGCCGAGACCGAGCGGGACAGCAGCGGCAAGTTCGTTCGCTCGATGTCAGCGCTCATCGACGTGACGGAGAAGAATCGCCTTGCTTCGAGCCTCGATCGCGCCAAGCGCCTCGAGATGATCGGCCAGCTCGGCGGAGGCATCGCGCACGACTTGAACAACATCCTGCTCGTCATTCAGGCCGAGTGCACCTTCGCGAAGGAAGCGTCGACCAATGCTGCCGTCAGAGAGGATCTCGATGCCGCGCTCGCGGCGGTCAAGTCCGGTGAGCGGCTCGTGCGGCAGCTGCTCACGGTCGCCGGACGTCACGTCGGCGTTCCAGAGCGCGTGGAGGTCGAGCCCGCGTTGCTCGCGGCTGCCCGGCACTTCAAACACCTCGTTCCGCCGAGCGTGGAGTTCGACACGGAACTTCACGCGCCCAGAGTCGCGATTCAGATCGATCCGGGCCAGCTCGAACAGGCGCTGCTCAATCTCCTCTTGAATGCGCGAGACGCGGTCACCGATTCGGGGAGAGTCGTTCTCTCTGCGCGCAAGCAGGGGGATGCGGTGGTGCTCAGCGTGAGCGACACGGGAGTCGGGATGACCGCGGCGGTGCTTCAGCGCGCGTCCGAGCCGCTCTTCACCACGAAAGCGCACGGCACCGGTCTCGGCCTCGCCACGACCAAGCGCATCGTGGAACAGGCGGGCGGGCACCTCGCCATCCAATCGGGCGAAGCCAAAGGGACGACCGTGGAGATGATTTACCCGACGAAGTAGAAACACTCCTCAAGGAACGGGCCGCGGATCCGTTCCATCGGATTGTGCGACACTTCAGCTCACCCATGGCGCTCGCGAGCGTCCTCGCCGTCTTGGGCCTCGCTCCGACGGCACGGGCGGAAACCCCCCGCCTACATCTCGGTGCCGGCGCAGCTCACGCGCTCGGCGGTCCCCAAATGCAGGAGCTCGGTTGGGGCGGCGGTGGCCGGCTCGGACTGGAGCTGCCTCTCGGGTCGCATTTCGGTTTGGAAGCGAGCGGATCGGCGCTGAGCCTGGCGGAGGGCCGCGCACCTGCAGATTCACGCTTCGCCGCTCGTGGCTCCGGCATCGGTTGGGGCGGCGCAGGCTCCATGCGTGTCAACGCGTTCGGCGCGTGGATCAGCGGTGGCGGCGGCGTGGTGGTGACAGGGGGCCAGGCCCGACCCATCGTCGAGGCGCGCATCGGCTACGACGCCCGGATCGCCAGGAGCGCGTGGACGATCGGTCCATTTGTACAATACACACACATCTTCCAGAGCGCGGACGCGCTGAGGCCCGAGGACGCTCACGTCGCGTTCTTCGGTCTCGAGGTGTCGCTCGGGAGCAAGCCGGAGCAGGCGCCGTTGGTGATCGAGATCGCCCGCGTCCTGGACCTCGCGCGCCAGCGCGGCGACGCCCCCCATGAACGTGCCGCAAATCCCCAGAATATGAATGTGCATGCCTGAATTTTAGGTCCGCAAGCCTGCTATCCGGCTAAGCTGTTCGCGGTATGCGTAACCGAAATTCGCCCGACAAGGCCATCGATTCATAGGGGCGTGGCGGGATC